>Ga0172367_10008299_pt1 | contig 11634 bp, 11 predicted proteins | sample Lak10m_FD_114542 | JGI IMG/M metagenome (GOLD analysis project Ga0172367, IMG submission 114542) | Freshwater microbial communities from Kabuno Bay, South-Kivu, Congo - kab_022012_10m | ecosystem: Environmental > Aquatic > Freshwater > Lake | place: Democratic Republic of the Congo: South-Kivu...
AATAGTCAACCATCACAATGAAGTAATATTAGTATAATGACAGCATGACAGTCATGGATATGAGTTTGGCAAAATACATACCGGCCATTTGATTGATATTTGTCAGAATTTAATGCTATAGATTGACAAGCATTATGACCAGAAAATTTTTGACAAACAATATGATGAAAACGGTTGCCAAAAGCATACACAGGTACATACTGAACTAATTGATTTTATTTAGATTTTAAAGATTCATCAAGTTTGTGAAAAGATGTATCAGGAAGAAATAATAATTGGACAGTAAATAATCATCAAGTAACAGATCAAATGATAGATACACCTACTAATAATTTTAATATTTGGGATATTAATAATAAATATTCTTCAAATTGTTCATTACTAAATTGATGATTGAAAATTTGAAATTGATCTTTTGGGTCTGTTTGAAGGACTTTCTGAACTAATTTAATTAGTACATGAAAATGGTATTTTGAAATATCTGCTAATTTTTGAACACCAAGTTGATCTTATGCCCCATATTTTTGATTTGTTCGTCAATGATATTTAAATACATCTACACATATATGAGATGATGCTAATAGTTGGTGATTTTCAATAAATTGATGATGAGCTACTTGATACAAAAGAAATAATTCAACCACAGTTTCATTGCCTTTTACAATTTCAAATAATTCATGGTTTTGAGTTCGTTTAGATGCTGATACCTGAACATTTGATGTAACTCCAGATTGAACCAATTGGTATAATATATATTCTTGAATGATTTGACCATTTTACTTTGCATATTGAGATCGTTGATGAATTCCAGATAATCAGGCAAATTTTTGACAATGATGACAATTATGATTAACTTGGTGTGCAGATGCATGATGATATTTTAAATATTGTCCACCTGCTTGATATAAAGCTCTTTCTAGTAAAAATTTTTAGTTTATCTTGAGAAATAAAGTTAAGTTATTATATATAAAATTATGTTTTTTTATGCTTAACTCAAATTAAATAAATGTTTAAGAGATTTATTATAATATTGTTTTTGATTATATCTGTTGGATTTGTTTATTTTCAACATGCGGTAGTATATGGTAGTGAAAAAGTAAATCTTTTTGTTAAGGATGTTAATTTATATAACTTTCTAAAATCATCTTATGCTGAATTCTTTTTTGCCAAAGATGAAAATCCAGTTTATGTTTGGAATAATAAACTTTTTCAAAATTATGCTAATTATTGTGACGATAATAATCAAAACTGTATAATATTTCCTCATCAGCAGCTTTATTCAAGTTTGATGTGGGTATCAAGTATTCAATATATTGGATCAATAGTTGATGTTTCTAAAGCAAAGTATTTTCATAATGTATTAGACAATCTAACTAATCTGAGTCCTTATTGGAATTATCCTTATGCATTTTGAACACTGCTTTTGCCTATAAATAAAAACGATGAAAATGTATCTCAAGATATAAGAAAAAAATCACATTTTGATGCTGTAAATATTTGAGAAAAATGAAAAAAGTTTGTTTGTGACGAAAATAAAATTTCTAAAATATTAAAGTTGTCTAATGAGGAGTATTTTAAAAACCTTTATGAATCATGAAATTCTTTATCTAACCCTTGTAAAACTTCTGATATAGCTAATTATCTTTGATTTGATTATTTCTTTTATTTGTCTAATTGGGAAAAATCAGCAATTAATTATAAGATAGGATCATATAATGAAGATTCTCCAAAATCGTCATCTTCAATGGTTGCTATAGTTTCAGGTAAATGATGAGATCATAAAAAATCTATGCAGATTTGGTTTTCTAAACTTTTGTTTTTGCAGGAAAAAATAGCTAAATCTTCTTCTCAAGATGAAGTAAAACTATATGATACACAAGCGCAAGATGCACTTAAAAAGAGTGTTTTTGAGTTACAGCTTGATATTATTCAGAACTCTGATAAAAGTGCAGAAAATGATTTATCTTGTTATCATAAATTTGACTGTCTAAACAATAACTGATATATCAAAAAAGAGTTGGGTAAAAGAATAAATCAATGTACTAATTTTGTATATTCAGATGAACTTTTTACTAATTTTGATCCTAATAATAAAGATGTATATTTAAGTAATATGGATTGCTTTATTCTTTATTATTCTCTAAAATTCAATTTTATTAAATCCAATTGAGAACTTATATATCCATTCAAAGATAAATTTCCTGATTTAGAATTCACTTTTGATGATGAATTTTGAGATTGGAGAGTCTTAAATAAGCTGAAATAATAAGATTGATTTTTATGGGTAATTGGTTATATTAAAGTTGTATTTATATCATAACTTACTATTACGATGAACACAAATATTAAAGTGAATACAAATGTTAAGGTAAATTATAACTTCAATGGTATTACAGAAGCTTTGGAGGCAGATTTAAAAAGTTTGGTACAGAAAAATATTGACTGAAAGGTAGATACATACTTAAACAAAATATTAACTAAAGAAGATTCAGAAATTTTGATAAATGTTCGTATAACAAAAAATAAGCAAGATAAATATGAATGATCATTTGAATTTAATCTTGATTGAGATAAATTTGTATATCATAACGATACTCCATTTAAGAATGTTGATGATTTGGTAAACCATGCTTTTGAACATTTGAAAGAGGAATTATCAGATAAAAAGAATTTAAGAAATAGATGAATTAAAAAAATAGTTGAATAACCAAAAAAAATCATTAAATTAGTCCATTACATAAGCTTTGATTTTAAATTATTAAGTTACTATTATGAGTGATAAAAATTTTCTTACAAAAGAATGACACAAAAAATTGTTGGAAGAATTAAGAGTTTTAAGATGAGAAAAATTGCCAGAAGTATTACAAAGATTAAAGGATGCTATCTGACAATGAGATATTTCAGAGAATGCTGAATACGAAACTGCTATGTCTGAAAAAGATTTGGTAGAAGCTAGAATTAGTGAATTGGAAGAATTGTTGAATGATGTTGAGATTATTGACGAAACTGATGCAAAAAAATTAAAATGAGATATTAGATATTGAAGTGTTGTTGTTTTCAGGGATGATAAATGAAAGGACTTTCAATTTACTATAGTAGGTAGTTGAGAAGTAGATATTTTAAACTGAACATTATCTTTTGATTCTCCGCTTTGAGTAGCTATAAAATGAAAGAAAAAATGAGATATTGTAAGTGTAAGATCACCAAAATGAAAATATAATATTGAAATTCTAGACATAAAATAAATTGAGGTTTGTAATTTCTATTTCTTTGTCATTTTCAATTTTATGACCTTATAACTAAATTTATGTTATCAGTATATACAAGGATATTTTTAAAACTTTTCTTTTTTATTTTTAGTCTTTTGTTTATCTTGTTTTTTGTTGTTTATGGTTATAGATACAATAAAAATATATGATTTATACAACAGAATGTGTTTTTTAATATGAATTTCTGGTCTGATGAAACTTCAATTAAAATCTGAGAAGATGAATATTCTCCAAGGAATAAAAAAGTAAGTTTATATAATCTTGATATATGATGTTATAGTATAGATTATGATTGAAAATTGTATAAAAGGTGTTTTGGGAATAATCAATCTTGGGATGAATCGTTTGTTAAGTTTTCATGAAAAACTAAGTTGGATGAATTTTGACTTATGAAAAATTGTTATGATTTTAAAATAGTTTATCATGATAATAATTGTATAGATGATAAGTGCTTTTCAGATAAAATAATTAATTCTTTTACTATCAAGGATATTTGATTCGTTCATCTTTCTTGAAGTTTACTTTATTGTAATTCTGAATTTGATGGTTGTAAATATTTAACAGATGTATCTTGAGAAACACTTTGTTATAATAATAAGTGAATTATATCTTATGAACGTGATGGCTATTATTTATATGGTTTAAAATAATTTATATGAAAAAAGTAATTTTGCTTTGATTAGCAACAGCTACATTGGTTTTGTGATGATGTTTTTTTAATAAGGATAATAATACAAAAATGGCAGATAATTCTACAAATGAAATTGTAAAAGTTTGAGATACTATAAAAGTTGACTATATTTGAAGATTTGAAGATTGAAAAGTATTTGATACATCTATAGAAAATATTGCTAAGGAATCTAATCTATATAGTTCTTGAAGAAAATATGAACCATTAGAATTTACAGTTTGAAGTGGTATGATGATTAAATGATTTGATGCTTGAGTAGTAGGTATGAAGCATTGAGAAACTAAAAATGTAAAAATTCCAGCTTCTGAAGCTTATTGAGAAATCAAAAAAGAATATGTACAGTCAGTTCCAGCTAATGTATTTAGTGGTGCTTGAATTCAACCAGTAGTTTGAGAATCTTATAATTTTGGTTCATCTATGTGAAAGGTTGTAGAGATTTCTTGAGAGAATATTATGATAGACTTCAACCATCCTATGGCTTGAAAAACATTAGTTTTTGATATAACAGTGAAATAGTTTAATAAAATAATACAAGGTGAAAGTATTTGGTTTTAAAGATCAAAGCTTTTACCTTTTTATTATCTATATTTTAGCTTATATATAGACATACGTATATGTTAGCAAAAGCTCAATTACATTTTCATACAAATCTTGATCCTAAAGATACATTTTTGAAATATTCTCCGTATCAGGCTATAGATAAAGCTGCTAGATTTTGATACAAATTTATTTCATTTACTCATCATCAAAAGTTTATTTTTGATCGTAAATGGCAAGAGTATGCATTCTATAAATGAATTATTCTTATTCCATGAGTTGAATTTGAAATAAATAAAAAACATATATTAATTTTTAATCCAAATGATGATGTTCATAATATAAAAACCTATGAACAACTTTTTGATTATAAAAAAAATAATCCTAATATATTTATAATAGCTCCACATCCATTTTATCCTGCGAAATATTGTCTAAGAAAAGATTTGTTTAAGTATCATTATATTTTTGATGCAGTAGAGTTTTCTTCTTTATACATGAGAAAGTTTGGTAATAGACGAAATATTTTGGCAAAGAAGTTTGCATTACACTATGATAAAGCCATAATTGGAAATGCTGACATTCATGATTTGAAGTTTATAAATTCTACCTATAGTTTGGTAGATGTAGATTTTGATCTCACTAAAATGGATGCTAAATATATTGATGAATATATAAAAAATTTCTTTGATAATATTAGGAAAAATAATGTATCAATAGTTTCTACGCCTTTTAATTTAAAGAGTTTATTAAATCATAATTTGTTTTTTGTAAAGTGATGGACTTTAAAATATGCTAAAAATATATGATTGTCCTTGCTTTGAAAAGCAAAAAAGCCTTTTAAATTAAGAAAAAAATAGTAAAAGTAATCTAGATATTTTATTAAAATTAAAAAACAAAAATATATGGATTTGTTTAAAAGAATTTTACTTTCTTTGTTTCCTGATAATATTGTAAATCAGCCAATTAATCCGGCTTCTATGTTTATTTCTTTTGTTTCTCCAAAACAGTTTTTTTCTGTTATTAATAGAAAAATTGTAGAAAATTATAAATTAAATCTTTTTGATGTTTCTTTGGATTCATTTGAGGTGAAAATATGATTTGGTGATCAACCTACAATAAAGGTAAAAGATATAGATTTTTATTATTGATATTGAGTAGTTTCAAATCTTAATTGATATAGATTTTTATCTCCGTCTAATCTTGGTACTTGTATTTCTTTGGTTAGTTCAATATATCTTAAAAATGCTTTTTCTAGTTATAACTATAAGTATTTTATAAATTTCGTGATATGAGTTTATCTTCTTACTTTTGTTTTTGCATCTAGAGTAAAAGTTTTTCCATATGATAATGATAAGGATAATTATAAATGGTTTATAGATACTTTTTTTGAGTTTTATCATGTTATTTTGGAACAAACTTGAGATAAAATAACATTAGAAGACTTTAATTCTATGAAAAACTCTATTTTGAAAGATATTCAAATATTTTTTATGTTATATTATTTTTATAAAAAGATTAATAGAATATTTGAAGACAAAAATCTTTCAGAGAAAGAGTATTATACTTGGCTTTTTTATGATGAAGTAAAAAAGTGAAATTATAAATTTATGGTGAATGACTTTATCGATAACTATTCAATCTATTCAAGAAGTACTAAATTTTCTTTAACAGAAAAAAACATATTAAATATAATTTTTCCTGCAGATATACTGATAAAGTACTTGTTTGATCAAGAAGATATTTTTCATGTAATAGATAATATTGTTATTAATTTGTATGACAAAGATGTTTTAGATGATTATTTAAAGTCTTTTTTGAAATCTGATGAAAAATTATCGGATTTTCTTGATTATATAACAAACTATCAACTATATAAAGAAAATTATTTCAAATGACTTAAAAAACTATCTGTAACTAAGTTTACAGCAAATTCATCTTATGAAGAAGAAAAAGAAATAGATGAACTTATGTCACAAGTTTGACAGTGAGATAATTTAGAAAATGTAAAAATTCCTGAAAGAATAAAAAAAGAATCAGCATTAGTGGAAAGATTGATAAATTTTTATATCACATTTGTTTGAGGTTTTTGGATAGAAAGATGAGATAATTTTTATCTTAAACTTTATAAAAAAGATTTATTAAATTCTCTTCTTAGACCTATAGATGTAGCTTCTATGAAACATGATATGTTGTTTTTTTATGGGTGACATTTGTATAATTACAGTAAGAATGTTTTTTATTATAAATATGCTTTTGAGAATGTCAGAGCAGGTAAAGAAAAATTTAGTCTCCCTTTTAAATCTACATTTAAAGAAGTTTATCAGAATTTGTACATATTAAAACTATTTAACGAAACATTCTTGGCTAGTATTTTACAAGATATAAACCAAAAGGATATAAAAGTTTATTTACAAAGTAAGGATATATTAACTTCGTTTAGATTATACTTTGGTAAAGAAATCTCAACTTTGGTGAAGTCGTCAAAAGAAAAATTTTTGAATAAAGTATATATGAATTTAGAGAATATATTGTCTTGAGAAACAAACTTTGTAGCAAATCTTATTTTGCATTTAAATGATAAGGATATTAAAAACTTTAAGGAAAGTATATATACATTAGATTTTTGGATTTGGAGTAGATTTATAGAAATGATAGATAAGTTTTGAATAAATCTTGCGGATAACTACACAGATAATTCAATATTTGGGATCTCTTCAATATTTAGGGACACAATATTTGGTTTCGTATTATATTATACATTCTTGAGATCAGAAGAGATAAAGCATAATGCTAACTTTAATCTGGATATTTTGAAAAAGATTTATTTGATAGATGTTTTATGAATTTCTGAAAATTACGTAGAAATATTTGATAAAATTATTGATATACTTGTTACCAATTATAATGATTTACTGGAAAAATGGATAAAAATAGATAATAACATAAAGTACTTCTTAATTTGACTTGAAAATTGGATGTGATTTATTGATAATAAAGATGAGGATAAACTAATAAGTGAGATTTGATGAGAAGATGTTATATGGTTTAGGTGATATATAAAGAATATTACATTTTATAACAAACGCTATTTAATTCCAAAAGATTAGGCATGAATACATTAATGATTACTTTGGCTATAATATTTAATGTTTTTTGGTTTCTATTTTTGTTGTTTATCAGACGAAGACTAAGATTGATGAACCGATTTATAAATAAAACAATTAAAAGTCCAGAATTTAATCACCAAGCTGCTAAGTTTGCTAGTTTTTTGTATGTAATATGGATTTTTTGAATGATTTTGATTAATTTGTATATATTCTTTTATTTTAAAAATTAAAACCTATGAAAGAAGTCTTTTCTGGTAGTTGAAAGGAGTGAGAAAGAGAATTATTACTTAGAAAATCTAAATGGCTTTTATATGTAGTGTTTTTAAAGGTTATATTTTTTATGTTGTTACTTTGAGCTCTTTGATATTTAGTTTCTTTGATGTCGAGTGTTTCTCAACAATCAGATTTGAAAGATTGAATTGGTATTATTATATTGTTTTTTATGTTGCATTTTTTTATAGGTAGTATAGTTTGGTTTGTTAGATATTTTTATGATGTAGTTGTTTGTAGTAGTGATAAGCTTATCAGAGTAAAACTTTGACTTATAAATAAGGACACTATAGATTCTATTGAGCTTTATAGAATACAAGAGATGGAAGTAATGATGGATTGATTTTTTAGAATTATTTTTAATGTATGAGATATAGGTTTTGTTGAATTAAATGATCAAAGAAAAATCATTCATTGGATAGACAAACCAAAGCGTGTAATGCTGCTTATACAGGAAATCAAGGATAAACTTATCAAAGAAAAATGAGTTATGAATTTTAAGGTAGATAAATAGATTTGGGACGGGAATATTCTCGTCTTTTTTGTTTTTACAATTATATTGAAAATGGGATTTAAATTTATAGAATTGCTTTAATTTAAACATATAACAAAATATTATTTATGATTAAAAAAACTTGATTTACATTGGTAGAATTGATAGTAGTAATTGCTATAATAGCCGTTTTATGAACAGTAGCAGTATTATGAGTACAAAGTTGGATATGAACTAGTAGAGATGCAGCAAGATGAAGTAATTTAGATCAAATAATATCAGCATTGGAAACAAGTATGTATAATTCTACAACATTACCAATGCCGGATGCATATATACCAATTACAGCAAGTGGGACAGTGATATGATACCAGTGAACATTTTGTGATGGGGCAGTAGCAGGAACGACAATGAAAAGTACACCAAAAGATCCAAGTGATAAAAAATGTTTTCCATATTTGATAGATGCAACAAAAACAAAATATCAATTGATGGCATTGTATGAGAAAGATAGTAGTGATATAGCGTACGAAAGTTGAAAGGAACAAGGTGAAAGTAAAAAGGAATATGCAAGCAATGTCATCGCGATGGATTGAAACGACCGTTGAGATCTTATTGAAGAAAGGATTGCTTCGTCGCAAAGCTCCTCGCAATGACAGTTATTTAATGATGTATACGCAGCGGATACAAGATATCCAAAAGTGAAATGAGATAAACTGGGTATATTGGTAGATACAAATAATATACCAGTGAATGAAATAGCAACATGAGTGGATGTAGTAAATACAACTAGTACATACAAAGCGTATTTTAAAAGTGATGATTATGTAAGTGGAACATGATTGACATTATTTACAAATATATACAATAGAAATTGAACTTTGGTTAAAAATAATAAAGATTTAGCATTGTATGATAATAGCTTGGTATGATATTGGGATATGGAAACTATGAGTTGAACTAAACTAAAAGATTTTAGTAAATATCATTATGATGGTACTTTAAATTGATGAGTACAAGCATGAACAGTTAGTTGAAAAATTTGAAAAGCATCAGATTTTAATTGAGTTGATTGATATTTAAATATGTGATCTACTTCATTACTAAATTTTACTACATCAGATTTTACATATAGTTATTGGGTTTATCTAGATACTCTTGTAAGTCAAGTTATGCCATTATCTAAATGAACTTTTCAGTCTTATTGATGGTATGTTAACATAACTACTACTTGAATTACTAGGTTATTATTAAATGTATCTTGAAGTTGATATACACTTTCTTCACCGTCTTCTGCTATATTAGTAAGTAATTGGTATAATGTTGTTTGAGTTAAAAGTGGGAATACTTGAAAACTTTATATTAATTGAGTTTTAGTATGAACAACAACTTTTACTGCTAGTCCAGCTTCTAGTAGTGATGATTTTTATGTTGGTAGATATACATGATCAAGTAGTTGATATGTAGATTGAAAAATTGACGAAGTTCGTGTTTATAATCGTGCTTTATCGACTACAGAAGTACAATCATTGTATAGTTCTGTTATTTCAAATTAGTATTTTAATATTTAATTCTGACGCTGTTAATTTATATTACAGCGTTTTTTATATTCCAAAAAATTTGATATAATAAAATATTCCGAACATAGCTATTCAGATTATAGATCATCATATAATATCAATTACAAAATGTTTTTTGAGTATTACTCTAGAAGCTGCTACTAAAATATAATTCATAAAAAACATTGGACTGTAAATAGGTATAAAAACTATACTGAACAAGAAAAATGATATAGATCTCATTGTATGTACGCTTGGAAAAGATCAAGCTAAAACTTTTTGATATAGATTATTATAAGGCATTGGTATCGGTCTGTTTTTGAAAAAAATTATTTTTATTGATGCTCATATTATTTCTCAAACTATTAAAAATATCAGTAAATATTTTAGTATTGTTATATCTTTAGATAAAAAATAAAAAACAATAAGAGGTATAAATATTGCTTTGTCTCATAGTTCTGTTATAAGTTTCCATTTGTTTAATTTGATAAATTCTGATATTGTTCATTTTTGGTTTGTGTTGTTGTTTGTGTCCATGTATTGTTTTATAAACTATTTAAAATGATTTCACAGCTGTTTTCTTTTTTGAGTTTTCTAAAGTTTGATATATAATTTTTGAAATTATTTTCTTTGATTTCAAATATAACTTTTTGTGGATTATTTTCAAATATTCATATTCAATTTTGTTGCAATAAGCTCAAATTTCATTCTTCTTGTCAGGGTATAAAACTTGAAACTATCATTGGAATATCCGATGAGATACATTCCGTCATCAAAGCTCAACCAGGTTTTGCAATCATTATATCAATTTTATCTAAATTTTCTTTGATATTTATAAAGTCTATGAAATTTATGTTATCTGTATTGATAAAATTCTCTTTGAGGTAATCAAATAATTTTGAATTTCTTCATTTAATAATATTTAGTGTAATGTTTTGATTTGAAATATTTTTGCATAATTGTTCACAAAAGTTTTGTGTAAGCGATGTTAAAAGGATATAAATATTTTGGTTATTTATTTTTTCTTTGTTGTTAAAATATTGTGATTGGATTGGGAAAAATGATGTAACCAATTTATCGTTACTAATTCAAAATTTTGATTCAAAATTATTTTTTGATATGTCTTCAATGAAATAGTATTTATCTACTGTTTCAGAGTTGTTTATCCACATACTATGTATTTTAATAGCATCAGTTACAACTACTCAAACTTTGAAACTCTTATTTTGATTACTAATAAGTCATAACCAAAAAGGATGTGTAATTATTACTTTGTTTGGGCAAAAACTTTTGATAAGTTCATTAAAATTATTTTGAAGATTTCTATTTATGATATTTACAATTTTATTTGAGAAATTATTGTCTGATATTTTGAAAAAGAAATTCCATATATTTGGACTTGACTCCATATTTTTTTCATAAATTTTTTTGGTTAGTTTTCATATCGTAGGATTTCAGAATTCTATGATATCTACAAACTTTGAGTTTATATGATTTTCTGTACAGTAGTTTTGTATATTTTTGGCAGCTGCATTATGTCCGGCTCAGTATCATCAGCTCAAAATCAAAATATTTTCTTTCATTAATTTAATGCGATTATGGAAATAATTTTGTCTGAGATTTTGTTGTATCAGTAGAAAAATCAGATATTACTTATTACAAGGGCAATTATTAGTCAATAACTTATTATTGGTTTTTCAAATCC
>Ga0172367_10008300_pt1 | contig 11634 bp, 4 predicted proteins | sample Lak10m_FD_114542 | JGI IMG/M metagenome (GOLD analysis project Ga0172367, IMG submission 114542) | Freshwater microbial communities from Kabuno Bay, South-Kivu, Congo - kab_022012_10m | ecosystem: Environmental > Aquatic > Freshwater > Lake | place: Democratic Republic of the Congo: South-Kivu...
AATTTGTCTGTCGGGAGAATAATTATTAACTCAGGAACTCTCCTAACAAAGATCTGTTCCCCATTCGTTGATCCAAATTGCGCCATGGAGAAATTAGTAAATATAAATTCATAAATACTGTTAGAGTTGAAATGTCCTAGTATTGGGTCATTGTGATCCACAGTAAATACCTTCCATGGATAAATTCTAAATTTTAACAACTCTCGAATGACGGGAGTGCTTGTCTCCAGTGTGTATTGAACTTTCGTTTTTCTAATAAAAATAGAGTCTGTTTCAGGGACATCCTCAATTGTGCTTCGATTCATTTTCAATACATAGAATTTTGGTCTTGCGCCACTAAGACTATATTCAAGCTCTAAGTTACTAGCTGCTAAAGAACTAACAGTAAGAATTGTTTCATATTTAGACCCTACATCAAACAAAGATGCTTGTTCCACAACATTAGGTAGAGAATATGCTCTATGAATGTCATCTTGTGAACTGACATCTAAAATTACTTGAGACGAGGTTGTTGCAGAAATAGTGTAATGTAACCTGTCTACTGGCAATAATACAGAACTTCCCGATGATGTTGTAACAGGAATAGTGTTCCTATCTGAAATATAAATTGGATAGTTGGTCCCACTTGCAGTTGCTAGTACTCTTTGATTTATATCAGTTGGTAATATATACCATAATTTAAGCAAATCTGATGTCTGATCCTGATATGCTTCGGGGTTAAGAGACTTTGCATTTTTTAAAGCACGAAGCACGCCACGAGTAGCATTTGGGGTTGTATCGACTGTAGGGACAAAAGAAGATACACGCTGCTTGGAAATTTGTCTCTCTTGAATAATTTCAGCTTTTTTACGACCGAACTGCGTAGTGGGTAAACTTAATATTTTTCTTTGAGCTTCCTCATTCAAAAGTGCGCGACTCTTAAGAGATAAAATGTACCCAACATCAATACCACTTACAGTATTTTCTATAATATGTTTTTTTATTGCTTTAGCGACTTTACTTTCTGGAATCGGTCGCCCATCTGGATAGGTCAAATTAAACAATACATCTCGAACTTCTTTTTTAACTGATTGTTTAATTGTTGTTAAAGACAAACTAGCTAAAACATTATTTATTTCACTAAGCAAAGCGATTCCATTGTTAAGTGCAGTGTCTAATCTAAGATCTCTAACTTCACTAAATATATCATCATAAACAGTTGATCTAGTAGGAACTACCACATTAGATTCTTTATTGATAACAAAATAAGTTGGGTCCCCAATTGTAAATCCTGCCTGCACAGCAAAGTCTATTTCCGCAGTATCAAATTGATATTCTGGTAAAGGTTCTTGATTTTGATTTTCCGGTATTTCAGACTCCCCTATACGCTCTCCATCAGGACCCTGCTGTATTACTGTTCCTGAGCCTTCATCCTCATTAGTATTAGTATTTCCGTTTGGAATTATAATTACTGATCTAGTTGTAGGGCCAGAAGTTATGTCAATTGTCCTAGGCCCCTCTGGGCAAGTATTTGGGATTGGAGTAATTGTAGTGAATCCACAATTAGGCACTGCATCGGGGCTAAGAAATTCTTGGTTTTGTATTGGTCCGGGAGGGGGTGCCGGGGGGAAATATGCATGCCATCTAGTCTCAATCGATCTTACTTTTTTCTTGCATCTACAATCTGTGCCAACTGTATCAGTCTCTACCCACCCCCCAGATCCACCACCTGTACCTAATCCCGGAGCAACATATCTACACCCTACTATTGTTTCTACTTCTTTACAGTAATAGTAATTTACATAACTAGGAGTAATTGGCCTAGTGCTTGGGCCTCCTGTTGCTGGTCCGGGAGTCGAAGGCCCACCTCCACCGCCGGGACCCGGGGTAGTTGGTCCACTTGGAGAAGCTGTACCGGGACCGGGGGTCGAAGGCCCTGTTGGAATTCCGGGACCTGTAGATGTGCCTCCGGGACCACTACCCCCCTCGTCTCCACAAATTAATCTGTAGGTAGGCTTACACTCTGCTTCACAATCACTATACTGTTCCCCATAGAATTTAATAAAGGATTCAGGTGCGGCTGCATTTGTGTCATAAACACACTCTCCGTTTACATATCTACCAAATACCTGCGCGTAGAAACACCCCTTGTTCACAAGCATGACGCACATGCAGTCAGGTCTATCGATTCCTACTTCCGGGCAAGGAGTTAATGATTCGGGTGGGCGTGGTAGTTCTACGCACCAAACATAGAATTTTGGTGGGCATGCTGGGTCAGGGTCCCTCGCTCTTCTACAAACCCTTTCACATTCTTCTTTTGTTGCGTGCAGACTAAGGGCACCTGCTGGAACTTGATTAATCGAGTACTGCTTACATATCCGCATGGAGGGGTTCACGCCCGGACTCACGGGGATGCACGCCCAGATTGTCGGAACAGGCTCAATCGGCCTTCTTAAAATATCATCGCCATCATCTTCAGGTTCGTCAACGCTACCCCCATCAACAGGATCAACCGGGATAGGCAGTCTTCCCGGTTTACCTAGTTCGCATGGTAAGTCGTTGAAATCTACTGTCACCGGAGTGTTATTGTGGGGGTGCTATCTTGAGGCATTCTACCATAGTAAGATGATGATGGGAACCCAACTACTTCGAAAGATACTGTTGGATATGAACATGATGTAATATATGGATTTTTTTCATCTAATCCCGCTACAGAAAGAGTGTTATTTGATGTTAAAATATTTGCGCCATTGTTTTGTGCTGGGTTTTCAAAAAGTTTAGAAAACACAGTAAATCCACTCATGGATAAGTTTCTATTTTCTCTTGGGTTAGCAGTAACGAAATTGCTATTGCCAAGGCCACCGATATTTAATCTGGGCTTGAAGAAAACATAAACCATAAAATGGTCACTGAATTTTTCATAATATATGTTGTTTGGGCCGTGTAAGGTTAAACTGTCCGCACTAAACCCTAAATTACCTCCGGGCTTTATTACATCCAAATCCATGGGTACACAATTTTTATAACTAAGTTTAACTTCATAATCTTGCATCCAAGGAACTGCTGATCTATCTATATTAATTCGTTTTTGTGCCCATACATATAATCTAGTATTGTTTAACAAATTAACGGATTGACCAGCAACTCCCGCTATAGAGTTTAGATAAGAGAAGTTCATTCTATCCCCACGAAGTTCTCCTCTACCTGCCCCAGCAGTTCCTGTTGGTGCATCAAAATCCCACCATCCTGCTAAATCCCAATCAGGATACTCAGGAACAGTGGTATCATCAAAAATATTTTCTTGACCTAATGTAGTAAGTTGACTATTGATTGAACCCTCAGGACCAAAGTTTAACCCGCCCCAAATAGTTCCCCCAGCAACTGTTCTAGGTATAATTATTGGAGATCCACCGCCCCCGCCTCCACCACCTCCACCAGCTTCATCAGGAATCAATCCTGTTACTCTTGCGATTTCCCCATCTACATACTGGCGAAGTTTGGAACCTTCACTATCCAAATTGAATTGTGTAATTACTGGGTTAGCTAACGATGGCGCTGGGATGGCGGCAGCTAATCCTGCTCTTTCATTGTAGGAAAGCTCTGTAGTGCGGAAGAATGGACGAATATCGACTATATCTGATTCAGAAATAACAACATTTCCAAGTGAATTTACCGTAGCATTTTTTCTTACGGCAATATATGCTAAAGGTAGTATGGTTTGACCTATTAGCTGGGGATCGGTTTCCGCAAGTTTTTCTGAGATTACAGGAGCGATATTCATCAAGTCATCCGGGCTTGGGAATGATCCATGAATGTTTACAGATGTGGCTTGGAAACCATTAGTTGCAATCGATGCGTCTTTGTAATCGGCCAGTATCTGGCTATTTCCTGCGGGGTCTCTTGCGGGGGTTGTTTCTACAGTTGATCTTACAATACCAACGCCAGCACCTCGAACTAATCCAAGTATTGGTTTAGTAATCGTTGCTGGGGAACCGCCAGACCATTTTTGCAATGTGGTTGAAGATGTGTCTACTGGTTTACTGTAGACAAACAGGAGGTCTATTCTCACATTTGCGTTTGTTAATAAAGTTTTTGTCCCAACTTCATCAGTAGTAAAAAAATCGTTCGCATCAAAATTTGGAATTTGAATTGAAAGTTCATCAGGAACATCAACAACTGCTGTACGAGCAACTCCTCTAAATTGTTTTATAAATTCAGACGAAATTCTAGGCAACTCGTAAGGGGCACCGTAAGCTTGAATTAAAGTTGGTATGAATGGAAATGTACTGAGTAAAGGCCACCTTGATGATGCCGTGCCTGCTGCTAGTCTAGGAAGAGAATTAACAATTTCTGTTGCACCAAAAGGTTCGCTATCTAAGGAAGGCCAAGTTAAAACTCGTTCAACTAAACCATTCAAGGATAATGCTTGATTAGCTGTAGTGCTTTGGAATCTAGACAATACCGATGCTGCTAATTCCAATCCTGATGTGTTATTAAAACTTTCGTAAGTTCCAGCAGCCTCCCCGGTTAACATTGTTAATTTTTGTAGGGGATCTTTATTGTAAGCATCATTTATTCTAGCGATAAACCGTCCGGGTTTTACTTTAACTATGTTAGTATTCCCTTCAGCATACGGACGAAGCTCATTTAGTTCATTCCGGTCTATACCATCCGCAGCGGGGTTTGATGCAATTTGGTCCTTGAGCCAAAGACAGTTTTCTTGCAACTGCTTGAGGGGAATGTTGTCCACTTCCCAATAATAAGGATCATTCTCCTTGAAGTAACGAATCGGGTCACTGAATACAAAGTTGGACTCTTTAAAACCAGCCATTAGCTATATCTCCTCAAATCAAATATTTCCGCAGATTTAAATCCTTTTCCATATCCGCCCAGATCAGCATCATATTGCTGCCCCCCGGGGGAAGTGAACGATCTGTAAATTGTAACCAAAGGGACTCTTCCAGATTTACCTATTGCATTGTGGCGTGCATTTGCAAAAGCATCCGCAGCGGATTCGTCAAGCCGAATTCTGTTTCTATATCCGGGGTCTACCATTGCAGACACATAGTAGAATGCAGAAGTTGATATCCCACTATAAATTGCATCGAATGCAGACGATCCTATCAAATTGCCTGATGGGTTGTATCCTTGCGCCAACATTTGATAAGATGCGCCAAGATAAGCCGCACCCCCAGCTCCCGTCCCGCTCACATATCCTAACATTTTTGCTTGAGTATTTGGTGAGAAGAACAATCGGAAAGGCCCGTAGTTCGTGCCTGCGCGAGTGCTAGAAACCCCATAGTAATCGAGAACACTCAATGAACTCGTATCAGGAGTGCCGGAAGGAGCACCTGATGCTGGAACTCCAGCACCACTCAAGTAAACTGCGGAAGGGCCATAATATCCGGTTAGGCTGGGGTAAGTCGAGCTAACGGATAAATGAGCAGCTTCTAGTTCTGATCCTTGGCAAATATTCCATATTCTAAGAAGCTCGCAGTTTCCTAAAGAAGTATCAAAGAATTGACCTGAGGTATTGTACCACCCAGCAGCAAAGTTTACATTCAGTGCGTTTACTTTACTGCCTCGTTGAGCTTTTACACATACTCCACCTTTTGAATACCCAGCGATATTTGTTTCTGAGTTTACATTGGTGTAGTCCGTCAAAAAATACCCCGGAACTGTAGCAGTGTAAGAATAGGAAGCAGCAGGAACTAAATTAGTTCCTGTAAGTAAATTGGTGTCCTCTGGGTTGGGGTAGAATTGCATGTACCCTGCACTAGTGTATGCGCCCATACCAAAAGTATCGTTATTGTTGTAGTCGTTACTACCAAGCAAGGAAAGGCTCCAATAAGAACCATAGTAACCTAAATCTTCCATATTCAATACAGAATTATTATCGACAACTAAACAAGCACGAATAGCATGTAACTCTACCCGGGTGTGATTTTCAGCACTGTCTAAGTTCCAACTAGAAACATCTAAATTCTTTCCAACTTTTCTGTGTGGATTGAAGTTTATGACGGAATTATCTTCCGCTAAAACATCGACCCCACCTTGAGCTATCAAGGTGTTTCCATTAAACTCTATCTCAGAATTTCTAGATGCATATGCGACAGCAGAGCCTTTTTGAGCCGTTAAACTTTGCGGCCCCACAAGAATTGTAGGACCATATGTCGTGCCATTTCCTATGGATGCCTTGAAGCAAACTTTGCTGTTGTCATGTACAGATATCGCAGTTCCAAATCCGGGCTGGGTAATATCAGTAGCCGTTGTTTGATAGGTTCTAATTTTTGAATGAACTAAATCTGCGTTTGAGTTATTTCTAACTTCAAATGCAGGGAGGTGACCCTTAGAAGATCCTAGCGAATAAAGTCCAAATGAGGACCCTGCAAGCAAGTTTCCTACTTTTGTTGGCAGGGATGATGACTCGGGATATCTTAAGTTAGAATGATCCAGCAAAACATGTTGCCCGTTTAAATGGAAGTTAAATTGCTTGTATGCTTCTCCAAGTTGTGTATTTGTATATGAGTTTCCAACCGCAGGTTGAATTAACTCAGGATTGAATTTTATATCACAGTTGTATGTTTGCATTCCCGTATTTTGGTTATATTCTACAGTGAGTAGTGGAATATTTAATTGAGAATTATTTGCAATTATTCCATTAGAATTATTGAATGCTTCCAATCCACCTTTGTGATCCCAAATTGAATTATTCATGATCAACCCGGTTTTTGTATTGTACATGGTTTGAATCATGGTGGGGCCATTCGTTGTAGTAAACGCAGCCGTAATAGAGTTACCTCCCATGATCTTTGAGTTATTTAATTCAATTCCTACATCATTAAATGCAAACTGAGAGATTAAATCAACCCCCGAATATTGAACATACGCTGTGCTTACGGGAACAAAATTAATTAAACTATTTTCAGCGTATAACCCAATACCGTTTGTGGTGGTTTTTCTAGCTGTCGTGGTAGAAGATACATCGTAAATTCTGGCTCCTACTATGCCTCTGCGAACTTCTACATTTGAATTTACAACCTTAAACCCATATTTACTGCATCTTACTGCCATGCAGTTTTCCAAAGTGACATCAGAATTTATAACATTAAATCCTGTTTCAGTCGTGTGGGCAAGTGAAGCCCCTGTGGTATCTAATGCTCCATCTACTAGGAAGTTGCGAATGAATATCGGCCCATCGCAATTACTAATCTTTACATTGCTAAGGAAGTTTCCATACGAAAGCATTGCAACATTTGAACTATTTTGGATTGCTGGCCTGCTGACCGTGCCCCCAGCAATTGAGTCAGTTATTGCAATGTCGTAAGCCGTAATTGTCGGATCCTGTGTATTACCATACTCTTCAATTGCAAACTTATTTGTAGCCAAATTTTGATCGAATGAACTATCCTTAAAACTGAATATGGGTTTTTGTGATAGTAACGAGTTGATAGTAACTGGAGAGGATTGGTTTCCATATGGATAATTTACTATCCAAGATCTGTTATTGCTGTTTAGTCTAGCATCCGTGGTGCCACTTAGCACAACAGCACTAAGAGCCATGGCCGATGCATTATGGAACATTTCCTTGACCATCAAGGAGCTTACTGATGGATCCGTCTGGTATATGGCTGACGGAGTTGCTGCTGCCCCAAATTTGCTTCTGGCAAATGCCCTGTTTATAATTTCCAGTCCCGCGCCCGGACACGAGTCATCGATCTTAATGTTGTTTAAGTTCAACTCCCCTAAATTGCCGAAACTAGCAACTTCAATGATGATTGGATATGTAATTGGGTTTGGGAGGGTATTAATTACGGAACTTAAGTTTTTGAATACTATCCCACTAGAATCAGATCCACCGGGGAATGAGTAGTTAGATGAAACAACAAACATCTTTCCGGGAATTCCAGAGAATCCATCTTGAATAGGGTAACCAATTCGTTCCCAAATATAATCGGTGCGATCTTCTAAATCATAAATTGGTAAGTTATCCTGTTCCCAGTTGTAAAAGGTCGAGGAATCAAATTTGGTTACGGTTTCTTGCCAGTTGTTTATGCTGCCAACTAAACCGGATGTCAAGTAAAGATCTTGGGGAATAAATGCCATAATTAAATTCCTAGAATGTTATAGTCCATTTAAATACTAACGCAAAGTCCGAAGTTTTTTCAATTCTTGAAAAATATTTATAAGCAACTAAAATTGGGGCGGGGGTTGCTAGTTTTCTTATGTTATGTGCAAACAACCCAATTTCGTCTATGTAATCTGTAAGCCCGTTTGCATTATTTGCCCCCAAGAATAAAGTATACCTAACTGCGTTTTTAGAAACTCTTTGTATATTATTATCGGATATTTTAGCAAATGCTTCGTTATTTACAACAGATCCATTTATTATTTGACTTAATGAGCTTACTAAGAGATCCCCAGTAGACCCGTATGTATTTACGGTATCAAGTGCAGATCCTAACTGGGATGTAGCTATCGTTGGGGTAGTTCCGTTAGTGCCTACCTGAAACCATCTTATTTGATAATCATAAGCTTTATCAGATCCTGACGCAGCAAATAAATGGGCTAACGCTACCCCCATACCAGATACGATTTGGTTAGTATCAGAAAAATGAAGTTCCTGCCTACCATCTCTGTAGTACTTCCAGACTTCCAATTCCCCTGTTGGGGTGTAAAATTCTTTATTTCTCATACTAATTATATATATTTCTCTTCCTCACAAGAAGAATATTCTCCATATGATGGTTAAATCACTATAGTTTAACATACCAGCCGCTCCCCCAGAATCGTTTATTGCTACTATATTTTTATTAAATGTCTTTTTACTAAATAGTCGGTAATCCAAAACATTCGTATATGGGTGAAAGTTATACGGAGGGGTTCTTCCTGCTGCAAGCATGGATTTTATGTCCATTCCCCATAGACCCATTTGGGTTATTCCTCCATAGTGGTTAGCTACAAGAGCATCCCCAGAAGCTATTTTAACTTGATAGATTATTTCCCCTGTTGAGGAAAACGAGTTTGTTGATGATACGACTAGCCCACTCGCAGAGTTTGTGCTTGATGTAGTTCTAACAAACCCTCTCCAGTCCATAGAAGAAGTTTCATTAAACCCTGCATTAGCAGTTGCAGATGCAATTAAAACTTCATTGTTTACAGAATTTAAATAGGATAACCTTACATCTGTGCCTGTGGCTCTAGGCCAAGACCCTGCTCTAATGTAAGCCCTAAATAAAACACCTCCGAAAGTAAGTGTTCCATATTGAAGTAAATTTACATTTTGCCCATACTCAGAAATTGCACTTACACCTGATCCAGTGATTCCAACAAGCGCACCACTAGGTATATAAGCTAATTTTGTATCCAGCGGATCGGGATCATCTGGTAAAAATAACGCTGGGGTAAAGGAGGATACTGTTATAGACGATAGCGCGAGGGCATGAATTTTACCATTAGATAACCCACTGGCTGCAATCAAATCAGTGCCATGTGCATTGTAAAAGTACCCGGAAGCAGCCTTCCCAAAAGAAACTGCTTGTATTGTATAGTTAGAGGCATCATAAATAGAAGATGCTGAAGATATCCCTGAACCTTGCAATGGAAGGGTCATTAAGTCACAGATCATTTCCCCACCACGATCAACAATTAAATTATGTGATGATTCTATTAACTCCTGCTGAGGAGTTCCATAATCTCTGTAAACTTCTACATACCCTCTCATCTGTATATGTCTATTGTTGTATATTGGTTAAATCCTGCTGACTTGGATTGTGTTCCCCAATCAGGATGATATCTGTAATTCAATCTGCTTCCACCTGAGGTTTCAAAAGTTCCACTTGTGATAGATGCAACTCTTGATGCACGAGCCTCGGACAAGGATATAAAATATCTGTAAGCTGTGAGAAGTTCACTGGGGTCAAATTCCGACACATCTTCATTTAAAGTTAAATCTTTCCCTTCGACATAATCCAGCATTACAAATGAATCAGTACCAGATTCTGGGAGCATGAAAACTTCAATTGTGTATCCTTGATTACTTCTGTGAACTTGTCTTCCCTCTACAGAATAATAGTTAGGTATGCAAATAGGAGGATTAAGAGTATCAAACTTTATGTTAAAATCTTTAAATAAAGAAGATACTAAATTATCTACGCCTAGTTTGGTTATCGAACTAGTAGTAAAAACTTGCTCAATACAAGGGATACTAGAAGTTAAAAGTGTGTCAGGGACTGATTGGATTGGGTAATAATCAGTGTGAGAAAGTTCTTGAACTTTGCTTAGTGTAAGAGATGTTACAGAGTTAATAACCCAATTAAAGTTTTTATCAAAGGACCAAACATACCCATTCTCGGGGTCTGTGTGTATCCAAACGCCAACCCCTGCTCCACCAATGTACCCACCTGATTCCCTAGCAGCAAAGTATCTTACTTTAAAATTAAAATCGTGTTCGGGAATCAAAAAGTTAGGTGTTGAGTAATTTTTTAAACTAAACCGTAATCTAGGAAGACCAAAGAAACTATTAGATTTAAGTTTAACTAATGGGTTGCCAAAAGCAAAGTTTTCTTGATAAATTCTAGCATCACTCACAGTTAAATTATATACGGTAAATGAGTTATTTTCGGAGTCACCGGATGTTTGGACAAACTCAACCCCACTTAAAATGTGAGGGTTTCTAAACTCATATTTTTCTATGTACAGGGAACTAGTTGAACTTGCAACATAAGTGCCGGAAGCTGATCCAAGCGGACTGAGTACTCCACTACCTTCTCCAGAGTTTATGGTTATTGTATTAGCTAAGGAAGATGTTACTAAACCGTAAGTCGTTGCAGCAGATCCTGTTTTATCAAAAAATCCATTGTACAATAAAGGACCATATGCATGAGATAGAATATTTGGACCCCCTGAAAGATCCAAAAGTTCTTCACTTATGTCGTGTCCCGAAAAATAAGTTACATAATCTTTGTATGACCTGTGAACTCCACGACCAAATTCAAAATCAAAATATTCTTGTATAGAACTTGGACCACCACTAGCATTTGCTAAGTTAAGAGCAATATCTGAATAATATGCAGATGTATCATAAAGATTAGAAATAGCTTCTGTTTGTAAACTAGCTGATGCGTCTTCGTATGCGCGGGAGATGAACTTTCTGTGCATTAACCCAATAATGGGATCGCAGTCTCCTCTAGTTGAATATCTAGAACACCCAGAAACATAGTTAGTTATTCCTCGACAGGGGAAAGTGGAGCTTGTAACTACTCCATTAATAACCGAAGAGGATGTTAAATCTTCACATTTTGTATAGACTTGGGGCAGGGAAGAATAATAAGGAATACTTACATACTTTGCTGCGGAAGGGATGTACCCCAATGGCAGGTAATAATCAAAATTTTGAAATGTTGACGGTGCGAGGTAGGGAGGCATGTTAAAGCCGTCACGATAATACCATCCGTCTTTGGGTAGTAAATTTTTATGGCTGCGTCTACGAATTGAAGTTCTATTTAGATTAGATATTGGTGTAGTTGAAGCATAAACTAAATCACTCAAAGCGTCCACATCAGTTCTCTTGAATACACGACCAAGAGAACTCATATTCATTCCTGATATCTCAAACCCACCCACTGCTCCAGAAACAAACACATCATCTATTGG
>Ga0172367_10008301_pt1 | contig 11633 bp, 13 predicted proteins | sample Lak10m_FD_114542 | JGI IMG/M metagenome (GOLD analysis project Ga0172367, IMG submission 114542) | Freshwater microbial communities from Kabuno Bay, South-Kivu, Congo - kab_022012_10m | ecosystem: Environmental > Aquatic > Freshwater > Lake | place: Democratic Republic of the Congo: South-Kivu...
AAATTATATGAAGCAGACCAAACGGTTTATTCCGTTTGTGATTTGATCTTCACCACAAATGTGATGGTTATTGATTCGTTGTGTTTCGGTTTTTGGGTGGTCAATTAATCAAATCTTTGCTTGTCTCCTGTTTATTAAAAATATATATTTATAGGATTGAATTTCAGCGGAATGATTGGTTTTGAGAGAAGTTTTTCAGAAGTCAATACGGGTATGGATTTTCAACGTTAAAACTTATACAAACAATGGCACGAGTAGTTGTTCTTGGAGCAGGTATTGCTGGTCATACGGCATCAGCTTATTTGCGGAAATGGCTTTCCAAAAAACACGAAGTAATCGTTGTAGCGCCCAACCAGTATTACCAGTGGATTCCATCGAACATTTGGGTTGGGGTTGGCCGGATGAATGTTGATCAGGTCAGGTTTAAACTTGCGCCGCTTTACAAGCGTTGGGGAACAGTTTTTAAACAAGCCAAATGTGTTTCAATTCACCCGGAAGGGAACAGTGTTGAGAACAAAGGATTCGTAACGATTGAATATACCGATGCTGAGCGCAAAGGCGAGAAAGAAGAGGTTTGGTACGATTTTCTGGTGAATGCTACCGGACCAAAGCTGAATTTTGATGCGACAGAAGGCTTGGGCCCCGATAAAAATACGGTTTCAGTTTGTACCTACGATCACGCCAGTAAAGCGTGGGGAAAACTTCAGGAAAGCATCGAAAAAATGAAGGCCGGACAACGCCAGAAATTTATAATTGGCACTGGCCATGCCCTCTCCACCTGCCAGGGGGCTGCTTTTGAATATATCCTGAATGTAGAGCATGAAATCAGGCAAAGAGGCCTGCGCGACATGGCAGACATAAAATGGATATCGAACGAATTTGAACTGGGCGATTTTGGAATGGGCGGAGCGTTCATTAAAAAGGGTGGCTATGTGACATCGACCAAGATTTTTACCGAATCGTTTTTTATTGAACGGGGAATTGAATGGATTAAGCAGGCCGGAGTGTATAAGGTGGAACCCAACAAAGTTCTTTACGAGAATCTCGAAGGCGAATACAAGGAAGAAACCTTTGATTTTGCCATGTTAATTCCGTCGTTCTCCGGACATGGCCTGAAAGCGTATGACAAGACAGGAGAAGACATCACAAGTAAACTTTTTATGCCCAACAACCTCATGAAGGTGGATGCCGAATATTCGGCCAAACCATACGAGGAATGGACCATAAACGACTGGCCTTCTACCTACCAGAATCCTGATTATCACACCATCTTTGCTCCCGGAATTGCATTTGCTCCGCCACATACTATTTCAAAACCTCTCAAAAGCAAAAATGGTACAGCCATTTTTCCAACTCCGCCACGCACAGGAATGCCTTCAGGAGTTATGGGTAAAATTGTTGCCCAAAACATTTATGAATGGATTAAAACAGGACAGCCTAACATGAAACACAAAGCCTCGATGGGTAAAATGGGAGCTGCCTGTATCGTTTCGGCCGGCTATGGTTTTATGAATGGTAATTCGGCCACCATGACCGTATCGCCGGTGGTTCCCGACTGGGAGAAATATCCGGAGTGGGGCCGAAATATTAACGATACAATGGGTGAACCAGGGCTCGCCGGACATTGGATGAAGTTATTTATGCACTACATGTTTTTACACAAAGCAAAAGGTTATCCATTTTGGTACCTGCTTCCGGAGTAATTTTATTAATTAACCATTTTAACTTTAAAAGACATTAAAAATGAAACCCGTTAAAAAAGGATACACACAAGAGCATTACGCTCCAATGCCCACTAAAACAACCCTGTTTTGGCGAAATTTTATACCGTGGCAAATCATTCGGTTTTTCACATTAAATCTGAAAATAATGAAGATTGTGGTGAAAGGGCATTCATAACCTGAAACAAAATTTTAAGAATAAAAAGACCGGAGGATCTCCGGTTTTTTTATTCTCAAAAGCTTTGTCCTATCAAGTTCATTTTTTTCATTCTCGTTATTTTTAGAGCCTTCTTTTTGAAACTTTATTTTGCGTATAAGTGTAGTATTCTTTGCACATGATTTTGTCGCTGAGTTGAAAAATCAACAGTTTCAATCCTCAAAAAAAGTAATTATGCCAGTGAAAAAACTTAAAGCTTTTCTGGATGAATCAAAGGTCAAATATCTGACCATTACTCATTCCAGCGCTTTCACCTCGCAGGAGGTAGCGGCATCGGCACATGTTTTGGGTCGTGAGTTTGCCAAAACCGTGATGATCAAAATTGGTCACGAAATGGCAATGGCAGTTTTACCGGCTTCTTATCAAATTGATTTTGATATGATGCGGGAAATCTTCGGGACAAAAAACGTGAGTCTGGCTACTGAGCCTGAGTTTAGGGATCGTTTCCCGGATTGTGAACTGGGGGCCATGCCTCCATTTGGCAATCTTTACGGTATGAAAGTTTTCGTCGCTGAATCGCTGACCGTTAACAGTGAAATAGCCTTCAACGCCGGATCGCATACCGAGTTGATCAGATTAAGCTTTGCCGATTACAAACGACTGGTAAATCCACGAATCATGAAATTCTCGTGGAAAACGTATTCTTTCCCAGGCGATCCGATGGAGAGATGGGACGAACATTACAGAAGTAATTAAAATGCGAAACCGGCTAAAGCCGGTTTCCTTGTTTTGTGCAGGAAAGGATAAAACAAAAAAGCAAGGCTTTCGACCTTGCTTTTCTGTATGTTACCGAAAATTAGTATTCATCTTCATTAAAAAAGAAATCATCCTTACTGGGATAATCCGGCCAGATATCTTCGATACTCTCATAAATCTCTCCTTCGTCTTCAATCTCCTGCAAATTTTCAATAACTTCAAGAGGAGCACCGCTACGGATCGCAAAATCGATCAATTCATCTTTGCTCGCTGGCCATGGTGCATCTTCTAATTTAGAGGCTAGTTCAAGTGTCCAGTACATATCTTTTAGAAATTATGAGGTTGTTACTCGGTTTTTTAAACTCCTGCGAATATAACAAAAAAACGGTTTCTGCAAGCAATTCAAATATTTATTCACCAATCTCCGGAGACCACAGTGTTTCCGGTGTTTTCTGGTCGAGTGACACCTTTCTGGAGAGGACGAAAAGATAGTCGGACAGGCGGTTAACGTATTTGATCAGCAGTGGGTCGATGTCTGTTTTTTCGGCCAGTTCAACAATGTGGCGTTCGGCTCGGCGGCATATCGTTCGGGCTACATGACAAAAAGAAGAAGCCTGGCATCCTCCCGGTAAAATGAAATTTTTCAACTCAGGCAAAACCTCGTTCATCCCGTCAATTTCTTTTTCCAGAAGCTCAATGTCAGTGTCGCGGCAGGGCAATTGCCGGCGCACTAATCCGGCCAGATCTTCGGTAGCCAGGTTGGCTCCAATTACGAACAGTTTGTTTTGGATTTTTTCGAGTATTTCATCCGCATGGGCATCGTTTTGAAGCGAACGAACAACGCCAATGTACGAGTTCAGTTCATCAATGGTGCCGTAAGCTTCCAGTCTGAGGTTGTATTTTTTTACACGGGTTCCTCCAATCAAACCTGTTGTTCCGTCGTCGCCGGTGCGTGTGTAGATTTTCATAGTAAAGATGGTTCGGGTTTCGGGATATGAGTTACGAGTTGCCTTTTCCCAGAAACTTGTAACACGCAACCCGCAACATTTAATTTATTAATAAACCGGATTTGGGTTAACGAAGTCTGATTCAATTTCTCCGTCTTTCAACCGGATAATGCGGTGGGCATGACGGGCAATGTCTTCCTCGTGGGTAACCACAATTAACGTGTTTCCCTTGCGGTGTATTTCGGCAAAAAGCTGCATAATTTCTTCTGAAATTTTAGAGTCGAGGTTTCCGGTTGGCTCATCGGCCAGTAATATACAGGGATTGTTTACCAAAGCACGGGCTACGGCTACGCGTTGGCGCTGTCCTCCCGACAGTTCGTTGGGCTTGTGCTCAATACGGTCGGCCAATCCTACCTCAGTCAAAATCTTTTCAGCTTTTTGAATACGTTCCTGCTTTTTAATTCCGGCATAAACCAATGGCAACATCACGTTTTCGAGTGCCGTATTTCGCGGAAGCAAATTGAATGTCTGAAAAACGAAGCCAATTTCCTTGTTCCTGATTTCGGCCAACTCATCGTCAGTCAGGTGACTTACGTCCTGGTTATTCAGTTCGTAAAAACCGCTGGTTGGGGTGTCGAGACAGCCGATAACATTCATCAATGTTGATTTTCCGGAGCCTGATGCACCCATAATAGCCACGTATTCACCCCTGTTGATAGTTAATGAAACCGAGCGAAGTGCCCTCACTATTTGAGTTCCTACCTTGTAGTTTTTAACGATTTTTTCGAGTTTAATAACTGCTTCCATGCCTTGGCTTATTGATTTAATGGATTAGTTGGGGTTAGCGTTCAATCATTACATTTCGATGCGCTAAATTAAACGATTGATCCGACATTAAAACATCAGTTTGGTATTTTTGACCAATGTTATTGCAGAAACACGATTGGAAACCGAATGGTTCATCAATTTTTTATCTTTGCCTTATGTCGGAATTTCTGGAACAGGATATAAAATTTTTGCCCGGGGTGGGCCCCCAACGGGCTGAACTGCTTAAAAAGGAACTGAAGATTTACACCTTCAACGACCTCCTGTATTATTTCCCCTACAAATACATCGATCGCACCAAATTTTATAAAGTTTCAGAACTAACCAGCAATATGCCCTACGTACAGTTGAAAGGCACGATTGTAAGATTCGAAACTTCGGGAGAGGGAGCGCGCCAGCGTTTAATCGCCTTGTTTCGCGACGAATCGGGAACGATGGAATTGCTGTGGTTTCAGGGAATAAAATGGGTGAAGGAAAATATCCGGCCCAATGTGGAATATATTGTTTTCGGTAAACCATCTGTGTTCAGCGGGAAGGTCAATATCATTCACCCTGAATTGGAGCCTTCAGAAAATAAGCCGGTTAGTACAGGTGTTTTTCAGGCTTTTTACAATACTTCTGAAAAAATGAAGCAGAAGTTTATGACGAGCAAGGCGCTGAACAAACTTCAGTTTAATTTATCGGCATTGATTGAAGGCAAAATCTTCGAGACCCTTCCCAAACCTTTAATTGCACAACTCAAGCTGATGCCTTTGCCTGCTGCACTTCGGCAGGTGCATTTTCCGGAGAATCCACATTTGCTCAAGAATGCCTTGTTCCGGCTCAAATTTGAAGAGTTATTCTACATTCAGTTAAAAATTTTAAGCCTGAAGCACCAACGCGAAGGCTCGTTCAAAGGGTTTGTGTTTTCGCAGGTGGGCTATAACCTGAATACTTTTTTTAATAATTACCTGCCTTTTGAGCTGACCAATGCCCAGAAGAAAGTGATCAAAGAAATACGCAAAGACATGGGGTCGGGCAAACAGATGAACCGACTGCTTCAAGGTGATGTGGGCAGTGGAAAAACATTGGTTGCCCTGATGACCGCCCTGATTGCCTTTGACAATGGGTTTCAGGTGAGTTTGATGGCTCCTACTGAGATTCTGGCCATTCAGCACTACAATTCAATCAAGCGGATGACTGAAGGGTTGGGCATAAAAGTGGCTTTGCTGACAGATTCGACCCGTGCAGCCAAACGAAAAATCATTCACGAAGAGTTGGAAAATGGCAGCCTGCAATTGCTGATTGGAACCCACGCACTGATTGAAGATAAAGTGAATTTCCTGAAACTTGGGTTGGTAATTGTGGACGAACAGCACCGTTTTGGGGTGGCTCAACGTGCCAAACTCTGGAAGAAAAATGAGCTGATTCCGCCACATGTGCTGGTAATGACGGCCACGCCCATCCCACGAACACTGGCCATGACGGTTTATGGCGATTTGGATGTGTCGGTGATCGATGAGCTGCCACCTGGCCGAAAACCTATTCAGACGCTGCACTATTACGAAAACCGGCGCAAACAGGTGTATGATTTTATACGCGATCAGGTTACGGTTGGCCGGCAGGTTTATATAGTTTATCCGTTAATCAAAGAGTCGGAAAAACTCGACCTGAAAAATGTGGAGAATGGTTATGAATTGCTAAAACAAGTGTTTCCGCGCTACTCCATCAGCATGGTGCACGGTAAAATGAAACCTGCCGATAAGGATGCCGAGATGCAGCAGTTCAAGGAAGGGAAAACGCAGATTATGGTGGCCACAACGGTGATTGAAGTGGGTGTTGATGTGCCGAACGCTTCGGTCATGATTATTGAAAGCGCCGAGCGGTTTGGCTTGTCGCAGCTGCACCAGTTACGGGGACGCGTTGGGCGGGGAGCCGAACAATCGTATTGTTTGCTGATGTCGTCGTACAAAATCAGTAATGAAAGCCGCAAGCGACTGGAAACGATGGTGCGTACCAACGATGGTTTTGAGATTGCTGAAGTGGATATGCAGTTGCGTGGCCCTGGCGATTTGGAAGGAACCCAGCAAAGTGGTATCGGTTTCGATCTGAAAATTGCCAACCTCGGACGCGACGGTGAAATTCTGCAACATGCCCGCAACCAGGCGTCCGATTTGTTGGACGATGATCCGCGACTGGCGAAACCCGAAAATCAAATTTTGGTTTACCACCTCCTGAAAATGAAAAACACCGAATTCAACTGGAGCTCGATTAGTTGATTGAGTTGCGGGTTACGGGATACGAGTTACGGGTTTCGAGTTGCGGGCTTAACACGCAACCCGGATCACGCAACCCGTAACATTTTTACTGATGACAACGACTGAAAACTCCTGACATCTGACTTCGAACTTCCTTCTCCTAAACAATCCCTCTCTGTTTTTTTATAATCTCCCAGGCTTCGTTCACCTTCTGGAATTTTTCGTGTGCCGCTTTCTGAATGTCTTCACCCAAGTAATGAACCTTGTCGGGGTGATATTTGACTGCCATTTTCCGGTAAGCTTTTTTCAGGTCTTCATCGGTTGCGGTAGGTTCAACCTCCAAAATTTTGTAGGCCGCATCGGTGTCGGCAACAAACATTGCCTCAATCGATTTATAATCTTTTTCACTGATTCCCATTTGCTCGGCAATATGTTTGATCAGCTTGTGTTCAGTCTCGTGAATTTGTCCGTCGGCATCGGCAATTCCGAAGAGGAAGTGCACCAGTTGCAGGCGCGACGGGTGATCCATATTCTTGCGAATCTGGTGGCAAACGTCGGTCACCGGGATGTTTTGATTCAGCAGGTCGCGTAGTATTTTTATGGCTTCTCCGGCAGCTGCGGTACCAAACGAACGTACGAAAAACTGCTTGGTATATTCCAGTTCCGATTTCAGGATTTTTCCATCGGCTTTCATCACAGCGGCAACCAGCACCAGAAGGCTCATAATATAGCCACCCTGTGTGGTTTGACGGGGTTGATAATTCGAAGAACTATTTCCTGCTATTTGAGATTGCTCGGCTCCGTCAAACAACGAACCGACTACAAAACCTACAATTCCACCGATAGGTCCAAAAAAGGCCCAGCCCAAACCACCGGTAATCCATTTTCCAAATTTAGCCATGTGCTCTTAATTTTTTATCAATTTCAACAATTTGCGGAATGATTAGTTCCCGGTCGTTATTCCCGATCACATAATCAGCCAGTTTTATTTTTTCTTCGTCCTTCCACTGATTTTTCATTCTCTGAATCACCATTTCGACCGGAATTTTATCCCGTTTAACCACCCTTTCAATGCGTTCGTGTTCATCGGTATAAACCATGATGGTTTTATCCATCATTTTGTAGAATCCACTCTCGAAAAGAATTGCAGCTTCGTGGATGATGTAGGGTGAATTTTGGTTGAGACACCAGTCGTCAAAAGCTTTTCGCACGGCAGGATGAACAATGTGGTTGAGTTTTTCGAGCAAAGATGTGTTGCTGAAAACAATTCCGGCGAGGTATTTTCGGTCAATAGTATGATCGGGAAGGTAAACTGCCGCACCAAACAAGTGAATTAGCTGGTCACGAAGCAATGGGTCGGAATTCATCAGTTGCTTTGCTGTGCTGTCGGCATAAAATACCGGAACCCCGAGTACACTGAATACTTTGCAAACGGTGCTTTTGCCACTGCCAATCCCTCCGGTGATTCCAACTTTGATCATAGTTCTACTTTTCAATGAGGTACTCGAGTTCTTCGGGTGAGATTTTTATGGAGTACAGATAGGCAGGTACTTCTTTTGCAGTTATTTTCAGCCGTTGCTTGCCTTCTTTGATGTCGTTATAAGATACGGAAAGTTTAAAATCTTCGGGTTTAATTTCTGAAAAACGGCTTAATCCGACCTGAAACGATAGTTTGACTTTTTGAGGGAAGAGTTTAATAGTGATGTCGTTAGGCTGATCGTTCATTTCAACGGGAACAACCTGCTGTGATTCGGTGTATTCTTCTACCGGTATGGTAACTTCTACTACTTTCGGATCGAAAAATATCTCTTTATGCTGACTCACTTCTACTTCAGTCTGAATTGTTTGATTTGCTCCGGTCACCCGGATGGGTTCGGTATAAGCAAAATGAATAGTGTCGATAACTGACTGCGCCCCGATTACAGTTACCGAATCCGGGATACTTTTAGTTTCGCCGGAAATCTGGTATTGCTTTTTTAAACTGACCTTCAAGCGGGGTTTTACCTTTACCCGTTTTTGTCCCATCTGGTCAAATTTAAAGTACAAGGTATCGGGGCTCATGCTCAAAATCTCCATCTCATTCGACATCATGTACGAGAGCTCTGAAAGAAACTGACGTGATGGGAAAGCATAGCTGTTGCCGCGACTTTCTTTCATCCGGTTGTTGGTCATTTCGTTCACATTAAATTCGATTGGCAAAAACAGGAAACTCAGCCGGTGTCGCAGGATTGTAAATCCGTGAGCCTTTATTTTCAGGTCAAATTTGTCGGGGGGGATATTTGCCAATGTTTTATTATCGGGGAAATTAACGTAGGTTACCGGAGCGGTTAATGTTACAGTATAAGTTTTGCTGAGAGCATTCAGAAACCAGAATCCAGTGGCGATAGCAACACAAATCAAGTAAGCCGCTACGCGTTTGTCGTTTCTGAAATATACCTTTTTCAGGAATTTAACCAACTTATATACCCAGTTCGTTTTCACAGCACCAAATATAAAAAAAAGGGCCGACACAAGTCAGCCCTTTGCTATTTCATTCGTCAGTCCGTATTATTTCTGAGTCTGAACGTCAGACATATCTTTTACGATGGCCGCTTTGTCAACGCGGATTTTCACATTGTCGTCAACCTGAAGAAGAACGGTATTGTCTTTAATTTCGAGCACTTTTCCGTAGATACCGCCAGTGGTCACCACTTTGTCGCCTTTTTCGAGGCTACTGCGGAAAGCATTCAATTCTTTCTGGCGTTTCATCTGCGGACGGATCATGAAAAAGTAGAAAACTACAATGATCAGTACCAGGGGGAGGAAAGTCATGATTGGATTTGGTTCAGCACCTTGTGCCGGTTGTGCCATTAATAAATAATTCATTTGTCGTTGGTATTAATTTTTAACTGTATAATTCAATGATTTCGTTGCTTACACTGGCCCTGATATAAATTTCTTTTCGGGGCGTTTCGGCATTCGAGAAAATAGTGATTGTTTTCAGTTGATTGCCCACTTCACCGGCCGAATTGTAGGTCACTTCAATAATTCCTTCCTGACCCGGTGCTACAGATTTTGAAGGAATATTAACCTCAGTACAGCCACATCCTGAATCAAACCCTGTAATTGTCAATGTTTTTGTTCCTTCGTTTTTGAAGACGAACGAAAAGACTACAATCTCACCTGCCTTGACCGAACCAAAATTATGGATTTCTTCGGAAAAGACAAATCGGGCAATTCCCGTTTCGTCCGATTTTGCGGCTGGCGTTGTTTTTTGTGTTCCTGAATGGCATGAACCCAAAAATAATCCGGATGCCCCGAATATCAACGCAGCAAGTTTTAACCTGAAACTAGAAACTTGAAACCTGGAACTCATTTTTATTCTTCCTCTTCGCCAATTAATCCGCGGCCGGCCTTCAGAATTTTGTTAGCTTTCTTCAGGTCTTTCAAGGCTTTATCAAGAATACCGTTAATGAAATTCCGGCTTTTTTCAGTGCTGTAATACTTCGAAAGTTCGATGTATTCGTTCATGGTTACTTTGGTTGGTATCGACGGGAAATACAGAAATTCGGTGAGGGCCAGTTCGAGAATAAGGTTATCGATAAAAGCAATTCGCTCAATGTCCCAATTAACGGTATGTTGCTTGATCAAAACCACATTGTCGGCATGATTCAGCACAACTTTGCGGTAAAGATCTTTGGCAAACTGCCGGTCTTCGTCGTCTTTGTACATGGGGAGAAGAGCCTGGCGTTCGTCACTGTATTCCTTAAATTTCTTAAAGGTTTTCAGAATCATGCTTACCACAAAATCCATATCATCGTTCCAATAGATGCTTTGGTCTTCGAGCAATGATTCAACTTCTTCATTTTCAAGAATTACATATTTGAAGATGTCTTCCACCATATTTCGGTCATCGGAATACGAGCAATTTGCGGTGGCCATGTATTCCTTGTAAAAATCCTGATCGACCATTTCAAAATACAATTTGCGAATCAGTTCTTCCTGATCGACCCAGCTGAGTTTCGAAGTTTCGAGGTATTTGTTGAGGGAGATGTTATTTTTTAACTGATGGATGAGCAGGTTGTTGACAAATCGGGTGTTTGGGGAAAGGTCGGCGCTTGTTGGACGGTGTTTTTTGAGACCTAAATCAATTCTGTCCTGGGCGAATTTCTGAATCTCGATGACCAGTGCCATTAAATAATGATAAAGATCGTAGGTTTTCTGGAGGCTGAAAAACAACTCTTTTTCGGTGTTGTTAATCGAGGTTTCAGGTGAGGTAAAGAACGCGTACAGTATTTGCAGTACTTTAATTCGAATTATTCTTCTGCTAATCATTGTTTTAGAACCTGTTTAAATATGGGACGGCAAAGTTAGAATTTTTTTCAGATCATTTTAGTCTTTATGATTTGCCAATTGCAATTTACCATTAATCGTTAACAATTAACCATTAAACCAAACTGCGAGGCTCTTCCTCTTCCGGCGGTAATTCTTCGTGAACTTCTTCTTCCGGAGTATCATCGTCATTCTCTTCCGGCTCATTTTCCCAGCTTGGAACTGGCCTTGCCGGGCCCTGGTGCCGGTAATAGAAAGCCAGCAAAAGTCCGCTGACAGCTCCCCAGAGATGGCTTTCCCACGATATTTCGGGTTTGATTGGGAAAATTCCCCAGAACATACTTCCGTAGAGAAAAACCACGATAATTCCGATGGTGAGCAAATTGGCATCGCGGCGAAAAACTCCGCTGAAAAACAGGAACGATGCCAAGCCATAAACAATTCCGCTGGCCCCGATGTGCCAGGCGTCGCGGCCACCCAGCCATACACAAATGCCCGAAAGAATATAAATGAGCATGAAAATGCGGTAGGCCAGATTCCTGTAGAAATACAACAGGGCAAAGGTGAGAATTAAAAAAGGAATTGAATTGGAAAGCAGATGATCGTAGCTGCTGTGGATAAATGGCGAAAGCAGAATGCCCGGCAACCCTTCGGTCTGCAGTGGTAAAATACCAAAGGT
>Ga0172367_10008302_pt1 | contig 11629 bp, 13 predicted proteins | sample Lak10m_FD_114542 | JGI IMG/M metagenome (GOLD analysis project Ga0172367, IMG submission 114542) | Freshwater microbial communities from Kabuno Bay, South-Kivu, Congo - kab_022012_10m | ecosystem: Environmental > Aquatic > Freshwater > Lake | place: Democratic Republic of the Congo: South-Kivu...
AAGCCGCAGCCTCTTCTCTGCTCTTGAAAGGACCTGCTACTGCCACTGCTTTTCCATCTTTGAATACACGCCATGTTCCATCTTTGGTCTCACGACCAGTATAGCCTTCCGCCACACCTTGCTCTTTCATCAATGCTCCAGTGGCTAATTGTTGTTCTTTACTGCTTATAGAATAATCCATAACACCTACAATTTTATTAACTGCTTGCGCTATTTCACTTTGAACCCAGTCTGGTAAATCTTCTTTATTACCAATGGCGTTATTCAAATGTGTCGCAACTCGTTTAATAGTATGTAATTGATTTTTAACAAAGTTTCCCTCGCCTGTACTATGATTTTTTGGATCAATATTTTTTAATTGTCTATCAGTAACATTACCATTGAATTCTTCCGCCACATCTTGCTCATCAATTTTAGTTTTAGCCAAATCTACCTTATCTTTAAAATAATTTTTAATAAACTGCTCAATTTTGTCTTTTGGATATCCAAGTAGTTTACCTAATCGTCTATGATAATTACTATTTTCATATGCTCTGAAATCTCCTTGATTAGCAAGATTCATGGCATTTTGAACTAACTCATAAATTTGTTTCCCACTTTCTTCATTGCCTGGTTGAACAATAATAATACTATGTAGCTTTCCATTTGAAATTAATTGCTTAGTCCAATATTTTCCGCTATTTATTATTTTTGCCCACGATGAAAAATTTGGTTCTGGGACAATAGCAGCAGGCTTTGTACCATTTATAAACATTTTTAGTTCATTTTCACTAGATCCGTGTGGGGCAGTAAAATCATCCCCTGATTGATATTGTTCTGGTCTATTCTGTGAACCTGTATAATTTGTCTGTGAGGTAGATTGCTGTCCCGCACCAGGATTATTTTTTTTCCATTCTCTAAAATTTGGATCATTTTTTACAGCATTTAAATATGCTTGAAGGTATAGTGGATCATTTCTTATAATAAAGTCATAATAGTTTTCACTCCACTGAATTGGCTTTTTATTACTTAATTTGTCTTTAATCCAATCCCATAAACCTTCGTTAAGATTATCTTCCGCCACCCTTGATTGGTTAACAAACTTTTGTATTTCCTGTTTTACTCCATCAGGAGCCTTGTCCCATCGTTCTATGCGACCAGTACTATCAAAACTAGATCCTTTAGGCATTAAGGCAGGATTTACATAACTTATTTTAACCGTGCCTGGCATCGCATTTAGGTTTGGTAAAGGTCTGTACGAAACCTGTATAATTTTATTATCTGCTAATTGATAATACTCTGTTTGTAGCTCAAATAATTCATTTAATGAATCTTTAGGTTTTTTATGATGTTTTTTCATGTTTATAGCAATAGCAGCCTGTTGAGCAGGGTTGATAGCTTCATTAGATTTCTTTTTTGTAGCTACATTCTTTGCTGGGCCACTACGCTCTGGATTAGGGTCTTCTCTACGCTTTTTAGCACCCGCATACTTGCGACCTTTCTTACCCAACGCATGTGCTTTTGCTTGTGGTAAACATTTTGGCTTACCCTCACTACTACTGCCTCTAGCACATGCTCCACGAATCTTACCGTCTGGCCCAAATCTTACCCACTTCTCTTTAAACCATTTACGCAAATCTTCACTAACTTCTTCTTCATTCATTTTTCTCCAGCCACCTTGTTGGTAGCCAGCATCAGTTGGGCTATAGTTTGGTTCTTCAAACATACGCTTGATACCTTCTCCAATAGCACCACGAAACTTTCTATCTTTTATACCAGCATGTGGGTTAACAGTTGGAGTTATCTCAGCAGCAAATTGTAGTGTAGCATCTTCACTTACATCTTTTTGTTCTTTCTTTTCTAATTCTTCACGCTCTTTTTTCTGTTTATCTAACAAATCTTGTAATCGTTTAGCACCGGCATCCATATCATATCCTGCTCTTGCCATACTACGCTTAAACTTTTCTTGGGCGGATAGTTTTTTAGTTTCTTCAATATCTTGTTCGTCAACAAGACCTTTCATTATGCTACTCATTTCTTTTCAACCTTTTTTGGAAGTTTACTAACTTTTTGACCATGACTTTTTTTAATAAACTCTTTTGCTACCTTCTTACTTACGCCAGTATCCGCTCCACCTGCTGTAGCAAACATTAATTTTGCTTGTTGCTGACTTTTTAATTTTTCATTGACTACGCTTTCTCCAACACCACCGGCAGCAATTACACCACCTGTCATTTCATTCATATACATCTTGTGTTCTAAATATTCACGCACTGTGTTTAAGTAATCATTAGCTTTAATAATCTTTTCTTGTACCCAACCATCTAATCCTTGTTCTTCACTAATATCTTTGATTAAATTATATACAGCTTTTGCGTTTTTTGCTGCTTGAAATAAATCACTGCGTGCCATTTCTACTTCGTGGTCTACACGACTGGCACCTTTTGGAACAAATCCAGTTTTAAACTTGCGACCTTGTCCAGGTACAATTACTATATCATCTTCAGCAAGTTCTGCTTCTTCAACTTTCTTTTTAGGATTCATTTCTTGTTTTGTCTTACCGTATTTCTTTTTAAACTCGGCTTCACTAAGTTCTTTAAGATCATCAAGTAATTGTTTTATTCTGCTTTCGCTAAGACTATTTTTGTATGGACCAGTTTTCTTTGACTTCCCGAACATTACTTTATCAGCAGGTTCAAGACCTTTAACCTTGACACCAGGGTTACGCTTTTGCATTTCTCCCATTGGCATTGTAACTGAAGCTATTCCACCTGCTACTGTAGACATTTCCATTAAATCTTTAATACGCATAGCAAAATCCTGTTATAATATGTATTTATCGCAGGATTATCTTTTATACCCAAAAAAAAATGTTGGGATATTACTCCCAACATTAATTAAAGTTTGTTATGCTTTATGCTGCTTTTGCTTGTTGTGCTTGTAATTCTTCTAACTTTTTCTTTTCTTCAACATACATTGGACCAACTGTGTTTAACAAATGTGCCTGATTTTCCATACAGAAAACATAACTACCGCTATGACGCAATAACACACGTTTATCAACATAAATCTTACCACCTAAGTCACGCCAATTCTCACAGAATGTCCAGTCTTCGCTATAATATCTATTTTGACGTACTGCCGTATCAAAATATGTACGTAGATAGGCATCATATTTTGGATCTAAACCAATATCATTTTTATATGGTTTACATGCTGGATGAGTTTTCATTTTCTCAAATACATGTTTTTTCATTAATAAGAATCCTGTTCCAGCTTTGCTAACTTCTTGTAGTCCATCAGGCCCTTCTTCAGCACCCTCAAATCCGTTTACCACCCATTTGATTGGCATAGTCTTCATTGGATATAATCCACCGATCACATCTTTATCACGGTTAAGTAATACTAATAAGTGCCATGGTTCCCAACCAATATCAGCATCTACAAAAAACAAATGAGTGGCTTCTGGCATATCTAAAAACTTAGCAGTTAATGTATTTCGTGCCCTGCTAATCAATGATTCGTTAACCATTGTTTCTAATGTCCAATCAATACCCAACTGTCTAGTTGTGTTTGACCATTTAATAAAACTCATAAATGTTGATTCTGTAAGCATACCACCATAACATGGCATAGCAATATGAACACGTGTTGTTTTTAAAAAATCAACATTAACTTGTACTTGACTACTTGTAGCTTGTGCTACTGGTTTGTTTTTATTATCTTCTACAATCTCTTGTAGTTTTTCAACTGGAACTGTGGGTTCTTCAGTCTTTTTTGATTTTCTTGCCATATGTCCTCTCAAAGATATATGATATTTAATGAGAACTACAGGCTAGAAATTATTTTTCTTCTAAATAATCTTTATTAGTAGTATGTAAAACTTGGTTAGATTTATTGTTGATTTTGTTATATGCCTCATAAACAATCTTACTATACTTTTGTTTTTGTTCAACTGAAGCTTCACTTAATAAAGGTTGTATTTGTTTTATAAAAAGTATTAAACTTTCACGTAGTGGTAGATGTGTATCAAAAATTGGTTTAATTAGTTTCCAATTTTTACCATACAAATCTTGTAATATTTTAACTTCTTTTTCTTCATTTGCGTCACTATATGCTTTTCTAATAGCACTAGCATCACGCATAGTTTCGCCAGCAATAGGAAATTCTTCAACATCAGTGCTAACAACATAACCATGTTGTGTCATTGGTTTAAGTTTGCCGCCACTATATGGTTGTAAATAGCTTGGACTACCATCTTTCTTTGGCTTGAACTCAAATCTTGGATCAGGAGGAATGTTTAGTTCAGGAACACCCTCCATGTCTTTTTTGCTTACCCCGAATACAATTGCTGTATTTTCAGGATCACCACCGTTCTTTTGTAGCATTTCCATATATTCTTTAGCAGCATATGGATTTGTGACAACTTTTATTTGTTCTTTAGGAACGCCCAACACCATAGCCATTTTAGCACGGTCGGCTGCGCTAAAAGGACTTTTGGGTTGTTCTTGTTTAGCACTTATAGCCAAGTAAGTATTATCCCTACCAAATTTACCAGCTAGTTGATTATAACTACTAGCATGACCTTTATGGAACGGATGAAACCTACCTGGATATACTGCTATGACATTCATTTAGCTTTAGCTTCCTTACGTGCATTCTTTTCTTCTGTAATCTCATTACGTCTTGCTTTAATAAGTTTACTCATTTCAGCTAACGCTTTTCTTGCTCTAGTTCCTGCTGCTGCATTACCTGCTACAAATTTATCATTTTCTTTAATAAATGCTTCGTACTGCTCTTTTAGTTGATTTACTGTTTCCATCTTTTCCTCTTAAAAAACTATTTGTTTGTCAAAGCCTGTAATAATGCTCGGGCAACTATACGATCTATTTCTTTTTGATCATCTGTTAACTGATTGTATGGCACCATTTGATCTATTCTTTGCTGCATTTTTTTATCAAATTGACCTTTATCTCTAAGTTTTTTCGTATCATCAAACTGATCAGGATTATCAACAAATTTTTGTGCTACAGACCACCATCCTTTATGAATAGCATCGGATATTTTTTCAATATCTGTCTCACCAGAATCAATAACCTTTTTAGCATATGCAGCCGATGCTAAATTAGCCTGCCAACCAAATGTATTACTAGGCACACTACGACCATATCCTTTTTCTTTGTCTAACGCCTCATCACTTATTGCTGCCAATTGTTCAACTGATAAAGATGCGGATTCATTAATAATATCAATATATTTTCTAAAAAATCTTGAGTCCATTTTATTATTCCTAATAACTTAATTTTACAAAATTTACTACGCCACCATCAAAATCTACAACTTTTGCTCTTAAGTAAACAAAGTTCCCTGTTATATTTGTGTATGTGCTTGCGTTACTGGCAATGACTGGTTCACTATTGCCTCCTGCATTTGCATTGGCTTCAAGTTCATAAACCTTAAACCAATCTGTGCTTGTTGGAGCACTGGCTAAACTTGCTTCAATGGTGATGTTTCCTGTTACATTACTTAAACTAATATTAACAGTTTGTAAATTCTGATTTCCCAAATAATAAGCAGCAGCAGGTTGACTATTACCTGTTACTGTATATGGTGCTCCATTCCCTGGATTTAAGTAAGTTGTTTGTGGTAATAGTATAAGTGTAGTAATAACACTCATTATACTGTCTCCACTTCAACAACCACATTATTACCAGCTAACTCTTGAGCCACTTGTTCTAATGCTGTTTTAACATCATCAGTAATAATTAAAGCTGTTAATTCCTCAGTATCTTTAACAATACTGCTAAACTTAATTATTATAACACTTTCTACAATCTTTGCCATTTAATACTCCATAGTATTAAATGTATTTATCTTTATTACCTATCCATTCAAGCTTGTATGTTTCTTTTAATTTACCATTAAGTACAAGTGATAGAAATGTAATAACACTTTGGTCATTATAATCAACATAGCATTTTGGCATATTCCAACGTCTTCTGTCAAGTGTGTCAAAATAATTATTATACTTTAATTTACCTAATTGTCGTTCTTTCTTTAAATACATAATCAATGCGCTATTATCAGCATGTTTGTTTATATAAAAGTATGTCCTATACATAAATTTTGGAACATTTGTAAAAAACTTTACTTTAGGAATACAATTAACTTGGTAGTATTTTTGAACCTTATAGTCTGTTTCAATTTCACGTAAAATATCTAAATCATTTGAAAAAACACTAACATAACTACCTTCAACACGTATGGTTATATTTTGTAAATGTTTTTGTTTGTAGAGTACTAAATTTTTTAAAGAACTTGGATCAGTATTTTTAAAACTTTTATTTAAAAGTGATAACCAAAAGTCATCTTTTAGTTTTTCTTCATATTGTTCAAGTGATTTTACATTATGTATGAACCAAGCACCTGGTATAACTCCTAATTGAGCTTTGTATTGATATTTATTGTAAAATAGTAAGTTTTTTGTTATTGTAATTACCACTATATTCCTCTCATCCTATTAATAGGATTAAAATCTTCAGAAAAAAAGTTTTCAACAAAACATACTAAAGTCAATCTTTCTTTTTTATCATGTGAAGCTTCAAAGTTGGCTTTGTGTGCTAAACTTGAATCAAAAGATAATAATCTATTAAACTTATTTTTTACTATTACACTATCATGATATTGGGCATTATTTTCAATTCTTGCTTCGTTGTCATCTTTTTGAATTAAATAATTTTCTTTCTTTTTATCTAGATTTTTAAGCACTGAAAAATCTACACTATTTGGCATACAAATTGATGTACCAGAGTTTAATGATGGGTTTTCATTTAGGTAAACGATAGCAGTTAATAGTTTTGGATTATCTACGTGTACCCAACCATCATCAAACTGATTTCCTACTTTTTGAAAAATCATTTCAGCAAAATATTCATATCTAATTTTTTGTAAATTATAAAATAAAGAAAATAATCTATTAATAGTATTTGAATAAAAGTTAGGAGCAAAATCAAACACTTGTTTAGTACGTTTTCCAGGCCAACGTCCTAACTTATCTGTTTCATATTCTTGTTGTTCTGCTAACCTGATTACACTATGCGGATCATCAAAAAAGTTATCAACAATAGTTATAGGATAACTATGGTTAATCATTAATTACCTCAATAACACCATCTTCCCCAACTACAGCACTTACTTTTTTAGTGATTTCAAACACAATGTTTTCATCTACCATAACTACTGATATATTAGCGTTCTTAATTCTTTCAAATAAAATTTTCTTACTCAATGGCACACGAAGTAGTTCATCAATTTTTCTACTTAATGGTCTTGCTCCCATTTTATTATCATATCCTTTTTCAGCCAAATGTTCAATAACAGGTTCAGTAAGGTATAGTGAAATATTGTGTTTTGACTGTAAGATTTCTTTTAATGAATCTGTAAATTTAATAACAACTTTCTTAATTGCTAACATATCAAGCTTCTTAAACTTACAAATCATATCTAAACGATTACGAAACTCTGGCTTAAAAAACTCTTTTAGGGCACGTTCATCTTCCCCAGTCTTTTCAGTGCTGCCGAAACCGATATTGCTACGTTCACTATCAGCACTACCAAGATTACTTGTCATAATAATGATTGTGTTTTTACAACTTACAATTTTACCATTACTTCCAGTAATTCTTCCCTCATCTAATATCTGTAAAAAAATGTTGAAAATATCAGGGTGTGCTTTTTCAACCTCATCAAACAACATAATACTATGTGGGCTTTTGCTTAAATCACTAATTAAACGTCCACCTTGTACTTGGCTATCACTAAACCCAACATAACCTGGGGGAGGCCCTATCAAACTACTTACGCTATGCTTTTCACCATACTCGCTCATATCATATTTCAATAAAGGCATATCTAGGTTTTTACTTAACAATTTAGCAAATTCAGTTTTACCCGTACCAGTAGGACCTAAAAATAAGAAACTAGCGATTGGTTTGGTTTCATTTTGAATACCAGCAAAACTTACATAAACTCTTTCAAGTACTTGTTCAACCGTTTCATCTTGACCATATAATTTACTCTTTACATTAACCTCAAGATTACTAATTCTGTCAAAGTTATCGCCATTTAGTTTATCAGCAGGTACTCCAGTATATTTTTCAACTTGTTCAAATACCATTTCTTTAGTAATTTTTATACCTTCATTACCAAGAATCTTTTGTTTACTACAAGCAGCATCAATCAAATCAATTGATTTATCTGGATTTTTCTTATCATGTATATAACGTGTAGCACTTTCTACAGCAGTTTTGATTGCTTCTTCAGTGATTTCCACGTTGTGAAAATCATTAAGTCTTTCACTTAGACCAAGCAAAATACGTTCAGTAGATTCACTGGTAGGCTCATCAATACTAATCTTAAAGAATCGTCGCATTAACGCACGATCTTTTTCAAAACTTTCATAGAATTCTTCCCATGTTGTGCTAGCAATTACTTTGATATTACCTTTTGTAATAGCTGGTTTAATCAAGTTAGCGAAATCTAGTGATCCTTGATTAGTGCTACCGCTATTTGTCATAGTGTGTGCTTCATCAACGAACAACACACATTTCTTTTTAGTGTTAAGTGCTTCTAATACAAGCTTAACTTTTTCTTCAAAGTCGCCACGATAACGACTACCAGCAACAAGTGACCCAACTTCAAGTGAATAAAACTCATACCCTTTTAAAAATTCAGGTACATTATTTTCATGGATAGCAAGTGCTATACCCTCAGCAATAGCAGTTTTACCAACACCTGGATCACCTACCATTAATACATTGCTCTTAAACTTTTTGCCCAAGATATGAATAATATCTTCAATCTCACGGCTACGACCAATGACTGGTTCAATCTTATTTTGTTTTGCTAATAATGAAAGGTTAGTAGTATATTCTTCTAAAATTTCATCCGCTTGATTACTAGTAAGATTGCCACTATATTCACCAGCTTTATAAACTTTTTGCCAATGAGCAACAAATTCTGCTTTGTTTACTCCATACTTTAATAGAAAATAATGGGCGTGACTATTACCTTCTGTAGCCATACTCAAGTATACGTCAAGTGTAGTAAGTTGTCTACGTCCTGTAAAGATAACTTGTGTTACCGCACGATTCATCACACGTTCTAAACTATTTGTTTTACGTGGTTGAATGTCTTTGTTTTTTACTTCAATAGCATGTAGGCTATTTAGATATCCGTCAATTTCATTGATTAGACCATCTGTATCGATATTAAAGCTATTAAGACATTTTTTAAATGGTATATGCGTGATTAATGCTAACAATAAATGTTCTACAGTAACGTATTCATGGTTACGAACTTTGGCATATTCAATTGATTTCTCAATAATACTTTCAATTTCGGGTGAGTGCGTCATTATAATCCTTAAAAAATTATTTATTTTATTTGTGTTTGTTAATACTATCTACAATATTACTATGTATATTAGCAGGAATATATGGTTTAATCAAGATAATTTGGTCTCCGTACACGTTACTATTTAAAATTGGCATGCCACATCCATGTAATTTTAATTGCATAAAGGGTTGGGTCATTGGTTTAATATCAACTTCTAAAATCTTTCCAGATATTGTTTCAAAATCAAATTTAGTTCCAACAATCAAATCTAATACACTAATACTAAAGTTTGAGTATAAATCACAATCATTACGCTCAAATCTTAAATCAGGCAACACAACAAAATCAACTATAAGTGTAGCATTTGGTAATACATTTTCAAATCTTATTTGTTGCCCAGTTTGAATACCTTTTGGTATATTTACATTAATTACATGGGTATTGTTTTGAGTTTGTATACGTAAACTCTTACTGCCCCCATTATAACTCTCTAACAATGTAACTTCCAATCTAGTTCGTAATAATTGATTACGTTGTTGCTGACGCATCATATCATTGAATTGACCAAAAATATCATTTAGATTGAATCCTTGCTGTCCGAAATTAAAATGAAATTGACTACTATTCATTTCAGGCAGTGGATTATCATACATTTGACGCTTTTGTGGGTCACTTAATGTATCATATGCTGTTTGTATTTGTTGAAATGTATTGGTATCACCTCCCTTGTCAGGGTGATGTTGACTTGCTAGTTTTCTATATGCTTTTTTGATTTCATCAGGGGTAGCACTTTTGGATACCCCCAACGTGTTATAATGATCCATCAGTCATTATACTATATTACTTAAAAGGATTCAAGCCTCCTGGGCTAGGACTTGGTGTTGAAGTTGCTGTGTTTTGTGCTCCTTCCAACTTTTCTTTGGTACGACCATATGCTGCGATACCAAGCACAGCACCCATACTAATATGAAATAATCCAGCACCTTGTAATGTAACTGGTTGCCATTGGCTATTAACTTGACCATGACTTACCGCTTGTAATAATGACCATAATACAGGAAATACAACAAAGTCAGTAATACAGACAACCATGTACATCCAACCCATTACTGGACGCCATTTCTTATTAATCCAATCTTCATTAGTATTTTTTACTAATACATCAGCATTTTGTGCTGCATTGTTACCAGCCTGTGTTAAATTAAGCTGCTGGTTTGCCATTTGGTTGTATTGTTGCATTTGTTCGTAAAACTCCTTATCACTATGTAGGGCATTATGGTGTTCATCATTCCTAGCGATAACCTGCATTTCCTCTTCGGTATATCTTTTAGGAAGTTCCATACTTACATCCCAGCCATTGCTTTCAGGTTTTTGATGTATTCATCTTCTGTATACATTTGTGTTGTTTTTAGTCCTGAAAGTTCTCTATACTCGTTTAGTTCTTCTTCTACTTCTTTGGTCTTTTTATATTCTAATGGACTCATAACGATTACTTGCTTTAACATTTCTTCATTAGCATCATAATCTTCTTCATCAACACTTACTGTCCATTCATTGACTGGAATATCAGTTAATGTCTGCATATCAGTTAATATTTCTACAATTCTTTCTGGAACACTTGTTCTACGATTCATTTCAGCAAATACCAAATATTTACCTGGGCTTATTTCACCTTCACTAACACTAGCATCTAGGATAAAATTATAACCTTTTTCTAGCCAACCAACTAAGTCCTGTGCTGCTAATTTACTATTCATTTTAAAAGCTAGTGTTACAATATCACTATCTTTGCCCATTTTAGCAGCATATTCATCCACACTAACTTTTGGATCAACTTGCCCAACCATTGCGTGATAATCTAAGCCTTCAAGTAATTTCATTTTATACTCCAGGTATTGGGGCAGGTTGAGCTGGCATAGCCCCAATTGGTTGTTGTCCCATTCCCATTTGACCTTGTTGGTCTTGTGTTTCTTCTCTACTACCTTCTTTTTCTAAATCTCGACTATAAGCATCATCAATCTCATCTAAATCAATCTTTTGATCAGCTAAATCAATGGACCCTTCTTTAATCTCATCCATTAATTGTAATGGTATTTCAATACTTACAAACCAAACTGGTTTACTTACACCCTTAGGATAACGTGTACCTGGAACAAAATCTTCATAATCTTTTACTTCAATCGGGACCATAATCTTTGACTTAGCCCAAATTAATTTACAACCAATGCTTAATAATCTTTTACTACCACGTGGA
>Ga0172367_10008305_pt1 | contig 11628 bp, 11 predicted proteins | sample Lak10m_FD_114542 | JGI IMG/M metagenome (GOLD analysis project Ga0172367, IMG submission 114542) | Freshwater microbial communities from Kabuno Bay, South-Kivu, Congo - kab_022012_10m | ecosystem: Environmental > Aquatic > Freshwater > Lake | place: Democratic Republic of the Congo: South-Kivu...
CGGTATTATTTGATTTACCAGACTCAAAAAAGCTTGCTTTTTGAGATCCAGCATATTTGATTTTTGTGAAGTACACTGGGGTGGGCAAAATGCTGACCCCACAAGAGTTTTACCATTTATTTCTGTAATTTATCTACGGAAAAACTTTTTTATCTGTACATTATGTTACCTTTTTTGATAATTAATGAATGTAGAATTCATTCACAGACATTTTAACGGAGTGAAACAACAATAATAAAGTCTGCAATCAAGTTTAGGGATATTAGTTGACAGTATCCCAACATAAAAGACTAGGTAAGCAAACTTACTAATTGGTTGATGAAAAAGTTAAAGAAAAAGGTTTTTTTGCCACCGTTGGTGTAGTTTTTAATACTAAAAAGACTGTTTAGCAAGCACCATTGTAAAAGACTGTAGAGTTGAGTATACATCTGACAGTAAATTGTCAGCACTTACCAAGTTTTAACAATTGTTGTTTGTGTTTGTTGTTATCAGTGTGCTAATTACTAAAAACTGGTTGACTAAATTTAATGCCAATTGCAAAAAAGAGTGCAATAGATACAAAACTAATGCTTCTTAATTAGGAATTGGTATAGCTACCTCCGAATTACTTTTTTTTATTTCCATAAGCACTATTCAACAAACGAGCAACAACCATGTCAAGGGTGACTGAGAAGCAAAGCTCAAAAGAACTGCTACTTGATCCGGAACAACCTAAGATTTGGTGGGGTATCGCCGTGGCCTTACCAATTGTTATCGCTGCTGGGTTACTAACTACAGCTAAAGTTGAGCAGTTGAAAAAAGTCAATTTACCTGTCCCTGTAAAACCACTGGCTAACAGTATTAGCGCCGTGGGACGTTTAGAACCAAGAGGAGAAGTTGTGAAAGTTTCTGCACCAGCTGCTGGTTTACAATCTTCTTCACGAGTTAAGCAAATCTTCGTTCAAGAAGGTGAGCGAGTCAGGAAAGGTCAAGTACTGGCAATTTTAGATAACCACGATACCCAATTAGCAGCTGTAGAAGAGGCAAAAGCCAGACTGCAAGAGGCCCGGGCTAATTTAGCTCAGGTAAGAGTTGCTTCCCCTAGAGATATTGAAACTCAAACAGCAGTAATTGCTCGCTTACAAGCCCAGTTTATCGGAGAAAGGGATGCTCAACAAGCAGTAATTGCTCGGATAGCTGCTCAATTGAGTGGAGAAAAATTAGCTCAACAAGCAGGTATTAATCGCTTAGAAGCTGAACTCAGAGGACAACAAGAGAATTTAAGAGCAACTATTACCCGCATTCAAGCTGAACAGCGCAATGCTCAAGTTGATGCAGAAAGATATGAGATGTTGTACCGAGAAGGGGCTATTTCTCAGCAAGAACGGGATAGAAGAAGACTAAGTGCGGTAACTGCTAATCAACAACTTATAGAAGCCCAAGCTACTCTAAGACAAGCTCAGGGGACTTTAAGACAACAACTAGCTGAGGCGAGAGCCAATCAAGTACAAACTTTAGCAACCTTGCAACAACAACTGATTGAAGCTAAAGTAAACCGTGATAAAACTATGATGACTTTGCAAAGTCAAATTAACGAAGAACAATCAAGACTTAACCGAATTAGAGAATTTAGTCCTACTGATATTCAGAAAGGACAAGCTCAAGTAAGTAATGCTATCGCTAATGTTAAAAAAGCGGAAGCAGAACTGAAATTAAGTTATGTTCAAGCCCCAATTACGGGAGAAATTTTAGCAGTTCACACTAAATCTGGAGAAGCTATTAGTACGAATGGTATTGCTGAGATGGGAGACACCAATCAAATGACTGTTGTTGCAGAAGTTCCTGAAGATACTATTGGTGAAGTGCGTATAGGTCAAAGTGCTACTGTCATCAGTGAAAATGGAGCATTTAGCGGGGAATTAAAAGGTACTGTTATTCAGGTTGGCAGAAAAATTGGTAAAAAAGATGTTTTAAGTACGGATCCAGTTGCAGATGTAGACGCTAGAGTTGTGGAAGTAAAAATTGCTTTGCTTCCCGAAGACAGTCAGCGAGTTTCTGGTTTTACTAATGCTAAGGTAGTTGCCCAAATTAACAAACAAACAAATTCTGATTGATCTGATTGAATTGTAATTATTATCAATTTCAGCTTTGGCTCAAATATTACTGTCAAAATTGCATTAATTACGAATTAAACATAATGGCTCCTAAAATTCCTCTGTCTTGGCTACAACTGACTAGAGAAAAAAGTCGCCTCGTTGTGGCGCTAGCAGGTATTGCCTTTGCGGATATTCTGATGTTTATGCAAATTGGTTTTCGGGATGCACTTTATTATAGTAATGTTCGGTTGCATAGTAGCTTAAAAGCCGACATTGTTTTGATTAATAAACAATCTAATGCTTTATTAGCAATGCAACCTTTTTCTCAGCGCAGGTTGTATAAAGCTTTAGAGTTACAAGGGGTAGAATCTGTACATGCAATATATTTGGATTATACGATTTGGAGAAATCCATTTACAGGTCGTCCCCGGAGCATTCTTATATTTGGTATGAATCCAGAATCTCATGTGTTTGATTTACCTGGTGTGAAGGAGAACTTAGATAAGCTGAAACTACCTGATGTAGTGTTATTTGATGGTTCCTCTCGAGAAGAATATGGCCCGGTGGCGGCGGAATTGGAGCGAGGAAATACTTTAACCGCAGAAGTACAAAGAAGACGGGTGAAAGTAGATGGATTATTTACCTTAGGTACATCTTTTGGAGCAGATGGTAATTTGATTACTAGCGATGTTAATTTTCTGAGGATATTTGCTAACCGTCAACGCGGTTTAATTGATATTGGTCTGATTCGATTACAGCCGGGAGAAAACAGTAATGTTGTTGCTGAACAATTGCGGAATTATTTACCTGAAGATGTTAATATTTTAACTAAACAAGAATTTATAGATTTTGAGCGTAATTACTGGGCTAGTAGTACGGCAATTGGATTTATTTTTAGTTTAGGTACAATTATGGGTTTTATTGTAGGTACTGTAATTGTTTATCAAATCCTTTATACAGAAGTTTCTGATCACTTATCAGAGTATGCGACATTAAAGGCTATTGGTTATACACATCAATACTTATTAATGGTCATACTTCAAGAGGCTTTTCTATTGGCTTGCTTCGGATATATTCCAGGATGGCTTTTTTCTATGTTTATGTATTCCAAAGCCAGAGAAGCCACATTACTGCCAGTGTTGATGAGTTATGAGCGGGCAATAACTGTGTTAATTTTGACTATAACTATGTGTTTTATCTCTGGGGCGATCGCTGTACGTAAATTACGTTCTGCCGACCCCGCAGATATTTTTTAAGTTATCAATGATAAATTACGAATTAAATGTAAATTACTCATGTTTGTTAAAAAAACTCATTTATAATTGTCGAATGATATATAATTACTTTTGAGTTAAAAACTGCATTTATAACTCAGTACCACAAGATCTAATTACCCACTAACGGCATCTTGCAGGAATCTGAGGTACAGATAATGATAAAACCTTTGTGGGGTGGGCATTTTGTCCGCCCTTTTGTACCTAAGTCAGATGAAAGGCACTGTAAATATGAGACAAGAACCTGTAATTGCCATAAAAAATCTCAATCATTACTATGGCAAAGGCACACTAAAAAAACAAATTTTATTTGACATTAACCTAGAAATTTATCCTGGGGAAATCGTAATTATGACCGGACCTTCTGGTTCAGGTAAAACAACATTATTGAGCTTGATTGGTGGTTTGCGGTCTGTACAAGAGGGAAGTCTCAAATTTTTGGGTGTAGAAACATTTGGTGCTAGTCAGAGTAGATTAGTACAAATTAGGCGTAATATTGGTTATATTTTTCAGGCTCACAATTTGTTGGGTTTTTTAAGTGCTACACAAAATGTGCAGATGGCGGTGGAACTCAATGATAACCTTAGTGCTCATGAAGCAATTTCTAGGTCACAAGCTATGCTTGCAGCTGTTGGTTTAGGAGAGAAAGTTACTTACTACCCGGACAGCCTATCTGGAGGACAAAAACAAAGAGTGGCTATCGCTCGGGCTTTAGTCAATAATCCTCCATTGGTGTTAGCGGATGAACCAACAGCGGCTTTGGACAAACAGTCAGGACGGGATGTAGTAGAAATCATGCAGGGGCTGGCGAAAGAACAGGGAACTTCGATTTTACTGGTAACTCATGATAACCGCATTTTAGATATAGCTGATCGGATTGTAGAAATGGAAGATGGTGTTTTAGCCCGTGATTCCCAAACTGTAATCATCGCCGACAAGCGTAATTCATAAATCTATATGTACAGTTACCCAAATTTTTCTTTGGAACATCAATCAACTCTGAGACAACTGTCTGAGGCTTCATTCAATAATATTCGTGTAGTTGCTACAGATATGGATGGTACACTCACGACAAGAAACAAATTTTCTGGGAGATTGCTGCAAGCTTTAGAAAATTTAGCGGCTGGAGGGATAAAAGTATTGATTGTCACTGGGCGGTCTGCGGGTTGGATGAGTGCATTAAGTCACTTAATGCCAATTATAGGTGCGATCGCTGAGAATGGGGGTCTGTTCTATCCTTCTGGGTATGATCAACCAGTAACTTTAACACCTATTCCTGACCTAGAGGCCCATCGTCGGAGTTTAGGTCTGGCCTTTGCAGAATTAAAACAGAAATTTCCTCAAATCCAGGAATCAGCCGACAATCGTTTCCGTGTTACCGATTGGACATTTGATGTGGCGGGTTTGAGTTTAGATGAATTAAAAATATTGAATAATCTTTGTCAAGAAATGGGTTGGGGATTTACTTATAGTAATGTGCAATGTCACATTAAACCCCAAGAACAAAATAAGGCTGTAGGATTATTGGAAGTGTTGCGCGGATACTTGCCGGAATTTTCTCTGGAACAAGTGCTTACTGTTGGGGATAGTCCCAATGATGAAAGTTTATTTGATCCTGAGTATTTTTCTGTTTCTGTAGGTGTAGCAAATGTACGTAAATATGTAAATCAGTTGGAACATCAACCTACTTATATGACTACTGCTGCTGAAGGAGAAGGATTTTGTGAGTTATGTGATTATATTTTGCAAAGTGTGGAAATACAGCCAAAAATTTAATTAATCTTCATCGGTCATCCCTCAGCAGTTGTAAATTTTCTCGGTTTCACTAAAGGAATCAATTTCTAAGTTTTGTAGTTAACAAAGATGAGATGGTTAAATAGTTGCCAAAAAAGAGTAATTAAGGATATATTTACGGAAAAGCACTAATTTAGCCAGTTTTTGGGGAACTATATATTTAAAATAATCGTCTGTTAGGTAGCTAATTCCATATCTTGTAACTTATGAGCAAATTTGCATCTACCCAAACAAAGAATAGCCACCAAGGCTACAAAACCTTAATTTTTCTGTTTCCTTACCTGAAAACTTGGTTTGTACAGCCAAGTTATTATGGGGGTGTTCTTTCACTAACAACTGTAAGCTTTTGGGCATTTTCTCTCCTATCAACTAGGGTTGAAGTTATATTAGTTTAAGCTTGGTGTAAGATGTAACTAATGGCTGAATAGTTAGGTAAGGTCTTTGCTGTTGGTGATTGCTAAAATCTAAGGTTTATATCAAAAATTATTTATGTCAGTCCATGAAAATAGTTTTGGGGAGAATGCAGACTTAATTATTGGTATTAGCAACCAAGAACATCGATATTTGCAAGCAGGTTCTGCTGTAAATCATTTGGCGAGACAAAAAGGGACTATTTCAAAATTTCTCGCTCCTTTAACTCAGGATACTTTTAAACAAGTGGTTACAGAAGTTGAGCAAAAATTACAGATTGTGCATCAAACCTTATCAATGTTAAATTCTCAGGGGTTTGAAACAATTCTGCAAGAAATGCTACATTCCATTACTTTCAAAACAGGAGAATTGCTGGGAGCAGAACGGACGACGATATTTTTATTGGATGAAGAGAAAAAGGAACTGTGGTCAATTTTAGCTGAGGGGGAAGGAGAAGCTTCTCTAGAAATTCGGATTCCAGCAGATAAAGGAATTGCAGGTGAAGTTGCTACTTTGAAGCAAGTAATAAATATTCCTTTTGATTTTTATGAAGATCCGCGTTCAGGTTTTGCTAAACAGCAAGATAAAAGAAACGGGTATCGTACTTATACAATGTTAGCGTTGCCGCTATTGAATGAACAAGGAAAATTAGTAGCGGTAGTGCAATTACTAAATAAATTAAAATCTTCAAATAATCCAGATGATCCAATATCAGAGCGTATTGATACTGAAGGGTTTACCAAGGCGGACGAACAATTATTTCAAGAGTTTGCTCCTTCAATTCGATTGATGTTAGAGTCGTCACGCTCGTTTTATGTGGTGACGCAAAAACAAAAAGCGTTAGCAGGGTTGATGAAGGCAATTAAGTCTTTGAGTCAAAGTAGTCTGGATTTAGAGGATACTCTGCATCGGGTGATGGATGAGGCTAAGGAGCTGATGAATGCGGATCGCAGTACGTTGTGGTTGATAGATGGTGATACTAATGAATTGTGGAGTAAAATCACCCATGATAATGGTTGTACTAGGGAGTTACGGATACCAATAGGTAAGGGCTTTGCTGGTATGGTAGCTGCATCTCGACAAAAGCTGAATATTCCTTTTGACTTGTATGACCATCCTGACGCAGATACAGCCAAAGAAATGGATCAGGAAAATAGCTATCGTACCTGTAGTTTATTATGTATGCCGGTATTTAATACCGATCAGGAATTGATTGGGGTGCCTCAATTGGTGAATAAAAAAAAATCAGGGGATTTTCCACCATATGATCCGGCTATGTGGCCGAAAGCCCCTGAATGCTTCCAAGCTAGTTTTGTCCACCATGATGAAGAATTTATGGAGGCGTTTAATATTCAAGCTGGTGTTGCATTGCAAAATGCTAAGTTGTTTGCCACAATCAAGCAACAAGAACAAATGCAACAGGATATTTTGCGTAGTTTATCTAATGGGGTGATTTCCACTAATAAAGCTGGGTTAATTATTAGTGCTAATGCAAGTGCTAAACACTTATTGGGATTACAGCCTGAAGATCGTTTGGAGGGTAAATTAATTACTGAGGCTATCGCGATTCAAGAAGGTGACTTTAGTAAGTGGTATCAACAAGCCATACAACGCAATGATGTAAAGATTTCTCAGAAATATTTCCCTGATCGTACACTTGTGAGTCATGGTGTAGACCAACATAGTATTAACTTGTCTATCAATACAATTGCTGATGCTACGGATCAAGAGCAAGTCCGGGGTGCAGTGGTTGTCATGGAAGATATCAGTGATGAAAAGCGTCTCAAAAGTACGATGTATCGCTACATGACTCAAGAATTAGCAGAAGAATTGCTGAAATTGGATGATGCTAAATTAGGGGGCGATCGCAAAGAAGTTTCAATTTTATTTTCTGATATTCGCGGTTACACTACTTTGACAGAAAATTTAGAAGCTGAAGAGGTGGTGAGTTTGCTGAATGAGTATTTTGAATCAATGGTAGAGGCGATTTTTAAACATAAAGGCACTTTGGATAAGTATATCGGGGATGCGATCATGGCTGTATTTGGTTCGCCTTTACCTTTGAAAGATCACGCTTGGATGGCTGTGCAAACATCATTAGAAATGCGCCATCGCTTACAGGAGTTTAATCAACGCCGCCATGCTGCTGGTAAGTCAAGAATTAAAATTGGCATTGGCATCAATTCTGATACTGTGATTAGTGGTAATATTGGCTCTAGTAAGCGGATGGAGTTTACTGCCATTGGTGATGGTGTTAATCTTGGTTCAAGATTAGAAAGTATCACTAAGCAATACGGTTGTGACATTATTCTGAGTAAGAATACTTTTAAACCTTGCCAAGAACGTATTTGGACGCGAGAATTAGATTACATTCGTGTCAAAGGCAGAAGTAAGCCAGTAGCTATTTACGAATTGGTGGGTTTGCGTTCCGATCCCATTACTAGGGAAAAATTACAATTAATTGAGTATTATCACAAAGGACGGGAGTATTACCTCAATCGCCAGTTTAAATATGCTAGAGGTGAGTTTGCCAAAGTTTTAGGAGTTGATAACCAAGATAAAGCTGCTATGTTGCATCTTTTACGTTGTCAACATTGGTTGCAATCACCGCCAACAGATTTTGAATGGGATCAAGGAGCTTGGACTTTTGAAGAAAAGTAAACTACTAAAGACTGAACTACAGCACCTTGCAGGAATTTGAGGTATGGATAATGATAAAATTTTTGCGGGGTGAGCATTTTCCCTGCTGTTTTGTGCCTAACTGAGATGAAAGGCACATGAATATTTGTAAATAAAGTTAATATTTTATAAATATAAAAAAATAATGCTGTTGGTGATTTGACTTGTTAAGCCCAGTTGTGAAAACCTTGGTATAAAGGTAACTAGGAAGGTTTTTAGAGGAAACACATACTTGGTTTGAGCAACGTCAAAATAACAATTATGACTTTTTGAAGTTATAAGTCTATTTGTAAAAAAGAATATATATGTGCTGTAAGAACAATTCTTTCCGCTAAACTCGAAACATAGAACACAAGCCATTATTGTTTTTATGAATGCTACCTCTACATTTGAATTCAAGCGACCAACTTGGCAAACAGCTACTATTTTTGCCTTGGGTTTTTGGTTGAGTGGGAGCCTGGTTTTAGACTGGGTAATTATGCCTAGTCTTTACTTTTCTGGGATGATGAGTCGGACGGATTTTGCTACAGTAGGCTATGTGATTTTTTGGAATTTTAATCGCCTGGAATTGTTATCTGCGGCTTTAGTTTTCACTGGTGTGCTTGCTTGGGGCAAAACCAAATCTTGCTGGAGTAGTAAAAGTATTGTTTTTTCAGTAATGTTGCTGGGCATTACTTTGCTGGATACCTATTTTCTCACTCCACAAATGTGTGCTATTGGTAGTCGTTTGAATGTGTTTGAAACAGCGTTTACAATGCCAACAGAAATGAGTTTGCTACATAGTAGTTATTTTCTACTAGAAGTAGTCAAAGTATTGGCAGGTGGAATGCTTTTAAACTGGTGCTGGCGAGAACAACTCAAGTGAGGGTTTTTGTAGGGCGCTGTGTTATTCAGCATCGGCTGGTGCTTCATTGTTAAACAATAGCAGCCGTGCGGCTAGGATGGCAAAACCTACAGCGGCTATTGCTTTCAACAGGCGAGTAGGCAATAATTCTGCCACAGCACCACCTGCTAATGCTCCCACAAAGCTGGTAAGCAATAGTGCGCCAGCAGTACCGAAAAACACTGCTCGCCGAGACTGAGAACGGCCAGAAAGTGCGATGGCGGCTAATTGGCTTTTGTCACCTAATTCTGAGAGAAAAACTGTAACGAAGCTGAGTCCTAATAGATGCCAATCCATATGTCGATGTATATCTGTAGGTAGTAGAGAGCGGTTAAGACTGTCAATTAGGAATTACGAATTACATCCCAAAACAGCATGACGGAAATAAATAATAACATCATACCTGCTGATTTTTCTACAGCTTTTGGACTGAGACGATTGGCCATCCAAGCACCTAAAAGCACTCCTAACAAACTAGTGGTAATGAGTGCCATTGCAGAGCCTAGAAAGACTATCCAAGGTGCATGAGATTCTGCACTCATTAGTAAGGTAGATAGCTGAGTTTTATCTCCAATTTCTGCGAGAAATATAGTCAGGAAAGTGCTACCGAAAATTGCCGCTACTGATTCGTGGTTTTTTTGACTATCAGTAACTATGGGGTGAGGTGGCTCGATGATTGTAGCGGTTAAGTTAGATTCATTGCAGTGGTTTGTTTCTGGCTGGTTTTCTGTTTCAGATGTAACAGAAAAACTTGCAGGTACTGAGTCAAGTTTCACAGGCAGTAGTTGTAGTTGCGTGATTGCTTTCATATTGTTCTCATTTTCTCAGATTTTTGTCATAAATTTCAACCCCACTACCAAAAATGCCTTGTTGTCTAACAGGGGCTTGGTTCTCCTTTGTTAGTCAATGGTGTCTTCAAAAATTGCTAGAAACCAATGGTTTTGTTAAAGCGGAGGATTTCCAAACTGCGATGGCCATAAACCCCTTCTATGTGCTCGCGACAGCAGTCAATAGCAAAATCATTGAGTTCTTCTGGTTCAATCCCATACATATCGTGAAATATCTCTGGTTCCACACGGCAAAAACGGGGACGATTGGCGTAAATGCGGCATTCTCGGCTGGTATGGTCGAAATTAATGCACCATCCATGTTCGCCTACCATGCTCAGGTATAGTTCTAACTCTCGTGGTGTGAGGTATTCTTCCAGGTCTGGACGCTCGTCTGGGTTTAGATTACAGCAAGCGCCACATTGTTTAACACATTGCCAATTTGCCATTTTATTGATTTTCCTATAATTTTGTTAAGTAAATTAAATGTAACAGCTCATGGCCAGATATGATTAATGGCGAGTTGTTTGAGTTACTGTATTTTTCAAGGCAAATAAGAGGATAAGGGAAAAAATGTTTGACACTTTAAGCAATCTCAATTGGGAAGTCATTTTTCAGCTAGCTTCCATTGGATTAATCGTTATTGCTGGACCAGCAGTAATATTTTTACTAGCATTTCGCAACGGCAATCTGTAATGGTGCGATACTCTGAGTGCTGAGTTCAAGACATTTGTTTAAAATTGAAAATTGACTCAGGACTCAGAGATGATAATGCTTTAAGAGCAGCTTTGATAATTTTGTTGTACTGTGGTTGACATATGTCAACTTGTACACATTCTTGACGGTTTTTCCCTAATAAGCCAATGGTACGCCCTGGTTGAATGACTAAGATATTGCCTTCAGGATTTTTAATTCTTAATTCCGGTGGAAGATGGTTGTGATAAATACCACAAGTGTAATGTCCCTGGTCGTACTCAAAGTTAGTGGTTAATGGACTAGGTGGGGAATGAGAAAATAGGTGAGATGAGGGTGGTTGTTGGTAGTTAATGGCTTGGTGCTGATGGGGAAGTCTTATACCGACTAGTTCTAATTGTATGGTGGTGTTGCCATTAAAGTGATTTTCTCGCAGTCTGTAAGCAATATCTACTTGGGGGGGTAGAGGGAAGTATTGTTGCCAACGCCAGGCTATGGCTTGAATTTTATATTGTTGACTATGAATAGTTTGGCTGAAAGTTAATTTAATGTGACCCTTACCAATGATTTTTTGCTCAACAATTGCGACGTTAAATGTCCAAAACAAAGGGTCGGGATTCTCCATACCGCAGGGATGAAGATAATTGATGTGTTGGTAAAGCTGCTGATTGATTTGATTAAAGTCAACTTGAGTGTCAATTTTAATCAGTGGTTGGAGATGTTGCAATTCTAGACATTGATGAGCAAATTCGGATAATCGGCATCGCAACATTGGCAAGTTCTGGGCTGGTAAAGAAAAACCACCTGCGGCTTTGTGTCCACCAAATTTACCAAGTAAGTTGTGACAATATTGTAAAGCCGCAAACACATTAAACTCAGGAATACCACGAGCCGAACCACGAATTTTTTCATTATTTTCGTAAGTGCCAATGAATACAGGCACACCGTACCGTTCCACTAGGCGAGAGGCGACAATGCCAATGACTCCGTGA
>Ga0172367_10008306_pt1 | contig 11626 bp, 12 predicted proteins | sample Lak10m_FD_114542 | JGI IMG/M metagenome (GOLD analysis project Ga0172367, IMG submission 114542) | Freshwater microbial communities from Kabuno Bay, South-Kivu, Congo - kab_022012_10m | ecosystem: Environmental > Aquatic > Freshwater > Lake | place: Democratic Republic of the Congo: South-Kivu...
ACCGCCGTCTGCTTAACGACCGTCTGGGCCAAGCCTTATCCGCCAACAAGCGCAAAGGCCATTACTGCGCGGTATTGTTCATCGACCTGGATAACTTCAAGCCCTTGAACGACAGCCACGGCCACATGGTGGGCGACCTGCTCTTAATCGAAGCGGCAACGCGCTTGAAGCATTGCGTCCGCGAAATCGACACCGTTGCCCGCTTCGGTGGCGATGAGTTTGTGATCATGTTGACCGGGCTGGCGAGCAATGAAGCAGAATCCTATACCCAGGCCAGCCTAATTGCTGAAAAAATCCGCGCGACCCTGGCCCAGCCTTATCACCTAAGCTTACATCACGACGACGGTAGCGAGCCGCTCAGCATCGAACATAGCTGTACCGCCAGTATCGGCGTGATTGTCTTCAGCAATCATATGATCAAACAAACCGAGATACTCAAATCGGCCGACGCCGCCATGTATCAAGCCAAACAGGCCGGCCGCAACCAAATTCGCTTCTATGCGCGCCCACTCGATGCCTGACCGCTTACCGGCCATGCTTTAACCATCCGCCGTCTCGTCTGACCGACTTACGCAAACACCAACAGCCAGGCTGATTACGGACATTGCCGACGCAATCGGGGCGAATTTTGCCCGGCAACTTACTTTAAAATGTCCGCGATCCTGGTTGCTCACTTCTTAAATCTCATGGCCAAGCTTTCCGACCGTCTCCATCAATACTGGCTCCTTGCCCGCTTCGATAAACCCATCGGCATTTTCATTTTATTGTGGCCAACGCTATGGGCGCTGTGGATTGCCGGACACGGCAGACCTAATCTGCTGGTGCTGACGGTGTTCTGCCTGGGCGTGGTGTTGATGCGTGCCGCCGGTTGCGTGATCAACGACTACGCCGACAAGGATTTCGATCCGCATGTCGACCGCACCAAATTACGCCCCATCGCCGCCGGAAAAGTCACCCCCAAAGAAGCGCTGGCCGTGTTTGCGGCATTGTGCCTGACGGCATTTGCGCTGGTACTGCTGCTGAATGTTTACACCATTGCCCTGTCCTTCATCGGCGCTTTTCTGGCCGCCAGTTATCCGTTCATGAAACGTTACACCCACTGGCCTCAAGCCTACCTGGGCGCGGCGTTCGGCTTTGCGGTGCCGATGGCGTTTGCGGCGCAAAGCGATCACATCCCGGCGGTGGCCTGGATTTTATATTTGGCGGTGCTGCTGTGGGCGCTGGTTTACGACACCATGTACGCCATGGTCGACATCGAAGACGACCTGAAAATCGGCGTCAAATCCACGGCAATCCTGTTCGGCAAGCGGGTGCGGGAAATTACCGCCGGCCTGCAGCTGGCCATTCTCGGCCTGCTGATCTGCGTCGGCCTGCTGCAACAGCTGACCTGGCCCTATTATGCCGGCTTGCTGCTGGCGGCTGGCTTGGCTATTTATCAGCAGAAACTGATTTTTCATTTCCACAAGCCCGATTGCTTCAAGGCATTTTTGAACAACAACTGGTTTGGTCTGGCGGTGTTTGCCGGCCTGATCGCGGCCTATTGGTAAACTGGGTAACAACACAATCGTTATACTGTACCGCTAGCCTTTACAGCCAATTCGCTATCTTTTTAGGAGGTTTCATGAAAGCTCTTTCCGCCCTGCCGATCTGGCTGGCTTTGCTGGCCGGCATACACGCTTCGGCCTTCGCCGCCGAGATGACCCGTGCCGAGGTCGAACAATTATTGGCCAAGGCCGACAAACAACACCCGGCACCGCTACGCCGTAAGGATTTGACCGAATTGGACTTGTCCGGCCTGGATTTTCGCAACGCCGACTTATGGGGCGCAGACCTTCGCCGCTCCAATTTCAGCCACAGCAATCTGTCTGGCCTGACGCTGGATTTAACCGTGATGACCAACATCAAGCTGGTCGGTGCCAACTTGGCGAATACCAGCATCTTCGGTGTCAGCCTGATGCACGCCGACGCCAGCGGCGCCAATCTTAGCGGCAGCCGGGTGATCGCGGTCATGGAGGGCGCCAACTTCAGCAATGCCGACATCAGCAATGCCGACTGGGCCGCCGACATGAAAAACCAATCCATGGGCCTAATGCGCGCCAACCTCAAAGGCGCCAACCTAAGCGGCGCCAATCTCAGTAACACTAAGTTGGGCCGGGCAATGCTGAAACACGCCAAGTTAAACGGCGCCAACCTGCAACATGCCGATTTGTTTTCGGCGGAAATGGACGGCGTCAACTTGACCGGTGCCGATTTAACCGGCGCCAATCTGTCATCGGCCAAGCTCCATGATGCCATTTTCACCAACGCCATCACCAAGGGTACCCGCTTCGAGGGCGCGCAACATTTACCGGCCGGTTTAGGCCATTAACGGAAGCCCATCATGCAAATCCCCAAACAGCTGCTGCAACGTAAACCAGTCGATGCGCTGACCGCGGTCGAAAACAGTCTGAAGCAGACGCTGACCGCCAAAGACTTAACTCTGCTGGGCATCGGCGCGATCATCGGCGCCGGCATTTTCGTATTGACCGGCATTGCCGCCGCCAAATACGCCGGCCCTGCGATTACGGTTTCCTTCGTACTGGCCGGCATCGCCTGCGCGCTGGCTGCTTTGTGCTACAGCGAACTGGCGTCGATGATGCCGGTCTCCGGCAGCGCTTACAGCTACGCCTATGCGACCATGGGCGAACTGATGGCCTGGATCATCGGCTGGGACTTGGTCCTGGAATATGCGCTGGCCAGCAGTACCGTCGCCATCGGCTGGGCCGGTTATTTGACCAGTTTTCTCGACAGCTTGGGCGTACATCTGCCGCATGCATTGACCACGGCCTATCTGGCCGATCCGGCAGCCGGCTTTATCAATTTGCCGGCCGTGCTCGTAGTGTTATTGCTGACCGGCTTACTGGTGGTGGGCATCCGCCAGTCGGCCATCTTCAATTTCGTGATGGTGGCAATCAAACTGTCGGTGATCCTGGTATTTATCGCTACCGGCATGGGACACATCGACACCGGCAACTGGGCCGATTTTGCACCGTTCGGTTTCGGCGGCGTACTGACCGGCGCCGGGGTGATTTTCTTTGCCTACATCGGCTTCGACGCGGTATCCACCGCCGCCCAGGAAGCGATCAACCCGCAAAAGGATGTGCCGGTCGGCATTATCGTCTCGCTGGCGGTCTGTACGGTGATCTACATTTTGGTAGCCGGCGTGTTGACCGGCATCATTTCCTATAAGGAATTGAATGTCGCCGCGCCGATTGCGCTGGCAGCCGATCATATCGGCATGAGCTGGCTGTCGCCCATCATTAAAATCGGCGCCATCGCCGGCTTGACCTCGGTGATGTTGGTGCTGCTGATGGGGCAAAGCCGGATTTTCTTTTCGATGGCTAAAGACGGCCTGTTACCGGAGTTGTTCGATCAAGTCCACCCCCGCTTTCAAACCCCGCATCTGTCGTCGATGGTGGTTGGGGTTGCCGTGGCACTGATGGCCGGCTTTCTGCCCATCGAGAAACTTGGCGAGCTGGTCAGCATTGGCACCTTGTTCGCCTTCGTGCTGGTCTGCGGCGGCGTGTTGGTGCTGCGGGTCAGCCACCCGGAAATGGAGCGCCACTTCCGCTGTCCGGCCTCGCCTTACGTGCCTGTAGCCGGCATTCTGGTCTGCCTGGCCTTGATGTTCGGTCTACCGTTGGATACCTGGATTCGTTTGCTGATTTGGCTGCTGCTTGGCTTCGGCATTTATTTCGGCTACGGCATCAAACACAGCCGCCTGGCCAGTTGAAATCAGGCTACCGACAAGGACGCACATGCTTAGTCATCGACTCTTCGCCCTTTTCTGCTGCGCTCTCGGCGTGCTTAACCAGTGCCATGCGGCACCCATTTCGCCACTATACCGCCCCAGCAGCGCTCTGACCGCCCACGAACTGGCTGTCATCGTCAACGACAACGATCCGCTCAGCGTCCAAATTGCCGATTATTATCGCCAGCAGCGGCAAATACCCGCCGATCAGGTGATTCACGTTCGCCTGCCGCCGGGACGGGCGCTAATCAGCCAAGCCGAATTCGAAACCGTCAAGCAACAGGTAGACCGACAAACACCCAAACATGTACAAGCGTTGGCGCTGACGTGGCTGCAACCGTTTCGAGTGGAATGCATGTCGATCACCACGGCATTTGCCGCCGGCTTCAGCAGCGAATTCTGCGCCAGCGGCTGCAAGCAAACCCGCAACAGCCCCTATTTCGCATCGGAAACCGACAAGCCCTTCGACAAACTTGCCTGGCGGCCAACCATGGCCGTGGCGGCGCCAAGTCTTGCCGAAGCCAAGCAACTGATCGACCGCGGCGTTGCGGCGGATTTCAGCCATCCGCACGGCTCCGCTTATTTGCTGAAAACTTCCGATCAAGCACGCAGCTCGCGGGCAGTGCTATTCCCACAAGTAGTCAAGGAACTGGCGCCTTTCTGGCCTACCCAGTATCTGCAACAGGAATTCATTGCCGGCCGCGATGATGTGATGTTTTATTTCACCGGCCTAATCAAGGTCCCGCATATCACCGAGAACCATTACCTGCCAGGCGCAGTGGCCGATCACCTGACATCGGCCGGCGGCGTGATGTCGGGAAGCGATCAAATGAATATCGTGGAATGGCTGAAAGCCGGTGCGACTGCCAGTTATGGTGCGGTGGTGGAACCTTGCAACTTTCCGGCGAAGTTTCCGAATCCGGGGGTGATGATGTATTTCTATTTACGCGGCAGTTCGCTGATCGAAGCGTATTGGAAAAGCGTACAGCAACCTGGGCAAGGCATCTTCGTCGGCGAACCTCTGGCAAAACCCTTTGCCTTTGCTCGCCAATAGCAGATCAATCGAGGAACGGCGGCAGCCCAGACTACCGCCGGTTTGACAGCGTTTAATTGCGCGTCATGAAGAAAAACAGACTGCGGCAGCGCAGCACCATGTCCTTGCCTTCCAAGCGCATGACCGTACAGTCTTCGTATTTTTCCCGGCCGGGAGACGCTTGTTTTTTGATGATGCCGTCTTCAACTTTATATTTGATGGCGATGTCCATTTCCTTGGTTCTACCCAGACTATCTTCGCCAACCGTCATCAAGGTTCCATCGCTTCTAAACTCCCAGGAAACATTGATTTTTTTTTGCTCTTTGTCGATTGCCAGCGCTTCGCCATTGACGCGCCATTTACCAAGAATTTTCGAGTTGTCCTGCAATTTAATTTCCGCGTTGGCGGTGCATGCAAAAAGTAAGGCGCACAGGGATAGGACGCTTGTTATTGTTTTCATTATGTTCTCCCGTCGAGCATGAAGATAAGGTTGAGTTTCGACTATAGCATATTCACTTTTTCGGGCCGTCATTTTCTCCATCCACCCGCACCAGCAAACTCCCTGACAACCTGTCGTGCCAGCTCAGCCGTTCTTTATCGAACCAGCACCAGCAAAACCCCAAACCCAGGCAGCTCCAGGACAGTAATGCGGCGGCAAAGCGCCGCAAGGCCCTGCCCCAACCGACATCGAGGCCCTGTTGGTCGCAAAGTCTGATTTTCCAGGCGCGCATCCCTAGGGTCTGGCCGCCATGCGTCCAGAACCAGGCATAAAAAACAAAACTAATTGCCAGCAGATAGAGCGGATAAAAATATTGGCCCGCCGTAAATGCCTCACCGGCATTCAGCGGCAGTACGATGGCCGTCGCAAGAAACAACACGGCCAATAACAACAGGGCATCGTATAAAACCGCCCCCATTCTACGCAAAAAGCCCGGCGCCGCATGGCTTGCGACGCTGGGCTTAAGGTATTGATTACGCTGACTTGTTCGCAATTACTTGTTGAACAATTCTAACTTTTGCCCCAAATACATGCTCATGCCGACCAGAGCTCCCACCATCAACAAAGAGAACACGAATGGCGGTCTATGAACCAACAGGATGGCAAAATCAGCTACATATAAACTGGTAAAAAGCGGCTGATCAATCAAGCTATTCAAAATTTTATTTAACATTCCCCACGCTCCAAAGTCACGGTCAATTCCATCGGCCAGGCGATGAACAGACATAGTTTTTATATTTTCCGGCAACCCTACAATAACCTTTAGATTTTACTATATTGCCGAGCGATGGCAAAGACTGAAGAATATTTCACCGGCGACAGGCTGAATGGCCTGCAAAGAAAGGAGGTGCATTGCGGAAGCAATGCACCTTTCAAGCATTGAGCAATTACAACTTACAACTTGTCGGCATTTTTGCTCAAGTAATCGGCTACACCGGCTGGGCTGGCATTCATGCCGGCATCACCTTTGTTCCAGCCGGCAGGGCAAACTTCACCGTGTTGCTCGTGGAATTGCAGTGCATCGATCATACGGATCATTTCGTCGACGTTGCGGCCCAGCGGCAAATCGTTGACCACTTGGTGACGAACCTTACCGGTTTTGTCGATCAGGAAACTACCGCGGAAAGCTACGCCGCCTGCGGATTCAACATCATAATCTTTGCAAATGCTGTGGGTAATATCAGCAGCCAGGGTATAACGGACTGGACCGATACCGCCTTCATTGACCGGCGTGTTACGCCATGCATTGTGAGTAAAGTGAGAGTCGATGGAAACACCGATCACTTCAACGCCACGGCTTTTGAATTCATCGATACGGTGATCGAACGCAATCAATTCGCTTGGGCAAACGAAGGTGAAATCCAATGGGTAGAAAAAAACCACGGCATATTTGCCACTGGTCGCGGCAGAAAAATTGAAAGAATCGACAATTTGACCATCAGCCAACACTGCAGGAACAGTGAAATCAGGCGCTTGTTTACCAACTAGTACACTCATTAATTTTCTCCAAAAGTATTAAAAAACAGACTGTTACAAGTGTTATACGCCTATGCGAAATAGGGCTAAAGACTATTCTACACTAATTTAGTAGGAATCTAGTTAACAACTCTAGTAAATTTTGCTTGCGCGACTGACAAATTCACGTTAATTTGTAGTCATAGGCTTACAGTGCTTACGGACGGTGTTAGAGTTTTTTCAGGGCAGGCTTGTGAGCGTAATTTAGTACCTTGAGGAAAATCAAAATGGCAAAAGTTAAACATGTTACCGAACCCGATGCCTTCGGCTATCAAGTCCGCATCGTCCGTCGTGGAAAAGAAAGCAGCCGCTACTTTTCACACAAATTATGGGGCAGCAAAGTCAAATCATTAAAAGCCGCCATCACTTGGCGCGACCAGATGCTGGTTGTCTTGAAAGGCAGCAAAACCCGCTTTCTTAAACCGCCCAAAAACAAAACCACTACCGGCGTAACCGGCGTTTCGCGCACCGTCAAATTCGACCACCGCAAAGACAAAAGCTACTTGTGCTACACAGTTTTCTGGGTCAAAGACGGTAAATCACGCAATAAGACCTTCCAGGTTGGCAACATCAATATCGTAACCGCCGACGACGAGTTGCATGCTTTTCGCACCGCACGTCTGTTCCGTAGCTGCTACGAACACGCCATCGACCATGATGCTCAATTCGATGACAGCAAATTCGCCAACTGGAAGAAATTGCGTTTGTACGAAGACCCAATGCTTACCGTGGTCTATTGATTCATCTAGCTGCCAAATGCTTACGCTTGCGTAAGCATTTGAATACGCATCGATAAGTCAACAGCTACAACATTCTTGGTCAGCGCGCCGACAGAAATGTAATCCACACCTGTTTCGGCGTACTGCCTAATAGCGTCCAGACTGATGTTACCCGATGCTTCCAACTCGCATTTCCCATGGTTTAACGCAACGGCACGGCCTAAATCGTCCAACGAAAAATTATCCAGCATGATGCGGTCAGGCGCGGCAACTAGCGCCTGCTCCAACTCATCCAGCGACTCGACTTCAACCTCGACCATCACATCGCCGATCGTCCTGGCCTGAGCAATCGCCCCGGCAATCGATCCGGCGGCAATGATGTGGTTTTCCTTGATCAAAATTGCATCGAACAAGCCGATGCGATGATTGACGCAACCGCCGCATTGCACCGCGTATTTTTGCGCCCGCCGCAAGCCCGGTAAGGTTTTCCGCGTATCCAGCACCCGGCAGCCGGTACCCGCCACCGCAACGGCATAACGCCTTGCCACGCTGGCCGTAGCCGACAAGGTTTGCAACAAATTCAAGGCGGTGCGCTCGCCGGTCAGCAATGCCCTTGCCGGACCTTGCACGCGACACAACAGCTGGCCAGCTTCAATTTCATCGCCTTCTGCGACCAGCCAGTCAATCACGACCTCATCGCTCAGTTGGCGAAAAACCGCATCGAACCAGGCCCTGCCACACAGCACCATGGGTTCTCTGGTCACCACCTCGGCAACGGCTTGGGTCGAAGGCGGAATAATGCTGGCGGTCAAATCGCCGCTGCCGACATCCTCGGCCAAGAAGGCGGCTATTTCTGCAAAACTGGGTTGAACGCTCATGATGCTGGGAAAAGTTCGATTAGACAGCCGTCGATTATAAACCAAGCATTCGGCAACATCGGGCCGCAAGCGTTATCGCTTATGGGAAAATAGCCTCCTAACAGACATAGCCGACACGCAGATGAACATCGTCTCCCACCGCCTCGATAGTGCTCGCCAACAAGCTTCGCCTAATTTCGACCCACGCCCCGAGGCCAGCGACATATCCTTGCTAGTGATTCACTGCATCAGCCTGCCGCCGGAACAATTCGGCGGCGAGTTCATCGAGCAGCTATTTTGCAATCGCCTCGATCCCAACCAGCACCCTTACTTCCAGGAAATTTTTCAACTCAAGGTTTCCGCGCACCTGCTGATTCGCCGCGACGGCGAAATCATTCAGTTCGTCGATTTCGACCAACGCGCCTGGCATGCCGGCGTCTCGCATTATCAAGGCCGCGAGCGTTGCAACGATTTTTCGATAGGTATTGAATTAGAAGGCTCGGTGAATCAGCCGTTTAGCGAAGTCCAATATCGACAACTGGCCGACGTCAGCCGTTTACTGCTGGTCAACTATCCGCAACTGCACAAGCAACACATCGTCGGCCACAGCGACATCGCCCCCGGCCGCAAAACCGACCCCGGCCCTTATTTCGATTGGCAGAAATATTTGGCCTTACTGGAAAATTGAGTTCGGCACTGGACGCTAGCGCGTCCGCCGCTGCGTTCCTACGAGGAGCGTAGGAACGCTAAAGCAGTTACTTCACCGCTTGCAGACTGGCAACCTGAGCATCTTTCGCCGGCAAATAATCCGGCAATTCCTTGACCAACTCACGCAGGAAACCCTGCAACCGCTGATCGGCGACGCTGATGTCCTGTCCCTTGTCGAGAGAAGTCACCAAGCGCACCAGCGCACCATCGGTTCGATGCATGGTGATGGCATCGTAGAACAAATACCACTTCACCAGGTATTCGTTGGTCACCGAACGGCCTCGCTGCGGGAACCAGTAATACACCAACTGTTTGTATTCGCCCTTCTCGATCACCGCCCGATTCAAACGTAGCGGCGCGCCTTGAAACGGCAACTCGGCAAATTCGCGCTGTTCCAGACTGGTAATCCTCCAGCCATCGCCCGGCATACAACTGCGCGGCGAATGGATCGCGGCACCACTACGCTGAGAGTCGTAATAAGCGGTGTAGAAATTGACGTTGCCGCCGTCCGCCGCGGCGAAATTCATGATGATGTAATCGGACAGCCTCAACTCATCGAGATATTTTTTCTCAATGGAATCGCGCCTGCCACTCCATTGCCCCAACTGACTGGGGAAGTTCGAAAACGCCTTACGTTGCGGCACGATTTCCTGGTCGCCGCGCAGAAACTGAGTCGAAAAGCCCTGAACCACAACCAACGCGATCACCGCAAACACCGACTTATTCAGATACACGGCCGGCAACTGTTTCCCCGTGCTGTCGAACCATTCATCCGGCAACACCACCAAATCGCCGAATGCTGTAGGCCTACCGCTAAGACGCGAAAACAACCACATCTCGATGAACAACAACACCATACACAATAGAAAGACCACCCAACCTTCGAAATCGTGCAGAAAACCTTCCGCCATTTCGGTGCCCCATTGGTTCACCAATAAACCGATCACGCCTACCCGGAAACTGTTCATGAAGATGGTCAACGGCACCGACGACAAGAACACAACCAGCTTTTGCCACAACGGCCCTTTGAACAAATACGCACACAAAAACGACAGGCTGGCCAACGGAAACAGATAGCGCAAACCGCTGCAAGCCTCGACCACCTGCAACTTGTAGCCGCCCAAATCGATGACGTTTCCTTCCAGATAGACCATGATGTCGCAGGCACGGATGAATTCCACCCCCAACCACGACGAAATCAGCTGTAACTTGGAAGACAGATTGTTCAGGATGAAGCCCGGAAACGGCACCATGAAAAACAAAAACAACAGCGGCATGCCGGCCGTTTTCAGCCCCTGCTTACCGAAGGCCGCCGCAAAGATGCCGATGAAACCAACAATGAATCCGTATTGTTGAATGGTTTTGATGGTCGACAAACCGCCCGCAACACCGAGCAGCAAGCCGAAAATCAAAATACCTATGCCCAGCGCGGAATCCTTAACCGTGCGGCAAAACTGCAACTCGAAACGCCGGACCCACAACAAATAGGCGCTGATCACCGGAATAAAGAAGCCGTGACTGTACTCTTCCGTAGTAGTCCACACCTCCACCATCATGCCAAGACTGCCAAACAACACGGCAACCAGCAATACAACCGCCGACGCCCACAGCGCCAGCACGTACAGAGGCTGTTGTGCAGGCGGCAGAGCACTAGCGTTTTGATCATCCATTGTTCAATCCTTAAAAATCACTGTAATTCGGTAAACTACGCTAGCCAGATCACTGACCCTTAAACTGCGCCTGATGCTCGATAAACCATTGGTAGGTCGAACGCAAACCCTGTTCCAGCTTGATCGTCGGTTGCCAGCCCAAAGCCCGCAGCTTGCCGTTGTCCATTAACTTGCGCGGCGTACCGTCCGGCTTGCTACTGTCCCAGACGATTTCACCGCTAAAGCCGACCACCTTTTGCACCGTCTCTGCCAATTCGCGAATGGTCACATCCTCACCAGTGCCGACATTCAAATGCGACAACATCGGCTCGGTAACCTGCTGATAGGCTTCGCGCGACAATCCCAACACATGCAAACTGGCCGCGGCCATGTCGTCGACATGCAAAAACTCGCGCATCGCCACCCCGGTACCCCAAACCGTAACCGAAACCGCGCCGGCGACTTTGGCATCGTGAAACTTGCGGATCATCGCCGGAATGACGTGGCTGTTTTCTAAATGAAAATTGTCGTTCTCGCCGTAAAGATTGGTCGGCATCACCGAACGGTAATCGGTGCCGTATTGCCGATTGTAGGATTCGCACAGCTTGATGCCGGCAATCTTGGCGATGGCATAAGGCTCGTTGGTGGGTTCGAGAGTGCCGGTCAGCAACGCCGACTCTTGCATCGGCTGCTCGGCAAACTTCGGATAGATGCAGGAACTGCCCAGAAACAGCAACTCGCGGCAACCGGCCTGCCAAGCCTGATGCACGATATTGGCTTCCATCATCAGATTTTGATAAATAAATTCGGCCGGAAACACATTATTGGCATGAATGCCGCCGACTTTCGCCGCCGC
>Ga0172367_10008307_pt1 | contig 11623 bp, 17 predicted proteins | sample Lak10m_FD_114542 | JGI IMG/M metagenome (GOLD analysis project Ga0172367, IMG submission 114542) | Freshwater microbial communities from Kabuno Bay, South-Kivu, Congo - kab_022012_10m | ecosystem: Environmental > Aquatic > Freshwater > Lake | place: Democratic Republic of the Congo: South-Kivu...
CCTCCACAAACAGGGCAAACCATATCTTCTTCCTCTGTATACATTGCGAAATTTGGATGCAACCTATCGTATGAGCGTATTCTTAAGTAAAGCTCTTCTAGGATGTTAACATCGTTTGCACAATATTCTGACATGGTGTCAAGTGATTGTTGTATTCTGCCAGCATCAAATGTATATATTGCTGAAAGCTTATTTCAGTGTTCTGCTACTTTAAATTCACTATTCTCTACATCTCCAATAGAATCCTTCCATAACTGGAATCAACCAGTATCCGTCTTTACGTTTAATCAGAACATTCTACATAAATAGTCTAGCTTATTAGATGTAGCTCAGAACTCTCGCTTTGCTATCTTATATGTATCAATACTTTTAATTCTTCTATCTACGTGTAATCAGTGAATAGCTAGCCTTGTCATTATTTTCTTAATGTCAAAGTTATCACCGTTGTGGGCGACCACAATATCGTATTGATTAATTACTGACAACAGAGACTCCATAATCCTCTTATCTTTTCACATAATAGATTCTACTGGTGTAACCGTGTCTCACATTACTGTATCAGAGAATAATTCTTTAGCCTGCCAAGTAAGAATAAACCAGTCTGATACAATTTGATTAATTCCTATTTCTTGTTGGTGTATTCACCACGTAAGAGCTTGTACTGGTGCTGTTTCAATATCTAGCAAGAGTATTCTTGGTCAAGCCAATCTTTCTTCACCCCTCTTTAATTGTCTTAGAAATTCCCTTGTGTATCAAGGAAACTCAGATAATAAAAGATTGTCTGGTGTTTTCTTTAGTTTTTCAATGTTAATTTGCATAAATTCAAAATTCAAATATTGCCCTGTCTACATCTGATAGATGTTTAGATAATGGATTTGAGCGTTTTATCTTTTTCATTAATTCTGATAAGTAGATAAATTCTTTTATACGTCATCATGTTTCATGTAATTCATTATCTCATAGAAATAATTTCACTCTTTCTACTGTCTGGTGGTTTCAATTAACTATGTCAATATATAAATCAAATCATCTTCCATCTGTTAATTGTGCAATATCAATAGAATAAAATCAAGGAACATCACAAACAATTCATGTTCTATGTCAGAGATAATAAATATAATGTGAATGATGATTGGTATCACGAACGCCAACACCAATTTCTCACATCATTCTTATTTGAGTATCTGTATATCTTTGTGTAACATCATCTGTTCATGCTGTTGTAACTCAATCTTGCCACGCTGTTGTAATGATTGGCGCTTGCATATATCTTGCTACCTGCTCAGTATACATTTCATTAATATAATCAGATAAACCACGCCCTGAATCATCTCTTCTTTGCTCATTTCTCATATATCTTTTTAATCTATTAAGAAAAGACGGCATACTAACTTCATTTCTTCATTTGTCTGGCTCTAGCACGTCAACCTTTCTTTGCTTTCTCTGGGTGCATCTTGTTATGCTCTCATGTGCCATTCACTTTCGAGAAATTAGATTTAGCATTATTTGATTTATCGTGGTCTTTGTGATGGACTATTTCTCCTGTCTTGGCCTTTGTGATTCTTCTTCTATAGTCGCTGCTTTTGCCTCAGCTCCATCTTCAGTTTTCTTTTCACATTCGTTGTTTTGATTTGTCTTTTCAGCTCATAATGTTTGCATTTGTTTTAATAGTTTTCTAATTCTAATCATGTGCAATGAAAATTGGGAGCGAGCCTTCTTGCTCTTCATTTTCCGCCTCAATCTTTGTTTTTCACTTTTCATAATAGTGTTTATACTCTTTTAAGAACTCTAAATCATTTTCGTTGGGTTCGTATCATTTTATATCTAAATACTCCTTAACAGCAATTAAATATTTACTTTCCACAAACTCATCATGTATGTCAACAAGTCACATAAATTGTCTCCCCTCTGGCATATGATTACGCCTATTATTTAATGGGCACGCATTATATGGACTATTAGATACACGTCAAAGTATGTGGTGAAGACAGTCAGCATCATTATGTCAGTCTTCAAAATCATAACAATATCAACCTAAATCAAATAGATTATAAACTTTCTGTGGAAAGTCGTAGTTCATTTGACTCATATTATTCTACAACCTCAGCATTCATTGATTTAATTCATCAAGAAATAATCTGTTTTGCTAAATCAACATTTATATTGTGAGACATTTTAAACTTTTCTGTTCATTCTATAAATAGAAGTGTTGGTGTTTCCATAATATCATTCTTAACAGCCTCTTCATATCAAGCATCAACAGCAACATCAATCATTTCAATATTATTATTAAACGCTGTGTTTATTTCGTCTATTTTTCACTTTTGTAATTTACACATTACACACCACGGTGATGTAAAATATTTTATTTCCATATTAATCTAATAAGTTGGCTATTGTGTGAGCAACTCTTTCTTCCTCATAAACATCTTCTGCGTCTTCTCAATTCTTAATTTCTCTTACAAGGTCGGCAACAACTAAATGTCAAACCTCATGACGTGCCAACCACTTAATTCATTCTTCTGTGTATGGCTCATCTCAACACACCCAATATTTATTTAATTCTATAATAGCATAGTGGCTTTCTTCTGATGAGTTGTTAATAAATCTAGCTCTCCACCATCAATCACGGCTTTCTCAGAAAGTATAAATTACCTTCCAGCTATGTAATCATAATTTATCAATTGACTTCTCTGCCTCTAATTTAAATATATCGAAGTCATATGATGTTAATTCTCTTGGAACACATACTCATCGTTTGTTATTGTTTTCTAGTTTTACAGAAGGACAAAACGGACAATATACAACAACAATAAGTAAAACTATAATTCATAATAACCACAAATATTCTGTATACTTTTTAAACCACTTTAACATAATAATAAAAAAAATAAATAAATGATTAATATTCAAATTATTCATCCTATCTTCATTTTAATTTCTCTAATAAATATGCATTACAATTAAATTTAATACCATTAACGGCCTCCTCCTCGTCAACTAATTCTACTGATATAATTCTTGAATCAGCTGCCATCAAAAGCTCTGTATCAACATCATTGAATTCAAATCTAGTATCTTCTGTAATACTTCAGTCTATTAATCTTTTAATCTTATATACTAACATTCAAGCATTAATAGCCTCTAAATCTTTTACATGTCGTGTTAATGAATCTATAGATACTTTCTTATCCCATCATCACCACCAGTTATCTGGCGAGCGAAGACTTCAATCCTCACATAGTTGATGCTTCTTCATGTATCTTCAAAATGATTGCTCAACAGCTGGATGTGTAAATCAAAAGTAATTTATCTTTCATCAAGAGTTACTTCTGATTGCTCATGTATCAAATTCCCTCATACTACATTTCTCTCTTAAGTAGTGAAATTCTTTGCGTAAGTGCCGTCAAAACATCATCTACCGCAGACAGCTTAACTTTAAACTGGTAATAAATTGTTTCGTATAGTATTTTCTTTTCAGATAGTTCTTTGTTGAATATAATTAATTCATTTTCTATCTGCTCTTTATTTGAAACTTTTCATTGTTCAGCTTTAATCTTCTCGGCAACCTCTCACCACTTAGATGCTTTATTTTGTTTAATTTCTATAGAGTAAAACTCAGCAAGTCTTCACATTTCTGCAACAAAGTCAGACAAGTAATATTTATATCAAGCTAGTTGCATTTGTGCTTCTGACAGCTGTCCTCAATTTAATTCAAGGAAGTTTTTTCATAGGTAATTTACTATCTTCGTTACCCTCTGAAATATCCTGTATCACTCTTCATTTGCAAGTTCTTGCAGGAAGGCCTCCCTTGTTTCAGAAAACTCTTTCATAATTTTTATAAGACACCTCTGGGTTATCTAATTCAATTATTTCACCCTTTAGTAGTATCTCATTATTTTTGTCAATCATAATATTTATTACAATTTCATGTTCATTTTGGTCAAAACGGACAATAAAAGCAGTGACCTCATGGTTTGTGTGGAAACTCTTTCTTGCTTATTTTACTAGCAACATCTAGAATTTCTTTCTCTGTTTCTTCTGGTGGAAACCTATCTGGTTTAACCTCTATGATTTGTGGTTTATACTTTTTAGATGTAGTTTTCTTTTTATTATTTATGTGATAGACTATTGGTAATAGCTCTCAATATAGCTTATCTCTTCACCAGATATATAACTTAGTCTGGAAATTATCTATATCAACATCTTTATAATCAAATGACGATGTTTTATATTCAACCGTTTTATCCACATCTCTACGGTCAAATACACCGTCTATTATTACATCTTCGCTGCTTCAATCTTCTTTATCAATCGTTAATCATTCTATCTTAAACCTTTCTTCTCTTGTAATAATCTCACCATTAACAGGAGACTCTTTATACTTTTTAATCAATCATTCTAGTTGTTCCGAGAACTTTCATTCTGGAATAAGAATCTCCTGTCATCCGTGATACCTCTCAAGTAAATTATGATACGCACTTCCAAGCAACAAAGCATCGTTGTCCAATTGTATTAATCATAGTTCGTATAAATATTTATACTGTAACGGACAATTATCGTATGTCTTTAGTTTTGTAGCTGAAAGTCTTATTGACATATTTCTACCATTTTAGCATTCCACTCTCTAATAGCAGCAACATCTTTAGAGTCAACAATCTCTTGTTGAATATCTACTAATGCCTCTCTACTAGAACAGTCTTGAATTTTTTTAATTAGCGGAGATACAACTCATTCGTCTGGTTTAACCAAGAAGAACCAATTTGCTAAAGCAAGAACATCTTTTTTAACCTTTTCAATGTCTGCATCTTTTTCAATTAACTGTGATACAAGGTTAGATGAATTATTTAAACTATTCATCCACCTAATAGCTGTATCTTTATCAAATAGATTGGCCATATTATTATACTACTTAGTTTTTTTAGTTGGAACTTCTTCGCAATCGCATTCCTCATCATCACAATCACACTCGTCTCACACAAATACCATTTCTTTCTTAGCTGGTGTTTCAACAATTTCCAAACTTAGCGTATCCATAATCATCTCAACTTGTTCTTCTAGGGAACTAAGCCTGTCTAGGAAGCTTGTAATTGCTACTTTATTTAGTTGAGCTAGAGACATGTTTGCCTCTTCAATAGCCCTCAATCTTAATTCAACATCATTCATATTAATTATATTTTTCATATTAGAAAGGAATATCTTCTACACTAATTTGCTCCTCTCAATCAGTAACGTCTGTTGCGTTAAAGTCTGACATAAGGGTTTGTAGTGGTAGATTTTTTTTAACTTTTCAATTTTTAACGTAGTCAATCCATTTATCTAAGATTGGGTCTTCTGGGTTAATTCCAGAAATTAATGCTCATTGTGCTAAAGACATCCTAATTACTTCATCTGATAATGAACCAGTGCTAACAGTTGGTGTTGCACTTAATTGTTTAGAACTAGGACTTGCGCTTAATCAACGAGCAACTGGACTAATTCCAGCAATATTCCTACGAATACCGCTTTTAACACCATCGCTCCACTCTTGTTCATCGAATGACACTTCTACTGTTTGGCCTAAGCCACCATCTGGTAACATTTTAAAGGTTTGATATGCCTTTGTTTCGCTACCATCTAACTTCTTTTGAAAGAACGTGTAGGATAAATTGTTTTCATCCTTAATCTTTGTCATAATAGAACCGCTGTCTAACATCTTCGGAGATGCCTCTACGATTTTAATGACTTTCTTTTTTAGATTACTCATAATACTTTTTAAACTAGATACCTAGGTGATGCTGATAATGGATTATGTCATTCCATTATGTTGGGACTATTTTAAGCCTAATTTATTTTTTCACCGATAAAGAGCCCACTCTAATATCAGCAGCATTGTCCGTCATAGTCTAACAGACTTTTATTATGCTAAGTGGAGGTCATTAGCACCCAATGCGCAAAGAGCACATATAACCTTATGTCCACTGCGAGGCTTGGCCATCTCTCGCATATCTTCTGACGAAACATTAATCTATTGATTACATTCTCAACAACCACCTATGCGCTAGCAAAGCCTCACTAGCCTTAATGTGTGCGTTATTCCCTCGTCACAGGGAATTCTTCCGCCAATCAACATCGCCCAGGTATCTAATTTTTATTTAATTATTTAAGTTTATAATTTATTTAATAAAAAGTGTATAGAGAAATTTTATGTAAAAATTACGTCTCAATCATATTCTTAAAAAAATATAACCATCTTTTGTTTCACTTATATCATCTTTAACTATTTTTTTGTTAATTCTGATAGTGAAATAAAATTTACTAGAACATTCTTTTCATATTGCGAATGATAAAAAATCTTCATTAAAATGAAATCATAATATTCTTTTTAAACGTATCTCGTCTTTTCAACATTTTTTACATTTCTTTATTATAAACCCATCCATATATTTATATAACTATTTTAAGTTTATCATTGGTACAGCATCTCACATTACTGTTGACGGTAATACACCGTTCCATCTAGAAATCCATTGCAACTGTACATACTCTGCTCAACCATTATTCTGAATAGCCTCTGCTTGAATTTTAATAGCTTCTGCTTCAGCTTTTGCTGATGCTACCCTCTGTTCTGCTTGCATTTTAACTGTTTCTAAATCATTCTTTGCTTTTAGTGCTTCTTGTTGGGCAACCTGCTTTGCTTCAATGGCCTGTTCGTATGTGTCTGAGAAATCAAAGTTTACAATAGAGAAGTCATCTACAACAATATATTTATTATCTAATCTACTAAATAACTGTGTCTTGATTTCCTCTTTAACCCTAGCTCTTTGTTCAATTAACTCTTGTGCTGTAAATAATGCCGTGGCAGCTTTTACACTTTCTTGAACAGCTGGGTTAATAATTTTCTCTTGGTATCACACACCAATCTCCCTATAAAGACTGGCTGCTAACTCTGGCTTAAGATGATAGTTAAGTGCAATCTTTGAATCAACGGTCTGAATATCTTTAGAATAAGCAATTGCTTCAACTTCATATTTTACATTCTGAACATCTAGTTTTACAATCTTTTGATATACTGGAATCTTAAAATGTAATCACTCTCCTAGAACCACTTCTTGAGCTGCTCACCAGTTCAATAGAACTCAGCGTTGACCAGCCTTCACTGTTGTGAACGAAAATAGAATTGTTGTTAAGACGATTAATCAAACGACTCAAGCAGCAATCCATTTAACAATTTTTACTTCTTCATTGTCCATAATGTTTTGTGAATTATTAATACTATTTTTCATATTTATATTATAGCACCTACTTAAAATTTGTCAAGTACCTTTTTTTATTTAATATTAGTAGGTGTTTTTTTGAATTTTTCAAAAGTGAAAAAAATAAAACTTTACCTGTGGATAACTAGAATGCCCTAATCGACCTTTGGGGCTTAGGCATTGGCACATAGAATGAGTCGTGAACAAATCTTCATCCTATAAGCTGAAACCAGCCCTGAGCATTAACTCAAGTTTTCCTATTTTTAACCATTTTGATAATTGTGTGGTCGGTGTAGTAATCTCCCACACCCTCAAGCGGATTCTTTTCCCTATTAACAATTATAATTACATCGCTTTCCTGTGAAATAGCAGAACTATCTTTAAGGTCATTCATTCCTGGGTCGTCAGTCTTTCTAACGTGAACTGGTAATATAATTATAACTCTTTCATCTTTTGCTAAAGTCTTTAATTCTCTTACTATCTGTCAGACAAATGCTGCCTGATTAGATGCTATGCTTTCCGTTCTCTGCCTAGGAATAAGAAATCATAAATGGTCAATAACAACAACTTTTACAAGAGCCTTTTCCTTGGCCTCTTTAATTTTCTTTTCTATCCATTCAACATTACCAGTGGTATGTTTCTTAATTGAGAATATTGGTAACTCCTCGTTCATATTCATCATTTTAAACTTGTTCCACAGGTGATGAACCATGACTTCATATGATAGGAACAAAACTGGAAATCACTGTTCTGCCGAGTTTATAGCAAGCATTTGCGCTAGAGTTGTATTGTGAGTTACTGAAAAATCTCACAATAAATATCTGTGATTACCATCTATTTCAAATCAATAATAATCTCATTCTCATATGCTTTCTGGATAAATAGAATATACTAATGGGTCTTTTTTTTGTAATCTATTGTGAAACTCTTTTCTTTTAAGTAATGGCTTTAATATAGACATTTCTCAATAAATTGTAACTGAATAATATTCTCAAGAAAATCATGTTGATTTAATTGTTTTTGTTCGTTTTACAATTTTAGCTCACAATCAAAGCGACATTGCTAAATATAATATATCATACGCTAATACCTTGCTTTTTTGTATAATAGTACAACAATTATCAGATACAAATCAATCACTATCAATTAATCATTCAAGTACTTTTATTCTTATTCATCTAGTATTATATTTGTATTTGTCTGGTATGTGCTTATTATTTATAAGATTTAACTCTTTTAACATTCATTTCATAGATAAAATATCTCAGTATCATCAAAATTTTACAGTTCATTCGTATATTTTTTTGTCAGTTATTAGCTTAGGCTTTGCTGGATATTCTTTTTTTCGTGTAATATTATATACATTTGATTTATTATTTTCTTGCACAGTAACACGAACTTGTAAATTTAATTTTTCTGCATATCAATAAATATAATCTACAATTTCTTTATCTGCTGTTGTGATTTGTGGTCAAGCAGATGTTCAATCTCATAACCATAATCATAGAAAATAAGGGTCTATACTAATTGGTTGCTCACTAAAATCTATTCAAACCCTATATCAATAAGCAAATCTTTTAAATGATTTTGTTGAATTTAAATATCATGTTAATGGTATGTCAATTAAATCACCACTTCATATTAACCTTCATTCATATCTTAATCATGGATTATTTCAAAGTTTTCACAATTTTAATGAAAGTATATGACTTTTATTTACCGTATATAATGTATTTCATTTAATATCATTAATATTAAATAATTCTTCTCTTCATCTAGCTAAAGATAATACATTTCTAGGAGTTCAATCATCTCACATTAATTTCTCTCACACAACAATGTTCTCAACATTTTTTATACTTCAATCAAACATCATTATTTTTGTTCACTTTCAGTGGCACTTTCCCTGTCAACTAAGACCAGATATAATAACTAGGTCACCATCTTCCATTCATCAGCCAAGAGCTTCATCAAAAACAGGAAATCACATTGGATATTTATCTCACTCTTTATACTCATCAAGTGCTGCTATATCACGAACTAACATTATCTCATCATCATTTTGTTGTTCCTGTGTTTCATCGTTGTTCATATGATTTAATTTCGTTTATTATTATAGCCAGTCTTTTCCTGTATGTGTCAAGTAATCAGAGAGTAAATTCATTATCAGCCTTCATCATTTTTAACAGGTTTATCTTTCAAATAAGGTCATTAGCTCTTTCTTTTAGAGAATCTAATTTCATACTTGTCTCTCAATAAAGTTTTTTAACTTGATAATCTTCTGTCTAAGCTCGTATGGTGTGGTAATAACTGGTGCAAATGGCTGTCACTGAACTGATATGGCTGTTTCTATAAGACGTTCTGCTTCTTCTAATGGCATTGCATCTAACATTGCTTCAACAGACTTTCTCTGTGTGATGTTACTATATCCGATAGCAGGGTTATAGGAATTCCATTTAGAGAGAAGTTTGTTAACTAATTGTTTCCTGTCTAAATCTTTCTTTACAGGGAGAGTTTCTTCTGGTAAAGGTATTTGCAATATATTATTATTATATATATTATTATTCTGTTCATCATTTGATGACACCCCCCTTCATCATTTGATGACACCCCTGTCATCATCTGATGACACCCCCTTTACAAAAGTTACGATTGGTGTTATAGATAATCTCTTAGTTTCTCAGTTGCTAACAACTGTTTTTCTAGAAAGAAATCATTCGGCCTCAAGCCTTGTTAAAGAGTTAGATATAGAGCGCTGATTTCTATCTCATACCATTTCAGCTAAAGTCTTATTACTTGCTTTACATTCTCAATCTTTTAAAGTAGACAGGAAATAAACAGCTCAATAAACTATGTAATCTAATGGCTGAAGATTTTTATTCAATATTACACTCATTGGTATAATAATAAAGTCTGGTTTAAAGGTATTTGCCATAAAATTCTATATCACTATTTTTATAATTTTCAATCTTAAATCTTATATCATGTCTCCTTCTAGACCAGTTTAAATCCCAACATAAGTCTATTTTTTGTGTTAAATTTTGTACACAACATGATGAAATACTTATTCAATCATATTTAAACCATATTTTGTATCAATGCGTCTCTTCAAAATTAGTTGCTCTCCAAAAATGTCTTTTAATAAAATATGGGGTAGCTAAAACTTCTCATTTACTTCTTCTTACATATTGTTCAAACTCATCGTGTGTTAATAGCTTGTATTTGCCCTTATACGCCCCGTAGAGAGCACGTAATAGGGTAATGGTATATTGTATCATAGAAAATCAATCTGAGCCATTCTGTGGCCTCGTTTTTTTAAATATAGCTAATCTTAAGTAAAAACATTAAACACTGATTCTTTTGTAATGTTAGCCAAGGAACAACACTTTTACCAATTTCACAAAATTTGGGTGACTTTATCTACCACGAAAATCTGGATAAAGGTTTTTTACTACATCTGATTGCCAAAATTCTTTAGTTTCAACGTCAACTATAGATAACTTTCATTCAAATCATCCTCATTGGTCTAAGAAAAAAACCATGTTTCTTTCAAACGGAAACTTGGATATATTCCAAGTTGATGTGTGTCAAACAAAAACCTCTTTATACGGACTAATATCTATTTTTGTATTTCTTAGGTCGTATAAATCTCTATCCCAAGTTAAATATCTAAGTGGTTGCTCCTTAGCACTATATCATGGCTTGAAACCTCAGTGGACAAAAAGTCTGTCTTCGTCTTCATAACATTTAACTGCTCTATCTAAAAAGTCTCTATGCTTTACCATTAAATCTGGATTGGCAATATAAGCGTCTATTGTTGCTTGACCTCACTGCATTGTCCAAATAATTGGTCTAGCACCAAATTTAAACCATTCTCTACACCACGAATCATGGTTACCCTCCACTAAAATTAAGTTCTTAATCTTCAACAACTCCTCAACAACTTGAGGTGTCTCTGGCCAACCATCTACAATATCACCAAGAACTATTAGTTGGTCATTTTCGTAATCAAATCAAGAACGTTCTAGGCATTGTACTAATGATTTATGTCAACCATGGATGTCTCAGATAGCGAATTTTTTCATATAATTTTTCTTGCATTTTCGATAGACCTTTTTTTCATATACTCAATGCTGTGTTTTAAGGCACAGCGAAGCAATATATTTCATTTTTGTAATTCTTCAAGTTGTTCAAATAATGATTTCATATTAGTAATAAATTAACATTATGCACCCAATAAGGGAATCGAACCCCTGCTCAGAGTTTTGGAGGCTCTTGTCCTGCCATTAGACGAATTGGGTTAATTGTCAGGAATGGTGGAGTCGAACCACCGTTACGTGTATCCAAAACACGTATAATAGCCGTTATATCAATTCCTGCGACTTAAG
>Ga0172367_10008308_pt1 | contig 11620 bp, 11 predicted proteins | sample Lak10m_FD_114542 | JGI IMG/M metagenome (GOLD analysis project Ga0172367, IMG submission 114542) | Freshwater microbial communities from Kabuno Bay, South-Kivu, Congo - kab_022012_10m | ecosystem: Environmental > Aquatic > Freshwater > Lake | place: Democratic Republic of the Congo: South-Kivu...
CAAAGCCGCATTCGAACAGGCGATCGATTTCAGACTGGGATCGCGCAATCTGCTGGTGACTTTTCATCCGGTGACGCTCGAAAACGCCAGTGCCGGCGAACAATTTCAACAACTGCTGGCGGCGCTGGATGCCTTCGCCGACGCCCACATCATCTTCACCCACGGCAACGCCGACGCCGACGGCCGCATCATCGCCGGTCTGATTGAAGACTATCGCCAGCGCCACCCGCAACGGGTAGCCAGCTTTGTTTCGTTGGGGTCGCTGCGCTATTTATCCGCGCTAAAACATGTCGATGCGGTCGTCGGCAACTCCTCTAGCGGCTTGCTGGAAGCCCCGGCCTTCGGCATCGCTACCGTCAACATCGGCGACCGCCAACGCGGCCGACTGGCCGCCGCCAGCGTCCTGCATTGTCCGCCCGAGAAGGAAGCGATTGCTCAAACTCTGCAACAAGCTTTGTCCGCGGCGTTCCGCGCATCTTTGCAAGCCATGGAGCATCCTTACGGCAAACCCGGTGCGTCGCTACGCATCAAGCAATTATTAAAAAGTGTGGATTTTCATGGAATATTGAAGAAGCGGTTTTACGATCTTTAATTGATAAATACGGCAAAATATATATAGGCAGGGTTAAATTCTGGTATTACGGCAAAAACAAGGCTACAAACCTTGTACTACCCAGGCGTTATCGCGGAATTTCAGTCAGCTGATCATCAAGCCGGCTATCCACCAGCATTAAAACCTTTCAGGCTATTGCGCCATTTTGGAAAGGGCTATTTCCCTAGCGGCCTCAATCCAGGCAATGGGTTTGGTCTCGATGTTGGAATCTTCCTGCCAATTGGTGCCGGCTGACTCGAGTTTGCTAAAGAAGCCGAGGGCAAAGTCCTTGTCCGCCCGGCTGACTGCGACCTGAACAGCGCCAGCAGTCAGCTTGGCCGCGAGCAGGACGTGCGTCGCATCAGGCAAGGCTTGCTGATGCCAAGCCAGGCCGTCGTTCGAAAGCAGTAACGCAGATTCGGCACGGCTAGCCAACAGGGCGCGGTTTTCTTGGATTTGCAGGCGGTAGTCAAACCCAGGGCTGGCAAACTGGGTGCCAATGCTGACCTGGCAGTTCGACAAGTTGACGCGCAAGGGCTGTAACATCGTTGGACGGCCCTCTTGCCGTGGCGCTTCCAAAATCGCATAGGCGTAGTTATCGTTCGCGGCCATGGACCTTGGTAGCTGGCCTGCGCTCAGTGCTTCAAAGCTGAAGCCGCTGGGGGCGCTGACTCGGCATTCTTGCCGCCGGTCATTAACGATTAGCTTGGACTTAACAAGTTGAACCGACACGTGTTCATTGAGCTGCCAATGGCCTTTCTTGGCGGTTTCCGTATGACCATCCGGCCGCAAAATGCTCTGGCCGCCGACGCGAAGATTGCCTTGCGCCGTCAGTTCGACGACATCGGCAACGCCGCGGCTGCGATTGAACTGCAAGGAAATACTTTTGCCGGTGCCGGCATGCACGCGCATTTCGTCGAGATCGCTTGCGCCACTGCCGGGCCGTTCTTCAAAACTGAACGCACCGGCGGAATAGCTGATTGCGGCTTGGTTTTCCGCGGCCAGCGCCGAGGCGCTCAGTGCCAGTATTAGCCAGAATAACAGGGTTTTCATCGGTTCATTTCCTTGGTCATTGCATCTTTCATGGCCGCGAATAGGCTGAATTCATTGCCCCCGTATTTGACCCAGCCGGTACGCCCGGTCGACGCCAGAAATTTGTCGAAAGGATAGGTCTTGTAATTTGCACCGCTCTTGATGAAGTCATTCACTGCCGCCAACGCTTCTTCCAGGTCCGCGCATTCCTTGGCAGCAAGGGACTTGCACACGCTCTCTTCGCTATTTTGGAGCTTCTTATTGGCTTTGAATACGGATTCAAATTGTCCAGGCGCTTTGGCGACTTCGGTAAAGGTTTTGGCAATGTAGCTGTTGGACGGGTATCCCTTTCTGCCGATTCTGAAATAACAAACGTGGAGGATCGCCGCTTTCTCGTTTTTTCGCTCATTAGCATCGGGACATGCTGCGGCTCCTGTTGCTTCCGCATAGAGCATTCGAGCCAGAAAGTTCAAATCATCGCCGGTAAATGTCAAACCTTTCGCGGCTTCAGTTTCTTTGGCGATGGAATAGGAGCTATTTTTTTCGAACCATTTTGGCGAGCAACTCTTGGCAGCTTGGCTTTTGGGGTCTGAGACCCCAAGTGGTTGCGGAGTCATCCATTTATCGATGTTGGGGTTAGTGCCTAATGGTCCTGTACCCGTAAAGTTGCCCGGTCCGCCGCCGCCAGCAGGAGCATTGGGATGAATGTCATCATTGTTCATCGTCGTCTCTCAATAAAAAATTGCAAACAAACTTTTCTTGCCAGATCGGCCTAGTTATAGCATGTTTTTATAGTGGTCCAGACGGTAGGTCGCTACGTTAGCTGTTAGCTGAATTGGAAAACTATTTCGAAATCGCCGTAGCTCGGCCTGGCTGTCTTATTGCTGCTATCCTCCGCGGCTAAACTTGCTAATATCGTCGCTCTTATTCAACCCCAGCCCTCATGATCAAAGTTCTTAGCATTTTCGGTACCCGCCCGGAAGCCATCAAGATGGCGCCGGTGGTGAAAGCGTTGGCGGCGCGGGAGGATATTGAATCGCAGGTGCTGGTCACCGCCCAGCACCGGCGCATGCTGGATCAAGTGCTGGCATTGTTTGAAATCACGCCGGATGTCGATCTCGACATCATGCAGCCGGATCAAAGCCTGAACCAAATTACCCGGGAGATTTTGCTGCGCATCGAACCTGTGTTGGCGGAATTTCAGCCGGATTGGGTGCTGGTGTGCGGCGATACCGCCAGCGCGTTTGCCGGCGCGCTGGCGGCGTTTTATCAGCGCATTGCCGTCGGCCATGTCGAAGCTGGCTTGCGCAGCGGCAATCCCCTCAAACCCTGGCCGGAAGAGGTCAACCGCAAACTGGTGACGACACTGGCTTCGCTGCATTTTTGCCCGACACAGCAAGCGCTGGCCAATCTGACGGAAGAGAACGTGGCGACGGCTAACGCCTTCATTGTCGGCAACAGCGTCATCGATGCCTTGCTATGGGCGACTCGCAAGCTGGAAAATTCGCCGGAGTTATTGGCGGAGTTGCAGCAGCGTTTCGACTGTCTGCGGCCCGAGGCGGCGATGGTGTTGATCACCGCGCATCGCCGGGAAAATTTCGGTCAAGCCATGGAGCATATTTGCCTGGCGCTACGGCAGCTGGCGCTGGCGTTTCCAGCGGTGGATTTCGTGTTTCCGGTGCATCCCAATCCCAAGGTTGCCGGGCCGGTGGGTAGCCAGTTAGCCGGTATAGCCAATCTGCATTTGATCGAGCCGCAAGAATACTTGCCGTTTGTGTATTTGCTGCGACGCTGCCGTTTGATCCTCACCGATTCCGGCGGCATTCAGGAGGAAGCGCCGGCTTTGGGCAAGCCGGTGTTGCTGATGCGCTCGATAACCGAACGGCCGGAAGCGCTGGCCGCCGGCACGGTGGAACTGGTCGGCACCGATGTCGAAACCATCGTCGGCGCCGTCAGCCGCTTGTTAAGCGACGATGCGGCCTATCGGCGGATGAGCGTGGCGCATCATCCTTACGGCGATGGCAATACTGCCGAGCGCATCGCCGACATCCTGCAATCTCAACCGAAAATCTTGAGTGATGACTGATTCATCGACCATCTTCAGCGTCTGCATCGCCGGTTTGGGCTACATTGGCTTGCCGACCGCGGCGATGCTGGCTTCTCGCGGCATCGATGTTCTCGGTGTCGACATCAATCGCCAGCTGGTCGAGGCCATCAACGCCGGCCGGCATCGGGTGTTCGAGCCTGAGCTGCAGGATTTGCTCGACAGTGCTTTGGTCAGTGGCAAACTGCGGGCAGCCACCGCGCCGCAAGCGGCCGACGCTTTTTTGATTGCGGTGCCGACGCCGTTGACGGCGGACAAACACCCCGATTTGCAGCACGTTTACGCCGCCGTTGCCGCCATCGCGCCGCATTTGAAAGCCGGCGACTTAGTGATTCTTGAGTCGACGTCGCCGGTCGGTACTTGCGAACAGGTGCTGGACTGGCTGGCCGCCGCGCGGCCCGATTTGTGCTTGCCGCAACCGAATGGTGAGACCGGCGAGATTCATCTGGCTTATTGCCCGGAGCGGGTGTTACCGGGGCGGATCGTTCGTGAACTAATAGAAACCGACCGTATCATCGGCGGCATCACTCTGGCTTGCGCCGAGCGCGCCGCCAGCTTGTACCGGCGTTTCGCCGACGGCGAGTTATTGTCTACCGACGCCCGCACCGCGGAGATGGTCAAACTCAGTGAAAATGCATTTCGCGATGTCAACATCGCCTTTGCCAACGAGTTGTCGATGATCTGCGACCAACTGGACATCGATGTCGGCGAATTGATCCAACTGGCCAATCGCCACCCGCGGGTCAATATTTTGCAGCCGGGCTGTGGGGTAGGGGGGCACTGCATTGCGGTGGATCCGTGGTTCATCGTCGACCAATCGCCGGATCAGGCCCGCTTGATCCGCAGCGCCCGGCAAGTCAACGACGCCAAACCGCTTTGGGTTGTCGGCAAAGTCGATCAGGCTGTTGACGAATTGAGGCGGTTGAACGCGAGCAACGAGATTTCGATTGCCTGTTTCGGCCTAACCTATAAAGCCGACAGCGACGATCTGCGCGAGAGTCCGGCGCTGAAAATTGTGCAGCTGCTGGCGGCAAACTATCCGGGGCAGGTGGTAGTGGTCGAGCCGCATCTCAACACCCTGCCGCAGTCGTTGGACGCTCTTGGCATCAGGCTGGTGACGCTTGAGCAGGCGTTGCAATGCCGGGTTTTAGTCAGATTGGTGGAGCATAAGGCGTTCAAACAGCTGGCGTTGCCGGTGGATTGTGAGCAAAGGCTGGTGGTGGTTTAAACAGCTTCGGCATGAATTTGGCGCCGGCGCCATTCAAATCGGCTTTGCCGAGCTGGCACGACGGGGCCGTGGTGCCAGCTCGGCAAGCTAACTTAATCGCAGACGAAGTAAAGTAGCTGATTAATGCTTGCGGTTGCGCGGTGGGCGGAGGGTTAATCCGGCCAAGCCGCTGCCGAACAGCCAGACGGCACTTGGCAATGGCACCGCGGCAACCGTCGAGTATGTCAGGTTGTCGATATTAACGCCGTCGGAGGCGCCGTAAATATGGATTTTGTCGACCAGTCCTTGGTAACCCGACGTCAGCCAATACATTTCCATGCTAACCGGCTGATTTGGATCGAACGCTGCGCTATAGACCAACTGCTCGTGAAAATACAGCTCGTAGCTAATCTGGCTATTCAAACCGACGGGGTTGTAATACATGCCTTCGAATACCACCGGCGCCGCATCGAAACTCAGGTCTGCGCCCATCAAGCCGATGCTTAAATGATATTGGCCGATCTCCGGTTGCGGATTCGGGTATATCCGATTATCACGCAGCCCACCTAAAACAAACCAGCCGGAGATGCCGCCATAACCGTCGACTAAATCCGAGTCGTGAATCCCTTCAAAATCGACGACCGTTAGCGATGCTTTGGCATGGTCAGCGGCCAACAGTGCCGCCGCCATGACTGCAGCCTTTACTAATTTTTTCATCGTGTGATCTCCTTTAGTCGTTGTCTGCGATATTGATAGTCGCGGTGCTGGCATTGCTTAAGGTGTAGGTCGCGGCAGGGTTTAGGCTGATATTGACGGTTTCAGCCGTTTCTTTCTTGCTGTCGTTGACGGTCAAAATGTCGATAAACGCCGATGTGGTTCCGGCTGGAATCGTCACTGAATTTTTGATTTTCTTGTAGTCCTTGCCGTTGCTGGCGCTACCGGAAACCGTCAAAGAGACGATGGTTTTAATAGCTCTGGGCGCATCGAGATCGATTTGAAAGCGACCGTTGATGGGACCGGCTTCCGAAGCATTGGGCTGCGGTGTCGATAACATGACCACCGGGATGCCGTCGGTAATGGTCGTGACGGTGCTGGAGCAGCTGTTGCCGGGCTCGTTACCGGACGAGCCTTTGACGGTAATGATGACGTAGGGAACGCCCTTGATGCTATAGGTGGCGTTTGATCGTTGGAAAGCATCCAAATAGCCGGGTTGTTGGCTATATGCCGTCCAGACTGACAACAGATCGACAAATTTGCCGTTAATGTCGTTTAAGGTCGCTTGGCTCAAATTAAATTCGCTGGCGCTAGCTTCCGCCGTCGTTATTGGAATGAAACCTTGGCTTACGAATAGCGTTCCCTGATCCCAACGGACGATGGTAACGCCGTTGGCGTCTTTTTTTCCGGTGTCGGTAAAGCGGTCGCCCATATACTGGTTTGTTCCGCTTATCGCGTTTTGGCTCATCGTCAAAACAGTAATGGCTAACACCAGCAACGCCAGCGTTCTGTGTAAATAGTTTGGTTGCATCATTTTTACCCCCGTTAGTTTCCAGCCCCTGTCTCGATGACCAGGCGTCTGATGTTTGTCTAACAGCAGAAATGTCCAAACCCGCCCATAGCGCGTTAAGCACGCTGTGAACGGATTTTGCACCCTCAGCTGCCTTGGTTGCTTATTCGCACGGATAGTGATTTACCAATAAAACACTTCGGCGCGGCAGTTAAGATCGGTATAGCTTGAAGGGTTGACGACACCGGCAAGGGTCAAGTCGGGTTTGACCTGTTCGCGAGTCAAAATCAGCTTGGTTTTAAACGCGGTGCCGGCGGGCTTTAAATTATCTTTTGCTGCGGTATCCACGATTACCGTTGGAATGATCAGACTGGCGTGTTTGATGAGTTTGCTGCCGTCTGCCGCAGGCAGTTCAACCTGGTAAATATTGCCCATCGCAGTCGGCACAATAGTGATTTGAGGTTTTGAATAACTGCTTTTTTTGCCGCCAACGCTCAAACTAAGCTCGGTGTTTACCGGGTATACGCTGACTTCGGCATCCATGCCTATCGTCAGCGCCAAGTTAGTGTTGGAGCCGGTACAACTGTAGTGATTAGCCGTTTGTCCCGCCTGTGCCGCTGGAATGACCGCGACGCCCAGTAAGACCGCCATCATCCAGGATGTTTTTTTCATGTACATAGGATTTCTCTCGCTTTTCAAGTTGATAACAATGTTGTGCCGACACTTAGCCTGAGCGGCGGAGAAATTGTGGGATAAATGTGCTGGCGTGAGAACCCTACCGAAGTAGGGTGTTAGAGATGGCGGTCGGTTTGTTACCATAGGGCGCAGACTTTAAGATCCAGGAGCAGGATTTTGGACACGAGCATCCGATTCGACAAAATGGCCGCGCCGTGGCTACTACGGTAACTATCAGATGAGCGAAAATTTGACCGCATGGGTCATCGACGACCACCCGCTGGTTGCCAGGGGCATTGCCGATTTTCTGGTGTCGCATTGCGGGTTCGCGTCGGCTGGTTCGGCCACGAGTGCAGCGGAATTTTTGGCGGTGCTTGATACCTCGCAGCCGCCGTCTTTGCTGGTTATGGATTTTTGGCTACCTGATGGCGTTTCTCTCGCCTTGATCAAGGAAATGAATAGTTTATGGCCTACACTGCCCATTCTGGTGATCAGCGCCGATGACGATCTAGCGGTGCTCAAGAAGGTGCAAGCCTCGGCCGCCAGAGGTTTTCTGCATAAGCAGGAAGCGCCGGAAGTTTTTGCCCGCGCTGTTTCAGCGTTATTAGCAGGCGAAACCTGGTGTGGCAGCGATTTGCCGCACAAGCCGGCGGCGTCCGCCAAAGATTTACCGGTGACCGCCGAGGAATTGGGATTGACCGCCCGCCAGGGGGAAATTTTAGCCTTGCTGCTGCAAGGTCAACCCAATAAACGCATTGCCAACACCCTGTCGCTGTCGGAACAAACCGTGAAGGAACATGTCAGCCGCATCCTTGAGCGGCTGGGCGCGCGCAACCGCATCGAGATCATTACCAAGTTTAGAGGCAGAAGGCTGGAAAACCCATGAGCGCAACCATAAACCCAAACTCAAACAGCCCCGAAGCCTTGCGCTTCGAAGACATGGGCTGCGAAGGCCAGCTCAAACTGTTGGATATGGCCCACGGCCGCCTGGTCCACGACATTAGCATGAAGCCTATCATGGGTTTGGCGTTTGGCTATTGGCAGTATCAGCTCGGATCAAGTCCGCAGGCGCTATTGCTTTGGAGTCTATCCTACCTGTTGGCCGGCGCGGCATTGCGCCGGCAACGCAAGCAGTATTTGCAGGGGCACCTTGCTAGGGCAAGCCGGCAATGGCTTGATCAGCAGTTGGCTCTGGTAAACCGGATTGCTGTGATCCACGGCCTGGGTTTGGCTGCTGTGGGCTTTATTACTGTTGGCAGCGTGCCTGTCCATTTTATGTTGATGCTTGGGGTTATCTGCGCTTCTATCGTTGCCGCCGCGGCCTCGCAACAGGCTCCGGTTTTAGGGGTATTCCGCCGCTTTGCCTACGCGGTATGGATACCTTCGATGATGCTGACGCCGTGGTCGTTTCCCGATCATTGGCTATTGCTGCTGCCGTTATCGGCACTCTTGCTGTTCACCTTCGACCGGCAGGCCGTGGTTGCGCACGGCTTTTTTCTACATCAAATTAAACTGGAACAAGATAGTGTTCAGCTGGCCAAGGATTTTCGCCTGGCCAAGGAACAAGCCGAGGCCGCGCTGCAGGCTAAAAATCTTTTTTTGACCACGGCCAGCCATGACTTGCGCCAGCCGGTCCACGCGATGAGCTTTCTAATCGAATCGATTTCCCGGCGAAATGGCGACTCCGCTTTGCAGCCGGCCTTGCAGGATTTGAAACAAAGCGTTCAAGCCATCACCCAAATGTTCAACTCGCTGTTGGACCTATCCAGAATCGAGCTCGGCGCGCTGGAAATCCAGCTGCAGGCGGTGGCGGCGGACCCGCTGCTGAACGATGTCGTCATGCTGTTTCGGGAAGAAGCCCTTTCCCGGCAAATCGAGCTTCGGGTGCGGCTTAGCGGCGGCAAGGCCTGGGTCAAGGCCGATCCGATTCTGCTACGGCGAGCATTGATTAATCTGATGCAGAACGCGCTGCGCTATACCCAGCGCGGCGGGGTGCTGTTGACGGTCCGCCGCCGCAGCGGAGACTGGCAATTCGAGGTTTGGGATACCGGCATCGGTATTGCGACGGATGATCAGCAGCAAATTTTCGCGCCGTTCTTCCGGCCGGAAAACACTTGGCGGGTCGACAACGCCGGCCATGGTCTAGGCTTGGCCGTGGTGGCGCGTTGCGCGGAGTTAATGGGCGCCAGCCACGGCTTGGCTTCGCGGCTGGGCCGCGGTTCGAAGTTTTGGTTGCAAATGACCGCGGCGCAAGCGGCTTCGGTGCCGGAGATCGGCATGGCTGCTAACGGCGCTGCGGTTGAGCAACAGCCATTAACGGGCCGTTGCCTGATCGTCGATGACGAACCGCAGGTACGCAGTGCCTGGCAAGCCTTGCTGAGTGCGTGGGGAATTACAACCGTTTGCGCCGCATCGGGCGGTGAGGCCTTGGCCTTGCTGGATCATGGCTTCGAACCGCAGGTGATATTTTGCGACCAGCGCCTGCGTTCCGGCGAAAACGGCTTTGAGTTGTTGCAAGCCTTAATGTTGCGTTTCCCGCAAGCCGTCGGCGCGATGATCAGCGGCGAATTCAATTCGCCCGACCTGATCCAAGCCGAACAGGAAGGCTATCTGGTGCTGCACAAACCCCTGGAGCCGGAAGCCTTGTACGTTTTGTTGAACAGACTATTGATGTCGGCCGAGCCGGAGCTGAAAAGCGCATGAGCCGCCGCCGGCTGAACTATGCAGGATTGCTGGGGCTGGCTGCCGCGAGTCTGCTGGCTTGGGGGACAACGTACTACGCGCAGCTGCTGCCTGATTACAACGCCGTTCGGCAGACCATCAGCGAACTGGGCGCCGCCGATACGCCCATGGCGAACCGGATCAATTACGCCTTGTTCCTGCCGGTGGGCCTGTTGCAATGGCTTGCGGTAATGCTGCAGCGCAGCGTCTATCCACAACAATGCCGGTTGGAGCGCCGGGCATTGTTGCTGTTTTCCTGGGTCGGCTTGGCCTATGCGCTGTGCGCGGTTTTCCCTTGCGATCCCGGTTCGCCGCTAATCGGCTCCTGGCGGCAGCAGATTCATAATGTGTTGGGTTCTTTGGAATACATCGGCGGCGGCGCGGGCTTGATCCTACTGGGGTTTTCAGAGCGCTTCGCCGGCCATCTTTGCGGAAGAGTTTTGGTGGTATCCGGTGCGCTGGTGCTGGATTGCCTGCTGATCATAGCGATCCCCGAACTGGCAATTCGCGGTCTGATTCAGCGTTTTGCCGACGGGTTATTGTTCGGTTGGTTGGCTGTGGCGAGCGTCGTGCAATTGCTCAAACCGGAGCCGATATTGGCCAGGCACACGTCGTGAAGTGAATTTACCGGTGGCGAATAACGCCGCCGCCCCCTCAAACAGCCTCAAGTAAGGAGATTTGATGAATATTACAAATATCGGCCAACGCATGGCCGCTGCAAACCTGCAAAGCGCAAAACTAGCGGCAACATCAAATGCCAATAAGCTAACGAATGCCAATCTTCAAGAGTCCGGAGTAAGCACGGTCGATATGCGCAACGTTTCGCTGAACGAGATCAATGCGCTGATCAAAGTCGGCGTGAAGGGCTTGCTCGACATCGTTCCGGCTATGCCGGTCAGCATCGATGGTGCCTTCAGCAGCGAAGATGCCGCTAATATCAAAGTGGATTATTTGGGGCAAATCGAAGGCTATATCGCCTTCGATAAAAGCCAGGGTAAAGACACAGCCTTTCTGGAACAAGTTTTGAGTAACATAAAAAAGATCGATGGCATGAAGCTTACGGCCAAAGTCGATGTGATGGCTTAACTCGGGCCGTTGCCTCCTGCCTGTGATTCCCTGGTGGATTTGGCAGGGCAGCGCACATTATCGCCAAAGTGCTTGAAACACAGACAAAGCGTTGGTTTACGGCATGCTTGATAGTGTCTCTGCTGATCCATCTCGGGGTGATGGCGGCGCTGATGGATGGCTTTCGACCATCGACATCGGCGAAGCATTTGTCCAAACCGCCGACACTGCTGGTCGTGGAATTTAAGACCCTGCGCTTAGTTGCGCCGGACCGGCAAACCCGAGCTGAGCATCATTCGGTAACAAAAAGTCAAACGGGGAAGGGCGGTGCAAGGTTGCCCCCAAGCGCCGCACAGGCTTTTGCCGAGCCTAGCGCTATCTCACAACGGCAAGCAATAAACGTCGAACCGCAGACGGATAAGTCGGCGAGTTCGGCGACGGCGTCTCCCAAACTCGACCTGTCTAAAGTATTAAGCGACATGCGGCAAGTCGCCCGAGAAACGGCAGAACAAAACGGCGGGCAGAAATTCGATCGCCGCACATTGGTCCTGAACCCGGACAATCTCAAAGCGCCGCCGGAGAGTCCTGCAGAAAAAACCGAAACCTACACGCTGCCCAATGGTTACCTGCGCCGATGTGTCAGCTCGGCGGACGGCAAAAAGCAGTGCATGAGTAAAGAGGCGGATGAAGACAGTATCTGGAATGCCAAGATTTTTTTAC
>Ga0172367_10008309_pt1 | contig 11619 bp, 9 predicted proteins | sample Lak10m_FD_114542 | JGI IMG/M metagenome (GOLD analysis project Ga0172367, IMG submission 114542) | Freshwater microbial communities from Kabuno Bay, South-Kivu, Congo - kab_022012_10m | ecosystem: Environmental > Aquatic > Freshwater > Lake | place: Democratic Republic of the Congo: South-Kivu...
AAGCAGCAACGGCTGCACACCATCTGCGAGGAGGGCCGCTGCCCCAACCGTGCCGAGTGCTACGCGGCCGGCACTGCCACATTTTTGTTGGGCGGCTCAATCTGCACCCGCAGCTGCGCCTTCTGCCAGGTCGATAAGGGTCAGGCGCCCGAACCCTTGGACGTGGCAGAGGCCGAGCGGGTTGCCAGCGCCGTTGACGCGCTGGGGTTGTCGTATGTGGTGCTGACGGCGGTGGCCCGCGACGATCTGCCCGACCATGGCGCTTCGCTATTCACCGCTGCCATGGCGGCGATCCGCCGGCGCACCCCAGGAGTGCCCATCGAAGTGCTCACCCCCGACTTCTGGGGCGGCCATCGCGATCAAACCGAGGCCTTGGCGGCGCAACGGCAACGACTAGGAGCCGTGCTGGCGGCCGAACCGGTCTGCTTCAACCACAACCTCGAAACGGTCGAGCGCCTGCAAGGCGAGGTGCGCCGCGGTGCCACCTACCGCCATTCGCTGGGGTTGCTGGCGGCGGCCCGGCAACTGGCGCCCCCCATCCCCACCAAGAGTGGGCTGATGCTGGGCCTTGGCGAAACGCGCGACGAGGTGATCGCGGTGATGCGCGATCTGCGGGCGGTCGAGTGTCAGCGCCTCACCCTGGGCCAGTACCTGCGGCCGTCGCTGGCTCACATTCCGGTGGCCCGTTACTGGACGCCGCAGGAGTTCGATGAACTGGGTGCCATCGCCCGCGAGCTGGGCTTTGCCGAGGTGCGCTCCGGGCCGCTGGTGCGCAGCAGTTATCACGCGGGCGACTGAAGCTGCCGCCAGGCCCGTGCCAGCCCTTCGTTGACATCGCCCCGCATCAGCAGTCCCGCCCCGCCCCAGAGCAGCCGCGGCGCCAGATCGAGGGGCCCCGCCCCCAGCTCGCGCAGGGGCGCAAAGCCCAGGCGTCTGAAGTAGCGCACCAGCCGGCGGTGCTGGCTGTCGTTGTCGCGAATTGCCAGCAGCGTGGCCTGGCGGCAAGGGGTCGCCTCCAGGGCCCAGGCAAAGGTCGCTGCCCAGATTAGAAGCCCGACAGCGGCGGTTGACCCGCTCCCGCTGCCGCCCTGCACCCGCATGGTGTCGAGCCGCAGGCCCCCATGGCTGGGCAGGGCCCAGCCCTTGAGTTCGCCCAGCAGCACCAGCGAGGCTGGGCCCCCCGGGGTTGGGTTGCCAGCGTTCTGGCGTCTGGCCACGCCGACCCGCAGGGTCCAGGCCAGCCCTGCAGCCTTGGTTACATGCAATCGCAGCAGCAGGTCGCGGCGACGGGCCTGGCTCTCCAGCTCGTGCAGATCTGGCGCGCGCATCAGATGACTCCTCGGCAACACATGGCATCACACGACGGCAGGAAGCAAGAGTGAGCGACAGGTAACGGCAGATAGCGGCAAATAGCTGCAAATAACGGCGAATAGCGGCACCTAGCAGTACGTAGAGACCGATGGTCGCTGATGGCAACAAATTGGCTCTCTCTCTCTCGCTCACTCTCTCTCGCTCACTCTCTCTCGCTCACTCTCTGTCTCACTGCCACGCCTGGCGGCCCCATCGGGTTTGTTCACCACTGCCAGGGTGCGGCCAGCAGCACAGCCGAGAGGGGGAGCGCTCCGCCATACAGATGGGGAAACAGCTCGCCGCTGTCGGGGGCGGGTTCGAGGCGCACGTCAAGCCCAGCGGCGGCCAGCCGATCCGGCTCAAGGTGCAGCAACACAACTTCGCCCCTGGGTAGATCGCCGTAGAAGCGCCTGGCGGTGGGTTCGACCTGGTGGGCCTCGCTCAGGTGGATAAACCCCACCTCGCCCAGGGTGCGCCCCCGGGTCGCGTGGCAGTACGCGCCCTCGGCGCGGGCGGCCTGCCAGTCGCGGGCCAGGGCCAGGTGATACACCCAGCCGGGTGAGCGCCACGGCCAGCGGGCTACCCAGGGCGGATCCAGTACGGCGCGCAGTTCAGCACTGGCTGACAAGCGCTGCAGCCACGCTTGCAGGGCAACCAGCATGGGTTCGGCATCAAACCCCGAGGGATCGGCCAGTCGGAACTGCCGCACAAAGGGCAGCAGGGCCCAGTCGGCCAGTGACGGCTGCCCGCCCAGAAGCCAGCCACCGTGCAGCAACCGCTGGTTCCAGCCGCGCAGGATCACCAGGGCCGCCTGGCGGTGCTCGTGCCGTTTTGAGAGGCCAGCGGTGCCATAGCGACTGGCGTATTTGAAACGATCGAGATGGTGCTTGAAGGGGCCGTCGTTCTGGGCGACCAGGGCGTGGATGGCCTGGTGTTCAGCGGCCGAACGGCCCTGCCACCAGCCCCCCGGGTCCTGACGCTCCAGTGCCCACTGCATCACCGCCAGGCTTTCGCTCAGCACGGATGGGTGACCATCGCCAGCATTGCCATCGCCAGCATTGCCATCGCCAGTAGCGCCATCGCCAGCAGCGCCATTGCCAGCGCCCAGCACCAGCGCTGGCACGGTGGCGTTGGGCGAGGTCGCCAGCAGTTCGGGGGGTTTGGCCTTGAGGGCCACCTCGCGCAGCTCAAGGTCGGCGCCGGGTTGGAGGCCGCTGGCAGCCAGGGCCAGCCGGGCCCGGATCGCAAAGGGACAGCGCCTGAAGCTGTAGAGAACAGGCGGGTGCACGGTTCAGCGCAGGTAGGCCCAGGCCATGAACAGGATGGTGGCCACGAGGCTGGTGGTTTGAAAACGCCGGTCTATTCGATTGATGCGTGCCGTGATCACCCCCAGCTTCTGCTCGTATCCTGAACTTTCAGCATTGATGGAAGCGCATTGATTCGCGCTCCACACGAACAGAATGAAGAGAGCCACGGTAACGGTGTAGCACCACAAATACACGAGGTCCAGGAAAGTCAGATAGCTGAGTTGCGGAATTGTGGTTTCGTAGGACTGTTGCATGACCACCAGGGTCAGCAGGGCAGCAGAAGGAATGGCGATTCTGGCGTCACTGAGGCGTGCAGATACGGCGGGTCCTACGAAGACTGTCAGCATCACGATCAGGATTGGAATCAGCCATTGCCCGATTGCCGTGATCGGATGGGTGTTGAACACGGTCAGGATGCGCACCTGCGAAAAGACTTTGCTGTTGTTTGCTGTTGCGAAGCTTGAGTCGTCGGAATAGCGATGTAGGAAGGGATCCAGTCGGGCCCCCTTGAATTCAAGGCCTGGGATGTCGATCAGGCTGCCGATCGGGTCGGACTGCTCCGCATCGGCAACCAGGCTGACCGGGGTTGGACCATTGAGGGCAAACTCTTCCTGGGCGATTTCAAAGCGAATCGGAATTTCCATGGTCTGGAATGGAAATTGGTGGAAATCAAGTTCTTCTGTCCAGAAATGGCCTGAGAATCTGAAGGCCTGTTCTCGGCCGCCATCAGCCAGAATCTTGGGGGCCTTCAGCATCGGCTCATAGAGAAAGTCATAGGAGACGATGTTGTTGGGAAAATCAATCAGTTGACGCGGCTCGATTTCGCTGGCATTCATCCATTGCTGAACAGTTTCTGGCCACTGCAGCCAGAAATAACCGTTGGACATGAATGTCTGTGTTGCCAGTTCAACGTTGTAGATGTTGCTGATATGGATGCCAATCTTGATGACCTGAGGTGGTTTGTTGCTCTCGTTCGCGCCGCTGGCGGCGGCCGCGAAGGATGGAAGCTGCGCGAACTGATTCTTGGACGTCAACAGCTGGTGGGGCTGCTGGAGCTGCTTGAACTGCTCCCGATACCAGATGCCCAACCCCAACACCAGGATCAGCACGAGTCCAAGAACGGCTGCCGTCCTCCTCCGGTTGCTCATGGTTTCAGCGGCACTCCAGCGACGGGAATCGGCCTGCGCTGTGCCTCAAGTTGACGTTGCCGCTGGGCAAAGCGGGCCCGATCGCTGTCGCTGAAGCGGTTGATGCAGTGGTGGCAGCTGATCCCTTCGCGGTAGGCGGGATGTTGACGTGCTTCGGGTGGCAGGGGCAGGCCGCAGGCAAAACAGAGGCTGTGGCTGCCCGGCTCGAGCCGGTGGTTGACCGTGACGCGCTGGTCAAACACAAAACACTCGCCCTGCCAGCTGCTGCGCTCCTCAGGGATCTCCTCGAGATAGCGCAGGATGCCCCCCTGCAGATGATGCACTCCCACAAAGCCCTGTTGCAGCAGGTAGGCGGTGGCCTTTTCGCAGCGGATGCCTCCGGTGCAGAACAGGGCGAACGCCCTGGGCTGGCGCTCCTGCACGAGGGGACGCAGCTGCTGCTCCACCCATTGCGGAAAGGCGCGGAAGCTCTCGGTTCCCGGGTCGATCGCCCCCTTGAAGCTACCCACGGCCACCTCGTAGCTGTTTCGGGTGTCGATCACCAGGGTGTCGGGGTCGCTGATCAGGGCGTCCCACCGCGCGGGAGGCACATAGGTGCCTACCCCCTCGGCCGGCCGCACCGTGGGACATCCCATGGTGACGATCTCCCGTTTGATCCGCACCTTGAGCCGGGCGAATGCCTGCTGCTCGGCCCAGTCCAGCTTGGCCTCGAGGGGCTCCATGCCCTCCAGTTGCCGGAGTCGCTGCAGCACCCTCTGCACGCCCGCCTCGGGACCGCTGATGGTGCCGTTGACCCCCTCGCCCGCCAGCAGGATCGTGCCACGTACCGCGATGCTGGAGGCGAGGCCGTGGAGTTCATCCCGCAGCGCCGGCAGGGCTGCTGGGGACAGGGCGCTGAAGCGGTAGAAGGCTGCCACCTGGAAGCCAGGTGCCGGGCATGGTTCCATCGTCATCCCTGCCAGGGGGTGACCCCGGCGGCGGCCAGCAGCTCCCGGTCAGCCTCGGCGGCGGGGTTGCCGGTGGTCAGCAGGGTGTCGCCATAAAAGATCGAATCGGCCCCTGCCAGCAGGCACAGGATCTGGGCTTCGCGGCCAAGCTGCTCGCGGCCGGCGCTGAGGCGCACACGGCTGGTGGGCATCAGGATGCGGGCGGTGGCCACCATGCGTACCAGCTCGAGTGGGTCGATCGGCGGCAGTGCCTCGAGGGGGGTGCCTTCGACCGCGACCAGGGCGTTGATCGGCACGCTTTCGGGGTGGGGGTCCAGGCTGGCTAGCACCTGCAGCAGCGAGGCGCGATCGCCCAGGCTCTCGCCCATGCCGATGATGCCGCCGCAGCACATCGAAATGCCGGCCTGGCGCACCCGTTGCAGGGTCTCAAGCCGCTCCTGGTAGGTGCGGGTGCTGATGATCCGGTCGTAGTGCTCGGGGCTGGTGTCGAGGTTGTGGTTGTAGGAGGTGAGCCCCGCCTCGGCCAGCCGCTGGGCCTGGGTTGTGCTGATCATGCCGGCGGTGACGCAGGCTTCGAGGCCGAGCGCGCGCACGCCACGCACCATGGCCAGCATCGCCTCAAAGGGGGCGCCATCGCGGATCTCGCGCCAGGCCCAGCCCATGCAGAAGCGATTGGCGCCGGCGTCCCTGGCGGCGCGGGCCCGCTGCAGCACTGGCTCGACCTGCAGGGCGAGATCGCTGTGCCCCGTGACATCGCTGCTGTGGTGCATCGACTGGGGGCAGTAGGCGCAGTCCTCCTCGCAGCCGCCGGTCTTGACGCTCAGCAGCGAGGCCAGCTGCACCCGGTAACCGGGGTTGGCCTCGCGGTGCACCGCCTGGGCCTGCCAGAGCAGATCCATCAACGGCAGCGCCAGCAGAGCCTCGATCTCGGCGCTGGACCAGTCGTGGCGCAGGCTGGCCTGGGGTTGGGTCGGGGTGGTCGTCAAGGCTGGTGTGCGGAGGGTTCAACGCCCGGTTCAACATCCGGTTCAACATCCGGTTCAACACGGGCTTGAACACGGGCCTCAACTCCCGGATCAACACCGCCGAAGCGGCGCTGCCGGTTCTGGTAGTCGAGCAGCGCCGAGACCAGGGCCCGCGCGTCGAAATCGGGCCAGAGCACATCGGTGATGTGCAGCTCGGCATAGGCCAGCTGCCAGAGCAAAAAGTTGCTGATGCGCAGCTCACCACTGGTGCGGATTAGCAGATCGGGGTCGCGCTCGCCGGCGGTGTGCAACTGGGCGGCGAACTGCGTCTCGTCGATGCTGGCCGGGTCGAGCTCTCCACTGGCGGCCTGTTCGGCCAGCCGGCGGGCGGCGTGCACCAGTTCGGCGCGTCCGCCGTAGTTGGTGCACACGTTGAAATGGATGCCACCATTGCCGGCCGTGCGGGCGGTGGCGTTGGCGATCAGCGCGCGCAGGCCGCTCGGCAGCGGATCCAGGTCACCCAGAAAGCGGATGCGCACCTGCTCGCGCTCGAGCGCCTCGAGCTCCCGCGCCAGAACGCGTTCAAACAGCGCCATCAGAAAGCTGACCTCTTCCCCGGGGCGATTCCAGTTCTCGGTGGAGAAGGCGTAGGCGGTGAGGGCGCCGATGCCCCAGTCGCTGCAGAGCCTGAGCGTGCGCTTGAGCGCTTCGACCCCTTCGCGATGGCCCATGACCCTGGGCAGGCCGCGGCGACTGGCCCAACGGCCGTTGCCATCCATGATCACCGCCACATGGGCCGGCAGCCGCGCCGGATCGAGCCCCGCGGGCAGCGCTTGCTGGCTCAGGGTGCTGGTGGTCGCCAGGGCGCGACTCATCCGCGGGGTTCCGGCGTGTCCTTGGATACGCTACGCCCTGCGGGCAAGGCGAGCGCTTCGCTCAGCAGGTCGTGCAGGCGATTGCTGGTGATCGGGCGTTCCAGCCGGCCCTGGCTGGCCAGGGACAGGGTGCCGGTCTCCTCGGAGACCACGATCACCAGGCAGCGGTCAAAGCGTTCGGTGAGCCCCAGCGCCGCCAGGTGGCGCGTGCCATAGCGGTTGATGCCCTGCCGCGATAGCGGCAGGATCACGCCCGCCGCCAGGATGCGTTTGCCCTTTACCAGCACGGCGCCGTCATGCAGCGGCGTGTCGCTGGCAAAGAGATTGAGCAGCAATTCCACCGACAGCTGGGCGTCGATGGCGATACCGGGGTTGAGAAAGTCCTCGGGGCGCAGATCGCTGCCAAGATCGATCACGATTAGGGCACCTCTGCGCAGTTGAGAGAGCCGACCTGCCGCCTCGCTAAGGGTCGCCACCGCCCCTGAGGCCAGTTGGTCGCGGCTGCGATCCCCCACCAGCACCCGCAGCCTGCCGGTGCCCAGCAGCTCCATCAGCCGGCGCAGATCCCCCTGCCAGAGAATCGCAAGGGCCAGGCTGCAGGCCAGCACCAGGGCATCCACCAGTTTGCTGGTGAGCGGCAGGTTGGCATAACGCTGGACCACCCAGGCCAGCGCCACCAGCATCAGATAGCCCCGCAGTAGCCATAGGGTGCGGGCTTCGGTGACCCGTCCCAGCAACAGCACACCCACGCCCACGGCACAGAGCAGGTCGAGCAGCAGACGCAGGTCGATGGCCGGGTGCCGATCCCTCAAGGGATCCGGCGTGAATGTCGGCCTTCAGGCTATCGGGGCGAGGCGCGCTGGCACAACGTCGTAGCGCAGTAGCTCTTCCGGCTGCTCACGGCGCTGCACCAGCTCGGCGATGCCGCCGCTGACCAGCACGGCCGCAGGCCTGGGGATGCGGTTGTAGTTCGACCCCATCGAGGCGTTGTAGGCACCGGTGGCGAACACCACCAGCACATCACCGGGAACCGCCGGCGGCAGGGCCACGTCCTTGAGTAGCACGTCGCCCGATTCGCAGTGCTTGCCCGCCACGGTGACGGTTTCGCTGGCGGTGGCGTTGGGTCGGTCCGCCAGCACCGCGGTGTACCGCGACTGATAGGTGATCGGCCGCGGGTTGTCGCTCATGCCTCCGTCCACCGACAGGTAGGTGCGGATGCCGGGTATCTCCTTGCAGCTGCCGACGCTGTAGAGGGTCACCCCGGCGGTGGCCACCAGGGAGCGTCCCGGTTCGCACAGCAGCCGCGGCAGCGCTAGCGCGCGCTCCTGGCAGGCCCGCACCACGGCCTCGGCCACCGTCTGCACCCAGGCGTCGATGCTCGGCGGGTCGTCGCTGGCGACGTAGCGAATGCCCAGTCCCCCTCCCACGTTGAGATCGTTGACCGGATGGCCCAGGCTGCGGGCCAGGGCCAGGGCATCGGCCATCACCCCGGCCAGGTCGCGGTGGGGTTGCAGCTCAAAGATCTGGGAGCCGATGTGGGCGTGCAGGCCGTTGAGGCGGGCCCAGCTGCAGCCCTGCAGGTGGCGCAGCACGGTCCCGAGCTGGTCGGGGTCAAAGCCGAACTTGCTGTCGAGGTGCCCGGTGCGGATGTACTCATGGGTGTGGCATTCAATGCCGGGGGTGAAGCGCAGCATCAGCTGCACCGGAGCGTTCAGACCAGGGGCCAGCTCCGCCAGCAGCTCCAGGTCGCGCCAGTTGTCGGCCACAATCGTGACGCCGGCGCCGGCTGCCAGGGCCAGCTCCTCGGCCGATTTGTTGTTGCCGTGCAGCACGATTCGCCCAGGCGGCATCCCCCCCCGCAGGGCCGTGAGCAGCTCGCCGGCCGACACCGCATCAAGGCCCAGTCCCTCGCTGGCCACCAGGGCGCTCAGGGCTAGGGAGCTGTTGGCCTTGGAGGCGTATAGGGCTAGTGAAGGACCTGGATAGTGGTCCTGAAGCGCCTCGCGGTAGGCCCGGCAGGTTCCCCGCAGGGTGGCCTCATCGAGCACATAGAGCGGTGTGCCGTAGGTGCGGGCCAGTTCGCTCAGGGTGCAGCCGCCCACCTGCAGGCGACCATGGGCATCGAGGGCCGTGCCCAGGGGGGTCAGGTTGCGGTTCGGACTGTGTAGGTCCTGGTCCAGTTCAAACATGGCGGGCAGCGCCGCAGGCTGGCTGGAGGTCACCATGACAATCGCGGCCCACACAAGGTCAGCCCATGAATGTACGGAATCCGTCGTTGCGGCAGTTGACCATCGCCGACCTGCAGGCCTGCCGGGCCCTCGATCAAGAGGCCCTCGGCGGTCTGTGGAGCGAGACCCAGTGGTGCACCGAGCTGGCCGATGGTCGGCGGCCAGGCGTGGGTGTGTGGCAGGCCGAGCGCCTGGCCGCCATGGCCTGCGGCTGGCTTGTGGTCGATGAGCTGCACATCACCCTGGTGGCCACCCACCCAGGCCAGCGCCGCCAGGGACTGGGGCGACTGGTGTTGTCGGCGCTATTGCAGCAAGGGGTTGGGGCCGGTGCCGTCCACGCCACGCTGGAGGTCGCCGCCGCCAACGCCGCCGCTGTGGGCCTGTATGCCGCCCTGGGTTTTCAGAGCGCAGGGGTTCGTCGCGGTTACTACCGCAATGGCGACGACGCCCTGATCCAATGGCTCAGGCTTCCCGCAAGATCGCAGTCTGGGGAGTAGGGGAAACCGACATTTCCTGTCGATTAAACCCCCCACTTTCGGGCCCTCGCGTGTTGCTAACTGGCCGCATAACGCCTGTGGCGGCAGCGCTTCTGCCCGTCTTGCGCCGCAATTCACACCACCCCTGCCAACCCTGATAGGTTGGAGCCATCAAGCGTTGTCCTGGGCCATGTTCGAGCGGTTTACCGAGAAGGCCATCAAGGTGATCATGCTGGCCCAGGAGGAGGCCCGCCGCCTCGGCCACAATTTCGTGGGCACCGAGCAGATCCTGCTCGGGCTGATCGGCGAGGGCACCGGCGTCGCCGCCAAGGTGCTCAAGTCGATGGGGGTCAACCTCAAGGACGCCCGGGTCGAGGTCGAGAAGATCATCGGCCGCGGTTCCGGGTTCGTGGCGGTTGAAATTCCGTTCACACCGCGCGCCAAGCGCGTGCTGGAGCTCTCCCTGGAAGAGGCCCGCCAGCTCGGGCACAACTACATTGGTACCGAGCACCTGCTGCTGGGCCTGATCCGCGAGGGCGAGGGCGTCGCCGCGCGGGTGCTCGAAAACCTGGGCGTCGACCTGGCCAAGGTGCGCACCCAGGTGATCCGCATGCTCGGCGAGACCGCCGAGGTCGCCGCCGGGGGTGGCGGTGGCAAGGGATCCACCAAAACTCCCACCCTCGACGAGTTCGGCAGCAACCTCACCCAGCAGGCCACCGACGGCAAGCTCGACCCTGTGGTGGGCCGCCAGAACGAGATCGAGCGGGTTATCCAGATCCTGGGTCGCCGCACCAAGAACAACCCCGTGCTGATCGGCGAGCCCGGCGTCGGTAAGACCGCCATCGCCGAGGGTCTGGCGCAGCGCATCAACAGCGGCGATGTGCCCGACATCCTTGAAGACAAACGCGTTCTTACCCTCGACATCGGCCTGCTGGTGGCCGGCACCAAATACCGCGGTGAGTTCGAGGAGCGCCTCAAGAAGATCATGGAAGAGATCCGGGGCGCGGGCAACGTGATCCTGGTGATCGACGAGGTGCACACCCTCATCGGAGCCGGTGCCGCCGAGGGTGCCATCGACGCCGCCAACATCCTCAAGCCGGCACTCGCCCGTGGCGAACTGCAGTGCATTGGCGCCACGACCCTCGACGAGTACCGCAAGCACATCGAACGTGACGCCGCCCTGGAGCGTCGCTTCCAGCCGGTGATGGTGGGCGAGCCCTCGGTCGACGACACGATCGAGATCCTGCGCGGCCTGCGCGAGCGCTACGAGGCCCACCACCGTCTCAAAATCGCCGATGAGGCCCTGGTGGCTGCGGCGACCCTGGGGGATCGCTACATCTCCGACCGCTTCCTTCCCGACAAGGCCATCGACCTGATCGACGAGGCCGGCAGCCGTGTGCGCCTGCTCAATTCCAAGCTGCCCCCGGCGGCCAAGGAGATCGACAAGCAGCTGCGCGCCGTTCAGAAAGATAAGGAAGACGCCGTGCGGGAGCAGGATTTCACCAAAGCCGGTGAGCTGCGCGACAAGGAGGTCGCGCTGCGCGAGCAGATCCGCTCGATCCTGCAGACCCGCAAGGACGACGAGCCCGCTGCGCCCCAGGCCGACGAGGCCGGCACGGCTGCTACCGCCGTCGCCGAGGTGGCCAGTGCCGAAGCGGCCAGTGCCGAAGCGGCCAGTGCCGAAGCGGCCGATGCTGACAAAGCTCCGGTGGTCACCGAAGAGGACATCGCCCACATTGTCGCCTCCTGGACCGGGGTACCGGTGCAGAAGCTCACCGAGAGCGAGTCGGTGAAGCTGCTCAACATGGAGGAGACCCTGCACCAGCGCCTGATCGGCCAGGACGAGGCTGTCAAGGCCGTGTCGCGCGCCATCCGCCGCGCCCGGGTGGGCCTCAAGAACCCCAACCGCCCGATCGCCAGCTTCATCTTCAGTGGCCCCACCGGCGTCGGCAAGACCGAGCTCACCAAGTCCCTGGCGGCCTACTTCTTCGGTAGCGAAGAAGCCATGATTCGTCTCGACATGTCTGAATTCATGGAGCGCCACACGGTCAGCAAGCTGATCGGTTCGCCTCCGGGCTATGTGGGCTTCAACGAGGGCGGTCAGCTGACTGAGGCGGTGCGCCGCCGTCCCTACACCGTGGTGTTGTTCGACGAAATTGAGAAGGCCCACCCCGACGTGTTCAACCTGCTGCTGCAGCTGCTCGAAGACGGCCGCCTGACCGACTCCAAGGGCCGCACGGTCGACTTCAAGAACACCCTGATCATCATGACCTCGAACATCGGTTCGAAGGTCATCGAGAAGGGTGGCGGCGGCCTGGGTTTC
>Ga0172367_10008310_pt1 | contig 11616 bp, 9 predicted proteins | sample Lak10m_FD_114542 | JGI IMG/M metagenome (GOLD analysis project Ga0172367, IMG submission 114542) | Freshwater microbial communities from Kabuno Bay, South-Kivu, Congo - kab_022012_10m | ecosystem: Environmental > Aquatic > Freshwater > Lake | place: Democratic Republic of the Congo: South-Kivu...
ATGGCTCGCACGCATCAAATTGTGCGCCCGCTCAAAGACCTGACTGTGCGCGAAAACGTCATGACCGGAGCCTGCTTTGGGCATGAAAACCATAACCTGACGGCTGCTGCTCACATTGCCGATGAGATTATTGACTTTGTAGGCATCAAGGCGAACCCATCTATGCTGGCTGGCAGCCTGAATGTTGCCCAAAAGAAACGCCTGGAAATGGCCCGCGCTCTGGCAGCGCACCCTAAGCTCTTGCTGCTGGATGAAGTCCTGGCGGGCCTGACTCCCTCCGAAATTGACGGCATGGTCACCACCATTCACGAAATTCGCAAGCAGGGTATCACCATCATCATGATTGAGCATGTGATGAAAGCCATCATGAATGTCTCAGACCGCTTGCTGGTGTTGGATTACGGCCAACAAATTGCCGAGGGTCTGCCCGAAGAAGTGGTTCACAACCCGCGCGTCATCGAAGCCTACCTGGGCGACCCCAACATGGCCCGCAGGCTGATGGAGGAGGGCTAAACGCATGGCAATTCTTGAAGTCAAAAATGTCACTTCTGGTTATGGCGAAGTGCAAATTCTTTGGGGCATGAACATCAGCCCGCAGGAAGGCAAACTCACCTGCCTGGTGGGAGGCAACGGAGTAGGAAAAACCACTACGCTCCGAACCGTCATGGGGTTAAACCGTCCCTGGCAGGGCAATATTCTGTTTGACGGAAAAGACATCACTCGTCTTCCCGCCTATGAAAAAGCCGACCTGGGCCTGGTGCTTGTTCCCGAAGGCCGCCAGCTGTTCACGGCCATGACCGTGCTGGAAAACCTGGAGATGGGCGCAACCAATAACCGCGCTCGCGCCAAATACAAACAAAACCTGGAACGGGTTTTAACGCTGTTTCCGCGGCTGAAGGAACGCGCCGCCCAAAAAGCAGGTACGCTCTCTGGCGGAGAACAGCAAATGGTGGCAGTTGGGCGCGGATTGATGGCTGACCCGCGTTTGCTGATGATTGACGAACTCTCGCTGGGCCTGGCTCCGGTGCTGACCTTGCAACTGTTTGAAACCATGCGTCAGCTGCGCCGTGAAGGCCTGAGCATTGTGCTGGTGGAACAGAACGTGCAAATGGCGCTGGCGGTAGGCGATTACGCTTACGTGGTTTCCGAAGGCAAAGTGGAAATGGAAGGCCCGGCCCGCGAACTGATGAACGATACCCACATCCGCGAAGCCTATTTAGGCTTATAATTTATCAAATTTACTCGAAATTCCCATCAAGGAGGCTGCTATGCTCGTAGGCGAAAGAATGTCCAAACCGGTTATTACCATTCCGGCGGATACCCCTATCACAGACGCATTGAATTTAATGAAAAAAGAACACATCCGCCGCACCCCGGTCGTCAAAGACGGCAAGCTGGTGGGTATTGTCTCGGATAAAGACTTGCTCAACGCTTCCCCCTCGCCGGTCACTACCCTCAGCATTTGGGAAATGAACTACCTGCTGAGCAAAATCACCGTAGCCGAAGTGATGACCAAAAACGTGATGACGGTGACGGAAGACACTCCCATCGAGCAGGCCGCCCGCATCATGGCCGATAACAAAATCGGCGGCCTTCCCGTGCTGCGCGACTCGCATGTCGTTGGAATTATCACCGAAACCGACCTGTTCAAAACCTTCCTGGAGCTGATGGGCGCCCGCGAATCCGGCGTGCGCGTCACCGCTCTGGTAGACGATAAGCCCGGCCAACTGGCTGACCTGACGGACGCAATTGCCGGAGCCAAAGGCAACTTTGTCGCTTTTGGGCAGTTTACCGGCGAAAACCCCTCCAACAAAATTGTCACCTTCAAAGTTAAAGGCATTGAACTAGACGCTATCAAGGCCGCTATTGCCCCGGTCGTCAAAGAGATTTTGGACATTCGCTTTTGCCCCTAAACCGCAGCTGACTTAAGCTTTGCGCCCCGCGTATGCCGCGGGGCGTTTTTTATTGCCAAATATTCAAACTCAAAGGCGGCAGCCGCAGCTCGCCTTGCGGTGAGATATCTGCTTCGCCCAAGAGCGCAGCCCGTTCCCTGACCTGGTTCTGCGCAACAAACTGCGCCGACAGTCTTTGCTCATTTTCGGAAAAATTAGCCGCTGCCAGCGCTGATTGCTCCTCGAAATAACGTTCAAAGCCCAATACATGCTCGTTACCGGTTTCCAGTACTCGCAGGGAACCGCCCGAAAAAGCCCGATTGGCTTTTCGCAGCGCAATTAGCTGGCGAAACCCGGCAAAAATGCGCCCTTCGGGAGAATTGGGATTGTTTCGCTGCTCATAACGGCTCCAATCGGCGCGCGGACGGTGTACCCAGCGGCTATCGGCGGCTTTGCGTGGGTCGTTGCGATAAGAGTAATCATTCATCACGCCAATTTCATCACTCAAGTACAGCAGCGGCAGGCCGCCCACTATCAACGTCAGGCCATAAACAAGCAGAATGCGGCGAATAGCGAGTTCCACTTCGGCGGGGCCTTCTTCCTTCAAGGCTTTTTCCAACCCGGCCAGCGAAGCGCAAGTTCCACTGATGCGGCAATCTCCCGTTTTAGGGTTCTCCTGGAAGGGAATTCCACGTCCAAAGCTGCCTGGAAATCTTCCGCGATAGAACTCATTCAGAAAATGACGATGGTCGTTGCCGTTTACTCCCAGCAGCGCGGCGTCTTCGTCTGAAAAAGTCCAACCGATATCGTCATGGCAGCGGACATAATTCACCCAGGCCGTTTCGGGGTGGATTTTGAAACGAGTTGCCAGCGCCTGCGACAATAACCGTATTTTGCGCGTAGCCAAAGAGTTCCACAACAACGCCATCAGCAAGGGATTGTACGAAAGCTGACATTCGGCGGGATGAATGTATTTGACCACCTCGTCTGGATGAACAATTGCCTCGGATTTGAATAACAGCGCCGGGGCAGAAATTCGGGCGGCAGCGTTGAAGGCGCGGATGAGCGTATGCGCCTGGGGCAAATTTTCGCAGACCGTTCCCATTTTCTTCCAGATGAAAGCCACAGCGTCCAACCGGATGACTTCGATGCCCTGGTTGGCGAGGAACAGCATTTCTTCGGCCATGTGATTGAAAACGGCTGGGTTGGCGTAGTTTAAATCCCACTGGTAAGCGTGGAAGGTCGTCCAAACCCAACCCTGCTGCCTGGTTTCTCTGCCAGAGGCGGAGGCGTCTGGAGTTAAGGTCAGCGGCGAAAACGCGCCAGGGTGCTCATCGGGGAAGATTTCACGCAGCGCGCGCTCGTATTGGTCGGGCAGCGCCCGGTTGGGGAAGATGTGGTACATCTCCAGGTAGTCTGGGTCTCCGGCTTTGGCTTTTTGAGCCCAGAGATGTTCATCGGAAGTGTGATTGAAGACCAAATCCACCACCAGGCTGATTCCGGCGGCGCGCAGGTCGCGTGAGAGCGAGGCCAGCTGCTCGATTGTCCCCAAGCGTGGTTCTACCTCGCGGTAATCGCTGACGGCGTAGCCGCCATCGTTTTCTCCTTCAGGAGATTTAAAGAGCGGCATCAGATGCAGGTAGGTTAAGCCTAACTCGCGGAAGTAGGGAATTTTGGCGCGCACACCTTCCAGGTCACCTGCGAATAAATCCACATAAATCACACCGCCAAGCATCTGGTTGGATTGGAACCAGAGCGGGTTGGTTTCGCGCTGCTCGTCCAGGCTGAGCAGGTCAGCGGGGCGCGAGAGGGCTGAGCGCGCCAGGCGGGTAAGCAAGTCTTCGAGGTGATAAAAGAAATCGTAGCGGGCGCGGTACAGGTCGAGATAAAGCGAAAAGAGCGCCGGAAAGTGTGTTTCCAGCCGCCGATTGAAAGATTGCCAGGCTTGAGGGGAGGCCGCAATTTCGACAGCCAGGCTCGTTTCGACACGCGGCAGAATGCGGCGCAGGGCGCGGGAGCATTCGATGGGAGTGATGGTAGAAGGATTCATAGGATATAAATCATTTCGTGTGGGCGAGCGATGCCATTCCCAGCGCAATTGCGCCCAGCGCGCCAGAGCGCGTGCCCAGCCCGGGCGAAACGATATAGTTTTCTATTTCACCGATGATTGCGGTGGATTGAACGTACCCATTCAACATGGCCTGCACTTTTTGGCGCACCAGCGGCAGCATATGCGCCTGACTCATCACTCCGCCGCCCAGAATAATTTTTTGCGGCGAAAGGCTGACGATGTAACTCGTCAACGCCAGGGCGATGTAGTGCGCTTCGATTTCCCAGGCCAGGTGTTCGGGCGGAAGCGTTGCGGCGGGCTGGCCCCAGCGCTTTTCGATGGCCGGGCCGCTGGCTAACCCCTCGAAACAATTTTCATGAAAAGGACACAGGCCAGAAAACGAATCGATGGGCAGGCGCGGCACAGGAATGTGCCCCATTTCGGGGTGAAGCAGCCCGTGGAGCAGTTTTCCATTCACCACCGCTCCGCCGCCGATGCCGGTGCCGATGGTCAGGTACAGCGCTGGGTCGCAGTTCTGTCCGGCGCCCCAGCGCCATTCCGCCAGGGCCGCTCCGTTTACGTCTGTATCAAATTCAACCGGCACTCCCAGAGCGGCTTTGAGAGCGCCGACTACATCAACGTTGCTCCAACCTGGCTTTGGGGTGGGCAAAATCCGTCCGTAGGTGGGCGAGGCCGGGTTCGGGTCGAGCGGGCCGAAGCAGGCGACACCCAGGGCGGCAAGAGTTCCATCTTTCGCTTTGTTTTTTTGCTCGCTTTTGGGCGCAGACGGGAGAAAGCCTTTGAAAAATTGGATGGCCTGGCCGAGCGTTTCTTCGGGAGTAGTGGTTGGGAAGCGGATTTCGGCGCGGATGTCATTGGGGCCGCTGCCAACGGCGCAGACGAACTTTGTCCCGCCGCCTTCAATGCCGCCGTAAAGGAAAGTCATAGAGTCTCCGATAAGATTTCAAAAAGCTGAAGTTGACAAAAGTTTGCCGTTGTTTGGCTAAAAATTTTCAGCCTGGGGCGGCCTTCGGGTGGAAAAATGCCCGCCGAAAACGTGACGAGACCGTTGGCCGCAAAAATTTCAATGGAGGCCGTGTCTACCAACAGGCGCAGCCTGCCGGGGCGCAGCGGCGCGGAGAGCACTGCCCCGGATTGGGGATGCAGGCTGGAGCGATTGAGACTGAGAAATTGTTTTTCGTAATCGAACCAGATTTCAGCCGAGGCTCCGCCGGGGTAGCGGATTTGGCATCCGAAGCGGGGAGCGGCGCCGGGTTCGACTTCTACTTCCCAGGCAGAAAACGGCAGGTCGCTTTGCAGGCTTTTTCCTGGCTGCAGGGTGAATTGCTGATGCGAGAAGATAAGCCGCCTGCGTTGAGACACCTCGGCAATCGGCTGCTGCGCCAGGCGTGGACCATTTTCGGTTGTTACCAGGCGCAGTTCACGCGGCAGGCTGAACATGCCGCGCCAGCCACCCGGCGCTGGGGTTTGACGGGCGTATTGCCAGTTGCTCATCCAGCCCAGGGTGATGCGGCGGCCATCGGGCGTGTCGCTCCAGCTTTGCGGGGCATAAAAATCGGGGCCATAGTCTAGCCAATGCGTGGATTCAGCCTGGAAAGTGGAACCGTCAAAGTAACCGATGCAGCAGCGGGAGCCGGAACCGCCTGCGGGGGCTTCGGCGCTTTGGCTGAGGGTGAGAACCCACCGGATTGGGTTGGTACCAGCTACCGGCAGGGGAAAAAGGTCAGGCGTTTCCCAAACCCCGTTGAGCGGTTCGTTTTTGAGGGCGAAAACGCCGCTAAAATTCCAATCTTTAAGATTAGGCGAGGCATAAAAGCGGATTTCGCGCCCGGCGGCCAGGCACATGACCCAATGGTCGTTGTGCCAGAACACTTTGGGGTCACGGAAATCGCGCAGGCCAGGGTTGGGCAGCGCCGGGTTGCCAGAATATTTTTGCCAGGTTTGGCCCTGGTCGAGGCTAAAAGCCAGGCTTTGGCTTTCGAGGTGACCGGGTTCGAGGTGATGCGTGAAGATGGCTGCCAGGGCTTCGGCTCCAAAACCAGCGGTGTTGCGCCAATCTACCACAGCCGAGCCGGAGAAAATCATGCCGTTTTCATCGGGAGCCAGGGCTGTGGGTTGGTGTTCCCAGTCGAGCAAATTTGCGCTGGTGGCGTGTCCCCAGTGCATTGGCCCCCAATCGAGGCTGTGAGGGTGATACTGGTAGAACAGGTGATATTTTCCGGCGTAGTACACCAGGCCGTTGGGGTCGTTGAGCCAATTGGCGGGCGGGGTGAAGTGCAGCAGCGGACGCATGGATTTCGTTCTGGTGTTTTTTTATGAAGCGGTCAACCAGCGATAAGCGTAGGGCGGCAGGGAGAAGCCGTCTTTTGGGACGAGGTTTGCGCCGCTTAACAGGTCGTAGAGCGGGCCGCGCCAACGCGGTGGAAGTTTAATTTGCTGAGGCGAGCTGCTCAAATTGTTTAGGAGTAAAACGTCTCCGGCGGGATGCGGGCGCAGGCAGGCGGCTACTGCCGGGCTGCCCGTGTTGAACCAGGTGATTTGGCTGCCGCTGAAGGCGGGAGTTTGCTTGCGCATAGCAATCATGCGCCGCAAGGTATGCCACAGCGAGGCCGGGTCGCTCATTTGCGCAGCGGCATTGACAAGCTGGGGATGAAAATCTCCAGCGGGGATTTCGGCAAAGGGTGTGACGGAAGAAAACCCGCCGTTTGGAGATGCGTCCCATTGCATGGGCGTGCGCACACCGTTGCGGTCGGGCAGGGATAGGTTGTCGCCCATGCCAATTTCATCGCCGTAATAGAGAATGGGCGCGCCGGGCAGGCTGAAGAGCAGAGAATTTGCCAGTTCAATTTTGCGGCGGTCGTTGTCCAGCAGCGGGGCCAGGCGGCGGCGAATGCCCAGGTTGAGCTTCATGCGCGGGTCGGGGGCGTATTCCCGCCACATCCACTGGCGCTCTTCTTCTGTGACCATTTCCAGGGTCAGCTCATCGTGGTTGCGCAGAAAAGTACACCACTGACAATTTTCTGGAATGGCGGGCGTGCGACTGAGAATGGCGGCCAGGTCTTCCCATCTGCCTTTTTTGAGCGCCATGTAAATGCGCGGCATGAGCGGAAAGTGAAACCCCATGTGAAATTCATCGCCATCTCCAAAGTAGGGCCGCACGTCTTCGGGCCACTGGTTGGCTTCGCACAGCAAAATGCGGTTTGGGTAGTTTTTATCGATGAAATCGCGCAGTTTTTTCAGGTAGGCGTGGGTTTCGGGTAAATTTTCGCAATTGGTTCCTTCGCGTTCGATGAGATACGGCACGGCGTCAGCGCGAAAGCCATCAATGCCCAGGTCGAGCCAAAAGCGGGCGACATTCAGCATTTCTTGCTGCACTGCGGGGTTGTCAAAATTCAGGTCGGGCTGACTGGAGTAAAAGCGATGCCAGTAGTACTGCCCGGCTTGTTCATCCCAACTCCAGTTAGACTTTTCGGTGTCGAGGAAAATGATGCGGGCATTGGCGTAAGGCTGGTTGGTGTCGCTCCAGACGTAGAAATCTCGATAAGGAGAATTGCGGCTGGCGCGGGCCGATTGAAACCAGGGATGCTGGTCGGATGTGTGATTCAACACCAGGTCGGTGATGATGCGGATTCCGCGCTGATGAGCGGCAGCAATCAGTGCGCGTAAATCATCCAGCGAGCCATATTCGGAGGCGATGCCGTAGTAATCGGCGATGTCGTACCCGTCATCGCGCAGCGGTGACGGGTAAATGGGCATCAGCCACAGGCAGTCTACGCCGAGGGCTTGCAGGTAATCGAGTTTTTCGGTCAGGCCGGGCAGGTCGCCAATCCCATCGCCATTGCTGTCTTTGTAGGCGCGGACGGAAATTTCGTAGAAGACAGCGTTTTTGTACCACATGCTGAAATTTATCCTTTGACGGAGCCTGCCAGCAGACCTCGGACGAAGTAGCGCTGCAGCCCAAAGAAAACCAGCAGCGGGATAATGAGCGAGATGAACGAACCTGCGGCTACATCGCGCCAGCCCTGGCCGTACTGTCCAAGCAGGCGCAGCAGCCGGTACGTCATGACGGCTTTTTGTTCGCCAACAAACACAAAGGCTATCAGGTAGTCGTTCCAGACCCACAGAAATTGAAAAATCGCAAAGGAAGCCAGGGCTGGGACGGACATGGGCAGAATCAGTTTCCAGAAAATCTGGTAACTGCTGGCTCCGTCCACTCTGGCGGCTTCGATGAGTTCACGCGGCAGCGTCATCATGTAATTGCGCAAAATGTAAATTGCCAGCGGCATTGCAAAAGCGCTGTGGACAACCCAGGCGCTGGCATACGTTCCGGTGAGGGGAATGTGCAAGGCGCGTTGAAGCGCGACCATGCCGCGCAGCACTGGTATCAGGGAAGATTGGAGCGGGATGACCATCAGCGCCACTAAAACCGCAAAGAAGAATTCCTTGCCTTTGAAGTTGAGAAAGGTGAAGGCGTAAGCGGCGTTAGCGGCAATCATCAGCGGCAGGATGGTGGCGGGAATGGTCACTGCGATAGTGTTGATGAGCGAATCGAGCATTCCGGCGCTGAAGGACTTTTGATAGGCGTCAATTGTCCAGATGGAACTGAGCGGGTTGAGCAAGGCGTCCCACCAGGGAGAAGTTTCGGCCAGCGAGCTGGGCCGAAGCGAGGTAATCAGCAGGCCCAACGTGGGAGTGAACCAGATTGCCACTAAAATCAGCATTCCCAGCGTGCTGCCCACTTTCCATTTTTGCATCAGGTTGAGTATTTTGTTCATCGCAGCATCTCCTGTTGACGCACGGTTTGAATTTGCAGCCACATGAGCGGCAGAATGAGAATAACCAGCACGGTGACCACTGCTGAAGCCGGGCCCACATTTGAGTTTTCAAAAAATTGCTTGTACCACTCGAAGGCCAAAACGCTGGTATTGAAGTTGCCGCGAGTCATTGCCAGCACAATATCGAAAATTTTCATCACCAGAATGAGAATCGTGACAAAGACCGACATGACAGTTCCCCAAACCTGGGGCAGGATGATGCTGATGAAGATTTGCCAGGGATTGGCGCCGTCTAGCTGGGAGGCTTCAATGGTCTCTTCGGGAACGGCCTTGATGGCTGAAGAGATGACCACCATGGCGTAGCCTACCTGCAGCCAGACAATGACCGCCATGAGCAGAAAAGAGTTGAGATGTCCCTGGTCAATGGTCAGCCAGGGTTGGGTAGGAAACCCCAGCGATTTGACAAAAGCGTTTAGCAGGCCAACTTCGGGGCGGCCTGGCGGAACGTAAGCATAAAAGTAAGACCAGATGGTGGACGCGGCGACAAAACTGACAGCCATAGGCATGAAAATCAGCGATTTGAAGACGCTTTCCAATCGGGGGTGAACCTGGTTTGACAGCGCGGCGGCGGCAGTGCCAAAGGCTACTGTTACTGCCGGAACAACCAGCACCCATAAAAAGTTGTTTAATAAAATTTGCAAAAAACGTGGGTCAGTGAATAAGTCAACGTAATTTTTGAACCCAACCCATTTTTTGGCGCTGTCGTCCATAAAAGACCAGGCAATGGTTTGGAACAGCGGGGCTATCAACACCAGAATCACCAGCGTAGCGGCCGGGGTTAGAAAAGCAAGCCAATCATTTTTTTTACGAATGCGCTCTGGCAGTAAGGAAACCAGAAAGTTGAGCAACCAGTACAAACCATAGCTAGCGCCCACTCCAATGACAATCGCAAGCAAACCAAATGCAATGTCGCTCATGTTTTACCTCCATGGCGGCGCGGAACGAAACTTTCTTTGCCGCGCAAGCGCTTGCAGCCCTTGTTACAAAAAAAATCGTGAAGCCGGTTTGAGATAAACCGGCTTCACGAAAAAGTGAGCCAGACTTACGGATACTTGCTGTCAATCCGCTTGGCGGCCCCGGCCCAATCGGTGCGGCCAGCAATGAAGTCAGTGCCAGCGGCCCAGAACTCGGCGTTTACTTCGGCGGGCATTTGGTCAGAGGCATCGAAACCAAATACGGCGGCGCTTGCCATTGCCTGACCGATTTTGCGCTGCATTTCATTCGGGTAGAGAGACAGGTCGAAAGTCTTATGGGGCGAAATGTCGCCGGTGGCTACTTGATATTTCAAAACTTCGGGGCTGAAGATGAAAGCGGCCACTTTGGCTACATCGGCATCGGCGTGTCCTTTAAAGACTGCCGCCAGGTCACCGCCGCCGAGTACGCCCATTTGGGCACCAGCCGGAGCGGGCAGAGGAAAGACATCCAGATGGGTGTAATCACCGGCTTTGATTTCAGCCTGAATGTTTTCGGGCATGAAGGCGGTGATGAAGGAGCCTTGTCGCAGCATGAAGCATTGACCGTTGTCTTTGCCGTCTGCAAACAGAGGAGCGGTATCCTGGAAGGAGTCGGTTGCCATAGCAATGCCGCCGCCGTTGACCTGACCTTCTGCCAGAAGACGTTTGGCAACTTCGTCAGCGGCTTTGCTGACTTCGGGGGAGGCGAAATCTACTTCGCCGCTAATCCATTTGGCGTAGACTTCCGGGCCCTGATAATCCAGCACATATTGTTCCAGCCAGTCGGTGAAAGGCCAGCCCGTTGCGCCGCCCGATTCAATGCCCGCGCACCAGGGATAACCGGCGCTATCGGCTTTGATTTTGGCTTCCAGCGCGTCCAGTTCGGCGGCGTTGGTCGGGACGGTGTATCCGTGCGCCTTGAAGGCGGAAGGATTGTAGAACACCAGGGTCTTCATGTTGGCCGAAACCGGCAAACCGTAAATCTTGCCATCTACCACAGCCAGACTTTCCCAGCCGGGGACGAGGGTGGAGAGCGGCTTGCTCAGGTCAATCACCTGTTCCAGCGGGACAAGGTTGTCGGCCAGGTTCTTCAAGCCGCCGGGTTGGGGCCACATGGCAATATCTGGCTCCTGACCGGCTTCAATTTTGACCTTGATGTCGGTGTCGAAACTTGCCAGCGAAGTAAAAGTAACTTCGATGCCGTTGGCTTGTCCAAATTCCGTCAGCGCTTTTTGGAAGGCGGCTGCCTGCGCTTCGCCGTAACCACCGTAGATGGTGACTTTGCCATCGCCAGCGGGCAGGCTGCCTGCCTGGGCCGCCGGAGTTTCGGCGGCGGGCGCTCCGCAGGCTGAAAGCAGCATGGCGGCTACGGCCAGCAGAGAGAACACGAACCAGAGATTGCGTTTCATTTCTTTTCTCCTTCTTGAGATGAGTAAAAAGTGTTTCTGTGTAAGCACTTTCATAGGAGTATAGCGAAAATGCCCCCTTGAGTCAAGAGGGCATTTTTAGTCTGCTAGTCGTTTAGTCTGCTAGTCGTTTAGTCTGCTAGTCTGCTGGTCTCTTCTTCTCCTGTTCTCCTATTCTGCTGGTCTCTTCTTCTCCTATTCTCCTATTCTGCTGGTCTCTTCTTCTCCTATTCTCCTATTCTGCTGGTCTCTTCTTCTCCTATTCTCCTATTCTCCTACTCTCTTCTTCTCCTACTCTCTTCTTCTCCTACTCTCTTCTTCTCCTATTTCGCCGTCTTCACGCCGCAGTCAGTTCCTGGCTTTTCTCGAACTGGCTGTTGTACAAATCGGCGTAGAAACCGTTTTGGGCCAACAGTTCATCATGCGTACCTTGCTCTACGATGTTGCCATCGCGCATGA
>Ga0172367_10008312_pt1 | contig 11614 bp, 13 predicted proteins | sample Lak10m_FD_114542 | JGI IMG/M metagenome (GOLD analysis project Ga0172367, IMG submission 114542) | Freshwater microbial communities from Kabuno Bay, South-Kivu, Congo - kab_022012_10m | ecosystem: Environmental > Aquatic > Freshwater > Lake | place: Democratic Republic of the Congo: South-Kivu...
TGGAAAGGTTTTCCAAGCGATAAAGCTTTTGCATACACATCTACAGCATATCAATGGTTAAGAAATGGTTCAAATATTTCTGGCGCAACAGGAAATCAATATGCAACAACTGTATCAGATGTAGGAACAGCAGTATCATGTAGAGTTACTGTATCAAATGGAAGAGGGCCAACACCGTCAACAACTAGTAATTCTATTACAGTACAACAGGCATTGCCTGGATCTCCAAGCAATCTTTCTGTAACAAGCTCAACAGTAACACCAGGGTCATTTTCAGTAAGCTCGTCTTCAACTGCTACCACAAGTCCATCTATTTCAACAATAACCAATAGTAGCGTAACATCTAATAGTGGACAAATTAATTGGACATCTTCTAATCAATCTTCTTGGAGTTCTACTGGAACATTTTCTGGGTCTGGAACATCTGAAACATCTGTTTCTAAAAGCGGGTTATCTGCGTCTACGACCTATACTGGATCAGTTACTGTTCGTGGCCCAGCAGCAACTAACGCAACTGGTAGCTGGACACAGCCTACAAATGTAAGCTACTATACATATTCTACAAACACAGGGTCTTTATCGGCAAACGAAAGTACAAGAACATTTACATTAACTGTTGGATCTGGTTCAGGCGGAGCATACTATGAAGTTTATGTAGCAGCATGGAATACAAATGGATCTGCATTTATAAGTTGGACGGCAGGAAGCAATGCTACATCTTATGATATTTATATAAATGGAGTTTATTGGACAAATACATCAGGTACATCTATAACATATAACTGGGGTCAAACAGGAAACTTAACAGTTAATGTAAGATCTAGAAATGCACAAGGGGTTGAATTAACAGGAGTATCAGCAACTGGAGCTGTAAATGCAGCAACTAGGCAACCAAGTACAAATGGATATATAGCTTCAGGAAACACAGCCTCAGCTAATTATAGTTTAACTACCTCATCATCAGAAATCATTCCAACTATTAATAGCTTTACTAAAAGCACGTCAGACACTGCTCAATCATTAATATCAACTCAATGGAGCGCAACAAATCAAAATACATGGTCTATTTCAGTAAGCCCAGCAACAGGAGGGGCAAGTGGAGGATCTTCATTTTCTGGAACAAGTCAAACAAGTAAATATATAGGCCAAGGATCCCCTGGAACCACATATTCAATAACTTTAACAATAACATCAACCACCTCAAACACTGCACAATCAACTATTTATCATACTGTTCCATCTGGTTCTTCTACTCCTTCTACTCCTGGAACTCCAACATTGACATATGTTTCTGCTAACAATACATCTACAACGTGGGGATATAGCGCATCTTGGGGTGCTTCGTCGGGAAGTGGAACCATAGAGTATCAAGTAGATTGTTTAGGAGTTAGTGGAGGCTCTGGCACACTGGGTCTTTACTCCTCAACCTCAGCATCATTTAATTTATCAAAAAATGATAATACTTGGCAAATAAGGGTTAGAGCTACAAATAATGGTGGATCAACTTGGTCTAGCTATTCCGCATACTCCAACTCAGCATAGGATATAATGATATGAATATAGAAGAAAAAAGAATTATTGTTTTAGAAAAGATTTCTATAATAGATCAGCACATTCAGTTGCTTCAGTCTAATATAGATGGCGGGTACCAAAATAAAGAAGGGCAACCCAGCTTTGAATCATTAATTCAGGACTCTATGCTTCAAAAACAAGCTTTAGTCAACATGCTTAATGATTTAGAATAAAAAATAAGGAGGAAACATGGCAACATATACGCAGCTTACAGATGACGAAAAGGCACAAATTAAAATTGCAGCCAAACGCAATCTTGAGTATCAGATGTATGCTTTAGAAGTAGACATTCTAGTAGAAAATGCAAAAACATCACCTGATGCATCTAGAGTATCTGAACTACAAGCACTAATTGCTGAAAAAGAAGATCAAATAGCAGCGATTGTCTAATTAAGATGTCATATAGAGATACAGTTATTGCGAACTATCCAATAACATATTTAAGGTCTAATAATGTGACGGCTACAGGAGTTGCTACATATCAGGCTCTGCTAGATAACTATGATGACTACGCAGACTTAATAGCAACAGGTCCAGAGGCATATTCAAGTTTAGTTGGTAATGCAATTATCGACGAGTCTCCATGTGCAAATGATGCATCGTATCTTGGAGACATACAAACTAATTTAATGCCTATCATTCCTGGAGAAACCTATGGAATGAAAGTAGACGTAGACAGTTATATTGTTTTGGGTATTGTAAATGATTATCAAGGCACACTGGTAAATGGTAGTGCTTTTGGTACCGTCTACAATTCCGACAATGATTTCACATTATCATTATGGGTTAGACCAAAGATAACAAGCACTGGTTTAATACCACTTCTTGCCGACCCTATAAACGGGATAGGCTTGTATTATCAAAAGGGAAATATTGTATTCAAACTACAAAATGAAATAATTGAATATACATTGCCTTATCTTGATAGATCTTTTTATGTGGCGGCAACCTATACTGGATCTTATATGAATCTATATATAGACGGAGATCTAAAGTCTTATAAAGAATTAAACGCATTTTTATTTACAAATACAGCAGTAAGTCTACAATCTGGCCCTACCGCTTCTGGGGAATATTTTTTAACTAACGGTATTGCAGTTTACAGATATGCCCTAAGCGCACCAGAACTTCAAAACCACATGTCTGAAGCAATTGGAGTTCCGCCCATACAAATAGTGGCGGTAGAAAGTGGAAGACTATTTGAATTACAAGATACAAATGCAAGCTCCACATTCCAATTCTCATACCCAGCAAATAAAAACTGGTCATTCTTAACGGTAGATGGGGTAGCTCATGATACCGTTTTGAATAATTTATATATGACTAAAACAGATACGGCGGTAGGCAAAACAGTAGAAGTTTACGATTATGTAATGATCCCATCGACAGACAATATGGATTCATCTAAAATTGAATGGTCTGGGGATAACGGGGTATCCGTTTATTCCAGCCTAGATGGAACTAATTATACTCAATGTACAAATGGTGGGGTTATCCCAGGTTATTCTTTATCTTCATTTAGCTCAACAAGAAATTTGTATTTAAAGTTTGTTTTTACTTCTACCGACGCAAGCAGATATTTGCCTAAATTAGAATATTTAATTATAAAGATTTATAATAACCACCAAGAATATGCTACAAATTCTGCTGAATATTTTTCTACCCTTGAAGGGCTGTCTGGCGTTTCTAGCTATGACGCTACAATAGGCAATAGTCTATTTCCAGCCCTGATTAGAGACGGTAGAAACGGAGTTAGGACCTTCTCTGGGTCTGGCTTCTACATAACGCCTGTATCAGGCGTCAGAGCCCTTGAATTCTTTTATACGCCATCGGCATTAACAGCAGGCGGGTTATTTACAGGCCCAGCCTCGTATACTTGGAACGGATCTGGGATTTTATCCTCATCTGGAATTAACTGGATATATGTAAATGGGGTAGACAAAACTACCGCTACAAATGTATCTCAATTATTTGAGGCGGGAGAAACCTACCATGTAGTAATAGGCCTTACATCTACAATAACAGACCCAATTAAATTTAACCACACATCCGCAGGCTCAGTTCCAGCCAGATATCAAAACATAGCCCTATTTGAATCTATCTTGCTTCAATCAAAAGCCTTAGAACATTATAATTTATATATTGGCAATAATGCGGTTTTAGTAAACGCTGGGTCATTCTCAATGACAGAATCATCTGCTGAATATTATAATATTGACTGGACCGTGGTCGAAAACTCATAATTTTGTCAAATAGGTTGACAAAAAGCTGGACTTAAACATCTTATGGTGGTAAAATAAACACAATGAACAATATTAGGGCAAAGACTTTAGACGAAGAGACCCGCCTAGGAATATATGTCTGGGAAATGCCAGACGGCAGATGGATAGGTGATGATGACGGAAACTTCCTATCTATTACATCCACAAAAGGAAATAAGTCTAAAATTGACGCTCTTGCTAAAGAGGTTCGCTCATTCGGTATATACGAGGGGCAGCCAAAATTCTTGTCAGGGCGGCGTAAGATTGATGACGAAGAGTTTGAACATCAGAAACAAAGATTAGAGTGGGGCCTAGTGCCAGATCCTTTAGATGTCGGAAACTATAAGGATGAGATGAAGAAATTTGGGGGACAAAATGGAACACCTGGAAGATGACGATTCTCAAGATGTAGGTATTTCTAACTATGCAGATTGGACTTTGCCTTCTGTAAAAGAAATCAAATCTTTAGATCCATTTACTGTTGAAGGAGACGACCTTCTTAAAGTCAGTGGGGTTAGCCCAGCACTTCGTCGTAAAATGCACAGAACTCTTGAAAAAAGATTTAGCGGTCAAGAAGGAATAGAAACACAACAGATTTTATTGGCGCAGGCGGTAACTGGATATGCCATGTTTGATCTTATCGAACCTCCATATAACTTAGATTACCTATCTAGAATATACGAATTATCTCCATATAACTATGCAGCAATTAATGCTAAGGTTGCAAATATTGTTGGCCTTGGATATTCTTTTGTTGAAACAAAGAAAACAAATGATGCCCTAGATTCAATTAATGATGACAAGCAATTGGAGCGGGCACGTAGAAAGCTTAATAAACTTCGTCAAGATTTGCAAGAGTGGTTAGACGAAACAAATCAAGAAGACACATTTACAGAAACATTGATTAAAGCCTACACAGATCTTGAAACTACTGGTAACGGTTATTTAGAAATAGCAAGAACTACAAGCGGAAATATCGGATATATCGGACATATTCCTGCAAAGACAATGCGTGTAAGACGCATGCGTGATGGCTATGTTCAATTGCTTTATGGCAAGGTAGTCTTCTTTAGAAACTTTGGCGACACAGAAATGCCAAACCCAATTGCAGGCGGAAGCGATAGACCAAACGAAGTTATTCATTTAAAGAAATATACTCCAATGAATAATTACTACGGACTTCCAGACATTGTCGCAGCATCTAATGCTATGGCAGGAAATGAGTTTGCTGGTAAATACAACCTAGATTATTTTGAGAATAAGGCTGTTCCTAGGTATATTATTACAGTTAAGGGAGCAAAGCTGTCTACAGAGTCAGAGCGTAAGCTACTTGAATTTTTCCAGGTCGGGCTAAAGGGTAAGAATCATAGGTCCCTATATATCCCGCTACCACCAGATAGCGCAGATTCCAAAACTGAATTTAAGATGGAGCCGATTGAGGCTAACCCACAAGAGTCTTCATTTAATACATATCGCAAGATGAACCGTGATGAAATTTTGCTTTCACATAGAACTCCAATAAATAAGATCGGAACTCCTGAAGGAGTTAATTTGGCGGTAGCCAGAGATGCCGACAAGACATTTAAGGAGCAGGTATGTCGTCCAGCTCAAATAAATTTAGAAAAGAAATTAAATAGAATATTTGCAGAAAAGACAGATGCCCTGCAAATTAAATTCAACGAATTGACCTTGACAGACGAAGATACTCAGTCTAAGATTGACGAAAGATATTTAAGAATGCAAGTAATTACTCCAAATGAAGTACGTATTCGTAAGGGTATGGTTCCTCTAGATGGTGGAGACGAAGTTGTGCAATTAAAGCCACAGCAACAGGCGGATATTAGGGCAAATGCTGGAAATACCAGAGCCAGGTCCCAAGAAAGACAAAATACCCAGCCAGATATTTCAGGAGAAGGCAGAAACGCAAAAGGCGACGGCAGACAAGTTGAGTAGTCCTACTCAACTGATTATTTGCCTTTTTACGTATAAATAAATATAATTGAGCATATGAATATTGAGAAATCTCTATGGTCTTCTAACGGAAATGACATTACCCTGTCTGTACCTTTTACTAAGGTTAACCGTGAAAAGCGTACCGTATCTGGATTTGCAACACTAGACAATCTAGATCAAACAGGCGACGTTGTTACGCAAGAAGCAAGCGTGAAAGCATTCGAATCTTTCCGTGGAAACATTCGTGAAATGCATGGACCAAATGCTGTAGGCAAGATGATCTCATTCAAGCCAGAATCCTTTTATGATCCAAAGAATGGCGAATTTTATAATGGCGTTTATGTAGACGCATATATTTCAAAAGGTGCACAAGATACATGGGAAAAGATTCTTGACGGCACACTACAAGGTTTTTCAATTGGCGGAAAGATTATAGAGTCCGATAACGAAGTAAATAAAGCAACAGGACAAACAGTAAGATTTATTAAAGACTACGCTCTCATGGAGTTATCAGTAGTCGATTCACCAGCAAATGAACTATGCAATATTCTATCCATTCAGAAAATGAATGGTCATCTTGTATTTAAGGGCATTGCTGCAGATGTTAAAACAGAGAACATTTTTTATTGCGAAGATAGCGACTCGGTATTTATGTCTACCGACGCAACATACACATCTCCAGTTTCTGGCAAGCTAGCAACATTAATCGGATGGGTTGAAAGTAATGACGTAAACAAGTCAAAGGAAATCGATAAGATTCTTGATTCATTTAAGAAATCAAGAAATACGTTGCCTGATACAAATACAATTGCAAAACAGGCAAACGCAGAAGGAGGTATGAAGTGTCAGAAAACACAGAAACAACCGCAGCTGTCGAAGAGACTCCTGCTGCTGTAGAAGAAACACCAGCCGCTGCTCCTGCAGAGGAAGCACCTGCTGCTGAAGCAACAGAAGTTGCTGCAGACGCTTCTGCCGAAACTCTGGAAAAAGCAGCCGACGTATCAGAAGTTGAGGTTGATGAACCTGATTTTGCAAAGATGCTTGGCGACTTAAAAGGCTTTTTTTCAGATACTCTAAATAAGGCATCCGAAGCTAATGCCGCTCAAGTTTCAGATATTAAAGAAACTGTAGAGACATTTAGCAAGAGTGTAGATACCAGAATTTCAGAGTTGGCAGAACAGCATGCTGTACTAAGCAAGGCTGTAGAAGATATAAAGGGCACCATCGACAATGTCGAAAAGCGTGTCGACGCAGTCGAATCAGAGACTGCAATTAAGAAGTCCTCAGACCTTGGCGGGTCTCAGGAAGTTACACTCAAAAAATCCAAATGGAACGGTTCTTTCCTTGGTTCCGTAAACGAACTTTTTAACTAAAGGAGGGTAGAAAAATAAATGAGCAATGAAACATTAGCAAAAGCAGTTGAAGCCAACACAACCGTAACAACGACTATGGTTGGTTCTGCATTCTCAGACACAGGAATCCATCGTGCAAACGAGGGTAAGGGTGGTCTTTTGAATCCAGAGCAATCTGCTCGCTTCCTAGATTATGTGTTCGATGCAACCGTAATTGGTAAAGTAGCACGTACAGTTCGCATGCGAGCTGACGTAACTGAGATTGATCGTATTGGCGTGGGTGAGAAACTTATGAAACTCGCCACTGAAGCTGATTATACTGCCGCAAACGCAGCTGTCACCTTCTCCAAGATTTCTCTTACAACAAAGAAGCTCCGTCTAGATTGGGAGCTCTCAACTGAGTCTCTAGAAGACAATATTGAGGGTGCTGATCTAGAGGATCATATTGCACGTTTGATGGCAACACAAGCAGGTAACGACATTGAAGACGTAGTCCTCAATGGAAATTCTGCAAATACAGGAGATGCACTTTATAAGGCATTCGATGGTGTTGTCAAACTTTCAAAGGCAAATGGCCGTGTAGTTGATGGTGGAGGAAATGAAATTTCCCGTGAAATCTTCAACAAAGCACTTAAGGCTATGCCACGTAAGTACAAGCAACGTCGCAACGATCTTCGTTTCCTATCAGGTTCAAACTTGATTCAGGATTACCTATACAGCACATCGCAAAACATTCAAAATGTTAACCCACAGGATATCGCCGCAAGCATTATCCGTGGAGATCAGCCAGGCCTTGGTGGCCCAGCAGGTTTCGTAGCGCCTTTCGCATTCGGTATTCCGATTGTTGAAGTTCCGCTACTTCCAGAAACCCAGACTGGTGACTATTCAGGTGCAACTGGTTCACATGGTGACGTCCACTTGACATTCCCAAATAACGTTGTTATTGGTATCAAGCGTGATGTAACCGTCTATCGTTTCTTCTGGCCACGTAAGGACTCCATTGAGTATACAATGTATACTCGTGTTGGCGTCCAAATCGAACAAGCTGATGCTTGGGTCGTAGTCAAGAACGTTAAGATCGCTTCCTAATTAAATAGGATTTAGGTCTGCAAGAAAATACCCCCAAAATTTATTTTTTGGGGGGTTTTCATTTTAATTTACTAATGCTATAATTGATTTACCGAGAATAAGGAGATATATATGTCATTTGACACACTCAAGGTATCAGAACTAAGAAAGATTGCAGAAGATTTCGCAGTCGAAACAGAAGGATTAAAGACAAAGGCAGATGTTGTTGCGGCCTTGGCAGATGAAGGAGTTACCTGGTCCGTATACCAGAACACCCTAGATAAGATTGCAGACTCCGCAGAAGAAGCAGAAGAAGTATTACCAAGATTTGATGCAAAGGCGGGGCAACCAGAAAACACAGTTCTTGTTAGAATGACTAGAGCAAATTATCGATATGATATCGGTGGCTTTACATTCACAAAGGAGCATCCATTTGTAGCCATGGCTTCAGAAGACGCTCAGAAAATTTTTGATAAGGAGGAGGGCTTTAGACTAGCAACTCCAACAGAAGTTCAGGAGTACTATAACTAAGCCTAACAAATGGCAGAGGTTTATGTAAATAGCACAACCCCCATAAAGATTAAAACATTTTATGGAGGGGAAGTAGTAGATATCGATGGATCAGTTCTAGTAGATATATACGATATTACCCTAGATCCACTGGTTGACCCAGCGTTAAATCCAGATGTGCCAATTGCTCAAAATCTTGTTGCTCAAAAATTAGAAACCGATCCTGGATCGTATTCCATAAATATTCCTTACTCAATATCGGTAAGACCAAGAACACTAAAGCTTCATTGGAAATACAATATAAATTCAAGCAGCCATGCTCAATTTACTACAGTAAATGTAGTAACGCCTTATTGCAATTTAAATGAAGCTATAGAAAGTTTAAATATAAGCACAGACTCAAGTGATCCTAATTATAAATCGTATCATGAATTACAAATGGCTGAAAAATATGCTCGTAAACTTGTAGATGATTTTACTGGACAAGAGTTTTTCTTATTTGACGATACGATTGTTGCGTATGGAGATGGCTCTGATATATTAACTTTGCCAACAAGAATTGATACTATATATCAAATTTATGCAAATGATACACTTCTTGTCGATAATATAGAAAACATAAACAACTGGGGTATGGCTCCAATAATTTCAGAAACAAATTTTGCTATAAGAATAAATAGAGCAGCGTTAGTAGATAATACCGTCTATGTGGCAAATGGAATGGTTCCTCCATCAATATCTGATGTAAATTTAGGAGATATATTTCAAAAGAATGTTAGGTATAAAATTGTTGGTAAATTTGGCTGGAGTGTAGTTCCAGACGAAGTTGAGCAAGCAACTATTCAGTTAATGGGACATTATTTTGCAAAAGACAGAATGTGGGCAGACAGATATCTAAAGAATATATCTACATTTGACTGGGATTTTGAGTATTCAGATGAAGCATATAAAGGAACTGGAAGCGCTTATGCAGATAAGCTTTTGACAGAGTACACACTATCCAGTATGTTATTGATATAATGTTTAGCATAATCGATTCCGTCCTATCTATGAAGATGGATGTCTTCCGACAGGTCGATTCCCAAGATGAAGAAACTGGCGCAATTAGAAAGTATTGGCAGTATTACAAAACTTTAGATTGCCACGCCAAAGGCGTAATTAGCAATTCTGCTACAACGAGAACTAGCGACAAACAGATATTTAATAATCGATATACAAATGATCAGATTATTCAAGTAAGAACAGATGTTAAATTAAGCCTTAGAGAAAAGGTTGCAAATATTAGAACATCTGACGGCACAGTAATATGGCAAGAACTTGATTATCCTAACGAGACCCCCACAGTATTTGAAGTTATGGGAACTACTCCAATCACCGATCCGTTTGGAGATATTATAGGATACAACTCTTCGCTAAAGAGGTCGGAGGTACAAAGACTTGAGCTCTAATGCATTAGTGGTACAAGCAGCAAGCGGACTTGAAAGAGTTATGGCTGGAAACAGGTATGCCAATCTACAAGACAGCACAGTAGCACAGGTTTCGGCCATGATTTATTATAAGACTCATGTCCTTGCTAAATTAACTACAAGCAAAGCATTTAATAGTAAGTTTACAAAAACTTTATTTGATCAAATAGATAAAGACTTTGGCGAGTATATTGATGCAAAAGCAAGAGCGAATCCTAAGACTTTGCACCATGTTTATGAGTGGAAGAAGGTTGGAAATCCAACATCTCGCTTATTTAAAATTAAGATAGTTAGCTCACAAGGAACCTCCTTTAGCATAGGTTCAGAATTTAAATTGTCTACAAGCATGGTCCCAACCAAGAAGGGCAAGCATAGACACGTATTTGCAAACAAAGCATTTATTATGGAGCAGGGGCAGCCAGTTGTAATTAAACCAAGAAGCGCAGAAAGATTAGTATTTGATGTTAGTGGATATACTGTATACATGCCAAAAGGTGCATCTGTAACAGTTAGAAAACCTGGCGGGATTTCAGCAAAACAATCATTTGAATCAGCAAAGAGACATTTCTTTACTACCGACCTTGTAAGTCAATCAATTAAAAGATCTGGATTTCAGCAATTGTTTTCTAACGCCATGTCCAAGGCTTTAAGAACTCCAGCAAATGTACGCAAAGTTCAGTATTCTTTTTCTCCAAACACATTAAGAGCAATGGCAGACAATGCAGTTGAATCAGCATTTGCGACGGTGACAGCATGACAGTAAATTATAAATTAGATGCTATGATTGAGGTTCGTAAATATCTATGGGATAAATTGGTGGCGGCAGGACTATTTAATCCAGATAGTTACTATAGCGAGAATATAGCAGAGACAATAGTTCCTATCATTCCAGTACAGCAAGCCCCAGAAATGAATCAATTTCTAAATGGCAAAAAGCATATTGTCTATGACAAGGTTGGAATGTCATATGAGAATCTATGGGCTATATGCTGTGAACAGATATTATTTACAATATATACCCCAAGCGTATCCGACATAAATGAGATTAGAAACTTTATGACTGACGAATTTAGACGAATGGACGAAACGGCAAGAGACGTAAATTACTCATCGGTCACATCCGACAAATTCAAATTTTACAGCATATTCATAGCGGACATTTCTCCAACCTCCCCTTCGGAGGAATTGCAGGGAATGTTCTCAACAGACATCATATTGGAGATTAAATACTCCAGAGCCGCAGACAGAAAAGGTAGATTTATATAGTTTGCCTTTTGACCCTTTATAGAATAGAATTATACCAAGAGGAAAGAGCCTAGCCAGCCAATAATTTCGAAATTAGGAGGTTAAAACTTAAATGGCAAGAGAATCATTCAATTCAGCCAAGAACATCATTGTTGGTGCATCACCGCTTTTTATCAGCAAGTCTACA
>Ga0172367_10008315_pt1 | contig 11611 bp, 9 predicted proteins | sample Lak10m_FD_114542 | JGI IMG/M metagenome (GOLD analysis project Ga0172367, IMG submission 114542) | Freshwater microbial communities from Kabuno Bay, South-Kivu, Congo - kab_022012_10m | ecosystem: Environmental > Aquatic > Freshwater > Lake | place: Democratic Republic of the Congo: South-Kivu...
CAATCAACGGTTAATTTCAAGGCTTAATTTCTAAGCTCAGTTAAATAAGACTGAAACAAAAAGCGCCTCTCAGAAATGGGGGGCGTTTTTTAATCTCATAATGTAGACAAAATTGTAGAGACATTCCGCAGGAACGTCTGTAGGTGGGTGGACTGACAAACTATTCCTAAAAAAGTAACTATGAAAGCTGAAGCGAAAACAGATACCAGATACACTTGCGAAGTTGAAACCACCTTAAAAATAATTGGCGGACGGTGGAAGGTTCTAATTATTAGGGAATTAATTTCTGGGGTCAAACGCTTTGGGGAACTGCAACGAGGCTTACCTGGAATTACCCAAAAAATGCTGACGCAGCAACTCAGAGAAATGGAAGAAGACGGGATAGTACATCGAGAAGTATACGCACAAATCCCCCCAAAGGTAGAATATTCGTTAACAAGTTTGGGGGAAAGTCTTTTACCAATTCTTTATGCTATGCATGAATGGGCTGTTAAACGTTGGGGTAGTTAGGAAAAAATTTGGGGAGCGATCGCCCTGAGTTTAAGTTAAACTAGCGTAAGCGATCGCTTGCTATGAAGAAGCTACTATTCTTCTTGTAGGTCAATCCAAATACTGCCTTCTTCCACACGCACAGGGAATACTGGTAGTTTTTTTTGTTCTGAAATCATGGAAAGGACTTTACCTACACCAGGTGGCCAAGGACACCACTCTTGTACCTCACCAGTACTTAGGTCAAAAGCACTACGATGTATAGGACAAAGAATTGCCCCGCTTTCAGTAATTTTGCCATTTTTCATTGGCATTTTTAAATGAGGACAGGTGTTATCGACAGCATAAAGTTCACCTTCGTGGTTTAAAAGTAGAATTTTCCGTTTGCCAACTTTTACCACTTGTCTCCCATCTGCTGCTAGCGCATCGGATGCAAGAACTCTAGTCCAGCTCATTCGGTTCTCCTTTCTTAATTCTCTGCTTTCAGTTTCCCGCAATTGTGACCAGTGCGATCGCCTGGATTAATTGAGTAAACTTAATCTTTTGGCGGTAGGATCTGTATACAGATGTCAACTCATTCAGACTGGCCTGTTTTATGCCGAGAAAATCAAGAGCTTCATCCCAGTCCTCAACTACAACATCACTGGCTCTTTCATCTATCCATATCCGTGTACAAACCTTGGATGAAGAACACCAGAGGCTATTGAAACAAATAAAGAAAAAAAGGACTGAACTGACAAATTTTGTGGAACAAATGCGTACTGTGTCCGCAGATATATTGCAACGATGTCATCCCCAGTTCCAACAACTAATAGACATTGACCGAGAAATTCATACTTTATTTGATGAAATTTTGACTAGGAGAAAATTTGGTAAGCAGAGCAAAAAAGATATTGAAGCAATTTACTATCAACTCCAGGTAGCGAGAATTATCACTACCAAATCAAAAAACCAACCAGAAGAACAAGACACAGAATTAGAGGAAATATTGGAAACTAATCAGGAAGAAGATGATTTCTCAGCCAGGTATCGAAAAAGACATTATCAATATCAACAGGCACCACAGGATCTAGATTCGCGTAATGGGAATAAATCTGATAATGCCAGAAATATTCGTCATATATTTTTGAGTTTAGCCGAAATATTTCACCCAGACAAGGTAAAAGATGGCGAAACTCAAATGGTCTATACGGAAATCATGAAGGAAATTAACAAAGCTTACCAAGAGGGTGACTTGGCTCGACTGTTAGAAATAGAACAGCAATATCAAGCACGCCAAGCTATTGACATTAATAATGCAGACGATTTAACTCGCCAATGCATGAGAATAGAACAGCAAAATGAGATTCTCAAAAATCAATATGAGAAGTTAAAAGAGGAACTTCGCTTAGTTAAAAATACTCCAGAAGGAGCGATAGTTTCTGATTGTAGAAAAGCGGCGCGACACGGAGTGGATGCTATTGGCAGTATGCTGGAACAAGTGGAATCGGAAATTAAAATTATTACCGCTATCCGGGATTTTGTCAGGGACTTTCGAGAACATAAAATTACTATTCAAGAATTCTTCTCGGGCCCGACAGTTTTGCACCATATTAATCAAGATATTATGGATGATACGTTTGATAAAATATTTGTTGAGATGGGTGAAGTTATGTTTTTCTAAAATCAAAATTAAATTGATTTGGGAAAATAAAATTATATACCTTTGTAAATATAGCGTTTACATAACATAATAAATACAGAATTATCTGTGTGTTTACATGGATAGTTAGTTGTTTTTTAGTACCTCCACGGCAATGGCTATATAAATACATAATTAAATTACATAGTACATAATTAAATTACATAGTTTAATTACATAATTAAGTTAGTTAAAAATACGACAATATTTTACCATGTCCGAAGTAAAAGAAATAGCACGGGACAAAATGTTACTGAAACCTGGAACTTTGTGGAAAAGTATTGAAGAGCAGACTGAATATGCTTTAGAATGTGGAGCTTTGCTGTCAATACCGACAAATTTTGAATTCGTCGAGCAGAATGGCATTAAATTTTTAGTCAGAATTTTATCTAATTTTAGCCGTAAAGATGCAGCCAAGCAGCAAGATAAAAAAACTAATCCTTTTCTTCCCTATGAGCAAGATTTATTTGTTGCGGATATTTCGCAAACTCATGTTTGTATATTAAATAAATTCAATGTTGTTGAGTACCATCTACTAATTATTACCCGCGCTTTTGAAGAGCAAGAAAAATTACTGAACATCGATGATTTTGCCGCTATGTGGGCGTGTTTAGCTGAATTTGATGGTTTAGTGTTCTACAATGGCGGTAAACTTGCTGGAGCTAGTCAGCCACATAAACATCTGCAAATGGTACCGTTACCACTCACAGGGTCAGGGGTGGAAGTACCTATAGAACCGCTACTGAAGTCAGCACAATTTCAAGATTCTGTAACCACTGTACCAGGATTGCCTTTTCTCCATGCTTTAGGAAAGCTAGACTCTGGTTGGAGTTCTGCACCGTTAACCGCTGCAACTGCAACACTGGAGCTATATTATACTTTGCTGAGTGCTGTGGGGTTAAGGGCGGTTGAGGACAATAGACAATCTGGGGCTTACAATTTTTTAGCTACACGAGAATGGATGTTAATAGTACCGCGATCGCAGGAGGATTTTGCCTCGATATCTGTAAACTCTTTGGGATTTGCGGGTGGGTTGCTGGTGCGAAATGAGGAACAAATGCAGTTGATTAAAAAACAAGGGCCAATGACTATTTTGAAGAATGTAGCTGTACCTGTTGTGTAGATATGGATTATTAAGATATTTTATGACCGAATGAAGATTATAAATCCGGGAGAACTATTAGTTGATGCCATGTCTGATATCAAAATTATCAAACCCGTAAATCTATCTAGGTTTTATCAACCTAAAGGTTACTTTCTTGGCGACGATGGTGAGCTGCTTGCAATAATAGAGATTCAGCAAAGGCGATGGCATCTGTTTCTGAGTTACCACCAGCTAACTGTGCCAATTCTTCCCGGCGATTGCTGAGATTGTCCAAATTAGTCACCCGTACCACGGTACGTTGCTCAGTATGACTACTTACAGTAATAGTTTGCTTGTCTACACGAAAATGCCGATCTGCCATAGCGGCTACTAAAGGTTGATGGGTGACACATAATACTTGATTATTTTGACTGAGCTGATGTAATTTTTCAGCGATCGCTTGAGCTACTCTACCAGAAACGCCAACATCAATTTCATCAAATACCATTGTTTCACCAGTATCTTCCTGGGAAAAACAAGCTTTTAGGGCTAACAAAAAGCGACTCATTTCACCCCCAGAGGCGATGTCTATCAAAGGTTGCAATGGTTCCCCAGGGTTAGGGCTAAACATAAAGGTTATTTTGTCTGCACCTGTGGCTGTGGGGGAAGTAGGTGCTATTTCAACTTGAAACTTCACCTTTTCCATAGCTAGGGGCTTGAGTTCAGCCAGCAATCGGGATTCTAAATTGGCTGCGGTTTGACGACGCAGTTTAGTTAACTCTGCACAAGCTTGGGTCAGCTGTGCCAAGCGAGCTGTTTCTTGCTGTTCTAAACTTTCAATAGATTGTTCGTTGTCGTTCAGTTCTGCCAATTCCTTTTGGATGCGTTGGTAATAGGCGATGGCTTCTGTGAGGGTGGGGCCATACTTACGGCAAATTTGTTTTAATTCTTGAATGCGTTCTTCTACTTCTTGCAATCGTTGGGGATCAGCTTCCAAATTACTTCCATAAGCGTTAATTTGTCTTCCCACTTCGCTGATCACAGTTTGAGCATCCCTGACTAAATCCAACAGAGGTTGCAGTTGGATATCATACTCTACCATGTCAGTTAAGGTTGCTTCGCTGTCTGCGAATAAATCCGCCGCAGCTGGGCTTTCATTATCGTTTTGATACAACAACTGATACACCTTGTAACTCATATGTTGCAGTTCAACTACATGATTGAGGCGTTCCCGTTCTTGTATTAGTTGTTCCCATTCCTGGGGATCTTGGAGATGAGCAGTGCCTAATTCCTGTATTTGATGGGTAAGCAAGTCGAGTTGCTGTAGACGTTCCCGTTCTGATGTCCGACGTTTTTCTAAGGTCTGATGGGCTTTTTGGTAAGCATTAAAGGCTGTGGCGATGATTTGACGCTGTTGCATAAGGGACTCGCCACCATACATATCTAACCATTCACGAATTTGGGCAGATTGTCCCACCTGTACAGTTTGACCTTGGGCGGTAATTTCCACCAAGTGATCGCGCAGCCCCACCATCATTTGCCGATTGACCAACACCCCGTTTATCCGCGACCGACTGCGGATATTAGTACCACTGGCAGTAATTTCTCTGCTGACAATGACGCAGTTATCTTCTATTAAATCAATTTCTTGTTCAATCAACCAAGCACTTAAAGAAGGATTAGATGTAAAAGTAGCTTCCACCACTGAGCGGTTTGTACCAGTGCGAATCACTCGACTAGAGACTTTACCGCCCAAAGCTGCATCCATAGCATCCAATATAATCGATTTTCCTGCGCCGGTTTCACCTGTTAGTACATTGAGTCCAGGCCCAAATTCAAGTTCTAGTTGATCAATGAGAGCAAAATTTTCAATTCGCAGACAAAGCAACATCAAGCCAAATACTCCTTTCTGAGTGCTGGGTGCTGAAGCACATAGTGGGGCCTAGCCGGTACTGAGTGCTAGGTTGACAAGATAATTTAAAGTCGGTAGTTGACTCAGCCCTTTCAACTCAGCACTGAGAAAGGCAGAAATATTTACTATTATTGGAACTACACCCCGCTTTAGTGTAACAAAACTCTTGATTGCTTTTACTTAGACTAATAATTTATTTATTATTTCTATTTCCCGTCAATATTTGCGTACAGCACATTAGTTAAATTAGGGAAACAGCATTAAACACCCTTTCCTCACTCCTCACTCAGCACTTTTTTCCTTTTGACGGATGCTTATTTGTAAACTTATTGTTACAATACTTTACATGCTTAATCTGACTAGTGGCTTGCTTCATGATTGTTAAGACACTTCCCCCGACTTCCCAAAAAACCGAGGACGAACCACAAGTGACTGAAGTATTCACAGAAAATGGTCAATCAAATTTGGTTGTTCGTTCATTAAAACGCATAAATGACCAACAGTCTGAGACTGAGGCCATTCGTTATGATCCCGAAGAAATCAAGGCACATTATAGCCAGCGCCCCCTCAAAGTTTTGCAACGTATTTTTACAGTTTTGGGGCCCACACTCTCCTTTGTGTTTGGTTTGTGGTGGGATAGCCGCCGGGGAATAGTCGTGAAAAAAGATTACCGTCGAGCGGTTCAACTGCGAGAATTACTGACGAAACTCGGACCAGCTTATATAAAAATTGGTCAGGCTTTATCCACTAGACCGGATTTGGTTCCCCCCACATATCTAGAAGAATTAACAAGGCTACAAGACCAATTACCACCTTTTGCCAACGAAATTGCTTACCAGTTTATTGAAGAAGAATTAGGCGCACCACCCCCGGAAATTTACGCCGAAATTTCCCACCAGCCCATTGCCGCAGCTTCTTTGGGGCAAGTTTATAAAGGTAAACTCAAAACTGGTGAAGAAGTAGCCATTAAAGTCCAACGCCCCGACTTAAGAGAGCGAATTACCATTGACCTGTTTATTCTGCGCCAAATCGCCGCTTGGGTAAAAAGCAATGTGAAAAGGGTACGCAGTGATTTAGTTGGTATACTCGATGAATTAGGCGATCGCATCTTTGAAGAGATGGATTACATTCATGAGGGAGAAAATGCCGAGCGCTTTTTCGAGTTATATGGTCATTTAAAAGATATTTACGTACCGAAAATTTACTGGGAGTACACCAATCGTCGTGTATTGACGATGGAGTGGATAACAGGTACAAAATTAACGCAAACCGCCGAAATTAGCGCCCAAGGTATAGATGCTCGTTATCTGATTGAGGTGGGGGTGCAATGCTCCCTGCGCCAGCTATTAGAACACGGATTTTTCCATGCTGATCCCCATCCAGGTAATTTATTAGCTACACCAGATGGCAAATTGGCTTATCTCGACTTTGGGATGATGAGTGAAGTACAGCCCCCCCAGCGCTATGGTTTGATTGAAGCGATCGTTCATGTTGTTAACCGTGACTTTGAAGGTTTAGCTAACGACTATGTAAAGCTGGATTTTTTAGCGCCAGATACAGATTTAACACCAATTATTCCTGCATTTGCCAGAGTGTTTGCTGATGCTCAAGGAGCGAGTGTTGCTGACTTGAATATTAAAAGCATCACTGATGAACTCTCGGCCTTGATGTATGAGTATCCTTTCCGCGTACCTCCTTACTACGCTTTAATTATTCGCTCTCTTGTTACCTTAGAGGGTATTGCTATATATATAGATCCCAACTTCAAAGTTCTGAGTGAAGCTTATCCTTACGTTGCTAAACGTTTATTAACTGACCCGTCAACGCAATTAAGAACATCTCTACAGGGTTTGCTGTTTAAGGATGAAAAATTCCGTTGGAATCGTTTAGAAAACTTGCTGCGTAATGCGAAAAAAAATCAGGATTATGACTTTAATTTAGTTTTAAACCAGGGAGTAGAATTTCTCGCTTCTGAACGTGGCGCATTCATTCGCGACAAGATAGTAGATGAATTTCTCAATGGACTCAATGCCTTAGGCAAAAATTTCTTGCATAACTTCACTTATGTGCTGCGAGAGCGAGTAGGTTTGACAGCAATTAACGAAACTCCTGCGGCTACGGTTGAGCAACAACAAACCTTAGAGCATATTAAACGCATTTTAAATATTCTCCGAGAAACCCGTGGTTTTGATCCAGTGCAACTAGCTCCCCAAATTGCCCAATTATTGGTAAATCCAGGTGTGCAACGTTTGGGTCAACAAATTACTTATCGCTTAACGCAAAAGGCTGTAGCACGTTTGATTCGGGAATTATTAGTGGCGGAAGAAGTCAATACTGCGAGGGCGAGGAATGTAAGTGTACCAATGAACTTATCTAAAATTTAACAAAAGATGCCTAAGTCCCCACTTATAGGAATGTTAGGTGGGGATACAAGCTGATGTTGTTAAAAAATATCAGCCGGGTCTGCGGATTTTAGTTTCCCTAGAGCTGTAGCACCAGAAATAAAACACATGATGATAGTTGCTGCTAGGACAAATATGGATCTAGGGAAAGTCATTTCAATTGGGAGTAAGGTAGCTTGTTGAGCAAATTTATATTGAATTATAGAAATGATGAACCCTGGTACATAACCTAAAATGGCAATAAAGAAAGCTTGTTGCAGCACCATAGACAAAAGATAATTATGACGGTATCCCATTGCTTTGAGAGTTGCGTATTCTAATAAATGTTCTGAAACGTTGGTATAAAGAATTTGGTAAACAACTACAATACCGACAATAATTCCCAGTGCTACTCCTAAGTTAAAAATAAAGCCAATGGCTGTACTACTTTGCCAATAATTTTGTTCAAAAGCAATTAATTCAGATTTGGAGAGAACTTTAACATCTTTGGGTAAATAGTCTTTGAGTTTCTGAGCGAAAGCATCAGGATTTTGTCCAGGTTTTAATTTAATCAATCCAATATTAATTAAGCCTGGCTGACGATTACTAAACATTCTCATAAAGTTAAGATGAGTAGTAAGTAAATTACCGTCAGAGCCAAAGGAAGTTCCCAGCTCAAATAATCCACCGACATGAATTTTGCGATTTATGCCAGCATCACTAATTTCTGTTGTCACGCTGCCATTTTTTGCAAATTCTGCAACAACAGGGCCAAATTCACTGCGGGAACTGCGGTCAAATAAAACCATATCAGGTAATTTGAGTAAATTTAAATTTTGCTCAACTCCTGGAAAATTAAATATTTGATTTTGATCTCGTAGTTCAAAACCAATCACAAAAATATTACGCCAATAATTTTTAGTTTCAGTATTTTTCCACTGACCAAATCCTAAATAAATAGGATTGATAAAATCTACTTCCTCAAATGCCAACGCTTGAGTTAAACGCCTTTCGCTAAAGCTTTCCATGGCAATTAAGGCTGTAGATCGCGGACTAATTAAAAAACAATCACCTTGTAAACCTTCATGCAGACGCACAGCACTAGCAAACAAAGCATCACGAATACCAAGCTGCATAAAGACAATTACAACTGCAAATATAACTCCCGAAAGGGCGACAATTAACCGAGTTCTTTGATGTCTAAGTTGTAACCAAGCTGTAGGTAGTTTGTTAAACATAGTTTTTTGCTAATTGCTATTACTGCTCGTAGTTTCTGAGGTATTAATCACAACTTTCACCTGTAAATTAGTTAACCCTGCAACTTTTTGACTAGCTTCTGCATCGAGGCGAATTTTCACCTCAACTACTCTGGCATCTGCATCTACAACCGGGTCAGTACTTAGTAGATCTTTTTTGCCGATTTGCAAACCGATTTCCTCTACTGTTCCCCGTAACTCATCTATGACCCCATCAGCTTTAATTGTGGCTTTTTGAGCTACCCGCACTTTAGTAATGTCAGTTTCATATACTTCGGCTGTTACATACATTTGCTGAGTTTTCCCTAAGTCAACTATTCCTTCATTACCAATTAATTCACCCGGCCATGTGTGAATTTTGAGAATTTGAGCTTCTCTGGGTGATCGGACTTCAGCTAAATCTAAATCTGCCCGAGCTCTTTGAGCAGCAGCTTGAGCGGCTTGGAGTTCCATCTGCGCCAGTTTTATATCTACAGGACGGACTTCTGCAACTGAGTCTAGAGTGGCTTGGGCTTCTTGAATGTGCTTTTGATTTGTGGCTATTGTGCGATTCAGGTTCGCTTTTGCTTCCTGAATATCTTGTTGATAAGAATTGACAATGCGGCTGAGATTTGCTTGGGCTTCCTTGAGACGTTCTTGATTCATGTCTTGCTGGAGGCAAAAACTATCGCGTTGTTGAGCTGTTACAGCCCCATCTTTGTATAAAGATTTATAGCGTTGACAATCAGTTTGGGCATTTTGTAATTCAGCTTTGATGCGGTCAATGGTCGCTGTTTGGGCAGTTTTTTCTCCCTGCAATTTAGCCTCTAAGCTAGCAATCGCGGCTTTTTGGGAGGCGATTTGTCCTTCTAACTCAGCTTTTGTGGCTTGAAACCTGGCAGTTTGAGCTATTATGTCACCTTTTTTTGCACCAGCTTTGACTTGAAGTAAACCGGCTTGGGCAACTTTGATTTGTGCTTGCGCCTGTTGCAGAGATGCCTGCAAGCGTTCGCGGTTGTCTAGAATAGCAATTACTTGCCCAGACTTAACTTTATCCCCTGGTTTGACCAGCAGTTGTTTAATTCTTGCTCCTTCCTGGAAAGCTGGCGCAGATATAGCAATTACTTCGTCTTGAGGTTCCAAATATCCCGTAGCAGCAACAGCACTAATATCAATATTCGTAGTGGGTGGAATAGTTGGTGGGGCAGTGGAATTTGCTGACTGGGAACGTACTACAAAGTAAGTTGTAACAGCACCCGTGATTAAAGCCCCTGTAACTAAAAAAATAGTTGTCACCAAGCTTGTAAATTTAAAATTTAGTGGTGATTTCATGTGATTGTTCCATAAAAAACTAAAAAATCTCCGTTGGCGAAGTTGTATTAAATTTAACATTTTTCATAACTGAAAAAACCTTTGTGCAGCGTGGGCACAACCCATATTGAAAAGGACACAAAGAATTCTAAAAGAGGGTTTAAGAGAGTTATTGCGTAAGTCCTATGGGGGTATGACTTAGTTTTATCAGCTTAGGGAAATGCTGAAAGCAATCTTGACATCGCAGAATTATTTAATCTTTGTTGCGTGGGTTTCTATGGCGTTTGAGACTTTCTTCTAAAGCTTGAATTTGTTCCCGACGGGCTTCTAATTCTAGAGAACGACGGGCTAGGTCTTGGTTTTGTAAAGTTAGAGATTGTCGCCAACTTTCGGCGCGTTCTGCTTCTTCTTGCAATTGCTCTGGTGTAATACCGATGCTGAGGTAGGTTTTGACCAAATATAGTACCCAGTTGGTAGCATCCTCCCAACTTTCAATTTCACCTGTGGGGGAGAGCTTGACCAAAACCAGTAAGTTGTCACTCATGCTAGTTCCTTGAGCTAACAAAATCACAGTTTCTTCCTGGATAACTACCCACAGGTTTTCACCTTCCTCACGTGCTAACAAGCGTAATTGATACTGATGTAAAAATGTGTTTTTGTTTACTTGAGCTAGATATAGCATAGCCTTAGTTACGGATTTGAATTGCCAAAATGTTGTTGAAGTTTAATCGTGGAAAAATATTGCCTAGGTAACGGTTGAGTGATGTTCAACCATTACCCATTACAGCTATGCTAAACTACGCAGACGATCGCGCAAGATTTCGGCTTGTTTTTCAGCTTCTGCTAAAGATTCTCTCGCTCCCTGTACCACTTCTGCTGGGGCTTTATCCACAAATTTAGAATTGTTTAACCTGGTACTCAAAGACTTGGCCTCAGTTTCAGCTTTGTGGAGGCTTTTTTCTAGTTTAGCCCGCAAGATAGCAATATCTACTACATCTCCACTTAAAGGAATTACTACTTGTACCGTACCAACAACACCAGCAATTACATTTTCTGGTGCTTGGGGTTCTGGTAATTTTGTCCGTGATATTTCCTCTTCATGCATTGGCGAGAACCAATTAGCCCATAACTTTTCTCTAGCCTGGGCTGTAAGTAGATTTTTGAGAACAAACCAAGATGTGTAGATTAAACCTACTATTTCAAACAATGTGCCTATCAAGGGAATTTGATAAACTGTATTGGCTGTAACCCAACCCACCCTCAGCAAAACAAGCCCCAGGATAATTAAGCCAATTGTCTTTAAACCTTTCTGAGGTTTTTTCATCGCAACGGTTGGGCTGACTTCCTCTCCACCAGTAATAGTTAAATTCTCTACCTTGGCTAAATCTTGGATGTAAGCTTGTCCAGTGGTGAGGATTTCTTGTTCTTGGAAATTAGCAGTTTGCAAATTTGCCGTGATTTTCGCTCCTGGCTTAATATCTGCTTCAGCCCGTAAATTCCGAATTGTGCGAATTGTGC
>Ga0172367_10008319_pt1 | contig 11608 bp, 12 predicted proteins | sample Lak10m_FD_114542 | JGI IMG/M metagenome (GOLD analysis project Ga0172367, IMG submission 114542) | Freshwater microbial communities from Kabuno Bay, South-Kivu, Congo - kab_022012_10m | ecosystem: Environmental > Aquatic > Freshwater > Lake | place: Democratic Republic of the Congo: South-Kivu...
AAACCTTTATTTTTTTGCATAACTTTTTATAATTTTTATCGTTTTTTAAACGATTATTAATAAAACTTTTAATAATTTGTCTTTTTGAGAAAGACGCGACCTTAATTTCTAATACTAATATTATATCACAAAACTATTTAAAAAAACACAATACCAATAGAAAACTGTGGATATCTTATTCTATACCTCCTGCGATATTGTATATCGGCATCAATATAGCTGATAGGAGTATACCTACACCAACACCCATAACTACTATCATTATTGGCTCTATCAATCCAACCATTGTATTTACCGCTTCATTTACTTCTCGACCATAGAAGCTACCAAGGGTCTTCAAGATATTACCTACAGAGCCAGTCTCCTCACCCACCTTTATCATACCAGTCATAATCTCTGGGATTTCTCCATGTTTTGAAAGAGCATCAGAAAGAGCACTACCGGTTTTTACTTTATCTGAAACATCTTTCAATATATCTTCATACACCTTGTTACCTACTACAGCACCTGTAAGCTCTATCGCTCTGACTATAGGAATACCTGATGAAAGCATTGTGTCCATATTGTCTGCAATACGAGAAAGATAAAGCTTTCTAAAAATATTCTTAAATACTGGAAGTGAAATCTTCAATCTATCAAAATACATTCTTCCAGAAGGAGTTCTACCAAACTTTATAAGGAATATAACCAAACCAGCAACTCCTACAATTAAGAAAATCCAATAATGAACAAATAGATCACTAGTACCCATTATGATTTTTGTCATTATAGGGATCTCTTGTCCTGATTCTGTGATCATAGCTCCGAGCTTTGGTATGATAAATGTAAACATCAAAACCATTATAAGGAAGAATACTCCTATCACAAAGGCTGGATAAGTAAGAGCATTCTTTGTCTTTCCTGTGAGCTGGTATTGACGATCTAGATAGTCTGCTAGATATGAAAAGGTCTGTGTGAGCTTTCCAGATTCTTCCCCTGCTTTTACCATGTTTACATAAAAATCTGAGAAAACTTTTGGATGTTTTGCGAGAGATACTGAAATAGTTGTTCCACTTTTTATCTCTTCCGATACTTCTCCTAAAACTTTTACTAATGTTTTATTTTCAGTATTTGTAGAAATAAGATTGAAAGCCTTTAATGCAGATACTTGTGATTCAAAAAGAGTAGATATCTGGCGTGACATGATCACAATATCTTTCATAGGGACATTACCACCACCAAAAGAAATGTCAAAAATACTTTTCTTTAAATCCCCTTCTTTTATAGAAGAAAGTATTAATCCTCTACGCTGAAGTGCTAAAATAGCAGAATCCTTTGAAAACGCTTCAATGGTTCCAACCTTTTCTTCGTTTGTATTTGTAATTGCTTTATAATTAAATAGCATAAATTAAAACATTTGTTCTAATACCTTTGGATTAATAGCATATTCATAAGCACTCTCTATACTGATCTCCCCTCTTTGAACCAAATCAATAAGGCATCTATTCATGTCTACCATACCCTCATGTGAAGAAGTCTCTATAACTGTATCTATCTCATGAGTTCTCTTTTCTCTTATAAGATTGGCAACTGCTTTATTATTTATAAGAAGTTCATATGCAGGTACACGTCCTCCAGCTATTCGTGGTATAAGTCTTTGAGAAAAAATTCCAAGTAAACTAGAAGCTAATTGTAATCTTATCTGACCCTGTTGTTCAGCAGGGAATGAATCTATAATACGATCTATAGTCTGTGATGCATTGTTCGTGTGTAAAGTTGAGAAGACAAGGTGTCCAGTTTCAGCAGCAGTTACAGCAGCAGAAATAGTATCTGCATCACGCATCTCACCGATAAGTATTACATTTGCATCCTCACGAAAAGTAGACTTCAATGCTTTGACAAAATCATCTGTATCTATACCTATCTCTCTTTGGTCTACAATGGATCTGTCTGGTTGATATATAAACTCTATAGGGTCTTCTATGGTCATTATATGAGTAGCAACTTCTTTATTTATCATATTTATCATAGTAGAAAGTGTTGTAGACTTACCTTGACCCACAGGTCCAACAACAAGAAAGAATCCCTGTTTTCTTTTTGTAAAATCTTTTAATATCGGTGGTAGATTTAAATCTTCAAAAGATTTTGCTTTAGGTACGAGTCTGATAGCCACACAAATATTACCTCTTTGTATAAAAGAATTACCTCTTATGTGTACTGTGCCATCTTTTAGATTACTAGAAAAATCAGCTTCTTTATTTTCAATAAAATTCTTGACCCTCTCTTCACCCATAAGTACAGTCAAAATACCTACAAGATCTTTGTCTTCCATAACATTATAAGTTTCAAGAAATACTAGCTGACCACTTATTCTTATTGCAGGCTTTCTACCTACACCCAGATGCAGATCTGAACCATCTTCATTTATTAAATTACCAACTAAATCATTTACGAGTTTTTTATAATCTGTATTCATAATTATTGTGTTTTTTCTTTAGTTACTATATTCAAAACTTTTTCGATAACTTCTCCTGGAGTACTTGATGCCTTTACTATATATCCTGATGCACCGAGAGATTTTGCTTGGGTCACATCAGACGGTTGCCCTCTATTTGAAAGAAAAATCACTATTGAACTCTGGGAAAGATTCTCTTCTTTTATCTTTTGCAGAAGCTCAAATCCATCCATCTCTGGCATCATTATATCAAGGAGAATTATATCAGGATTAAGACCAGCTCGAAGCTTTTCTAATGCACCCTCTGGAGAAATTGATGTAGATACACTAAAATTGGACTTACTGAATTTGAGTGCATACATATCAAGAAGGAAACTATCATCATCTACTATTAAAATTGTTTTTATATCTTCTGTTTCCATATATTTATATTATAATACAATTAAAAATATTTGCTAGTTACTAAAAATTATAAATCTCTTGGAGTGGGACATCTCCTTTTATACTCTTTATTATAGCATCTTCACGAAGTGATATCATCCCTTTTGAACGAGCGAGCTTGTATATCTCTTGTTCTTGTGGTTTTTTCAATATCACATTTTGCATATCTTTGTCTATCTTGAACATCTCAAGTAGTGGAATACGACCACTTGTACCTGTGACACTCTCCGGCGAAGGAATAGCTTCAAAAATAGTCTTACTATTAATATTTAATTTTGACTTAAACTCATCCGATAAATCTTCAAATTGTTTATCTATAGTCATCCTAATTGATTCATCTATTGGTATCTCATGCTTAGAACTTGGGTGTATCCTATGTGCTAGACGCTGGGCAATACACAATATAAGAGTAGGTGCAATAAGATAAGGGTCTATACCCATATCTATAAGACGAGGGATAGCCCCTATTGAACTATTTGTGTGGAGTGTAGATAATACCAAGTGACCAGTAAGAGAAGCCTGGATCGCAAGCTCGGCTGTCTCCTTATCACGAATTTCTCCGACAAGCATAATATCTGGGTCCTGACGCAATATAGAACGAAGACCTGAAGCAAAAGTATATCCTATCTCTGGCATAACCTGAGACTGATTTACCCCGTCGAGCTTATACTCGACTGGGTCCTCAAGAGATACGACATTTTTATCTTCTTTATCGAGCTCATTTAGCATAGAATAAAGAGTTGTGGTTTTACCAGAACCTGTAGGCCCTGTAATCAATATCAAACCATACGGTCTTTTTAACGCTTCTTTTATAAGAGCTAAATTGTCTTCTGAGATACCTAGATTATCTAATTTTTGTATTCCTCTTTCTGAATCAAGAATACGCATAACAATCTTTTCTCCGAAATAAGAAGGCATTGATGAAACACGAAAATCTATCTTGTGCCCATTTATTTTTGCAGAAAAACTACCATCTTGAGGTTTTCTTTTTTCATCAAGCTTAAGCTTTGCAAGTATTTTTATACGAGCTACAACTCCATTGTAAACATTTATAGGAAGAACTAGAGATGTATGTAAAATACCATCTAACCTAAATCGTACTTTTACTTTATCACCAGTATTTTCTATGTGTATATCAGAAGCTTTACCCTCTACTGCATTACGCAATATAACAGCAACTATTTTTATTATTGGGGCATCTTCAACTATTTTTTCTTCTTCACCTGGCTTTAAGGTATCTGATGTTTTTGTGTGCCCTTCTATCACAACACCACCATCATTATTTGCTTGGGCTATCTCAGAGTCTAGCTCAGAAAGTGCTTGGTCAACCTCTAAACCTTGATCTCCATTATTATAAATCTCTAAAATTTTATTAAAAGCAGATGTTTGTATTAAAAATAATTTATAAGGTTTATTTAATTTTGCTGTAATAAAAGTAAGTGCATCTACTGCTCTTATATTCTCTGGATCTATAATACCAACCTCCAAGAAATCCCCCACCAAACTAATAGGTACAAATTGATACATCTTTGCTGTATCTACAGATATCAGACGAAGAACCGCTTGGGGTATTTCTTTTGGATCAATATTTTTAGTTGGTATACCAAAAACTTGTCCTTTTATTTCAAGAAGTTTATTTTCATCTAATTTGAGGTTAAGAAGAGACTGATCTATACTACCCTCATATTTTTCATTTGCAACTCTAAGAACCTCAGACACTTGATCTTCTTTTAGAATACCTTGTCTTACAAGTTCATCTATAAATATCATAATTATTTTGTGGTGAAAGAAACAACATCCCCACAAGATGCTACATTATTAATCTTTGCGCAAGCTTTAAAGAAATATGTAGTCTTAGGGTTTAATTTAGATATATTTTCAACAAAAGTTCCAACTAAGGATTGTTTTATTATAGATCCTTTTGTACCCAACTCTTGATTGTTTCCATATTCAAAGTAAAGATCTGTTACTCCTGTCTTTGTATTTACTGTACCATTTAGAATAGCTGTCTTATCTGTAATATCTGTTGGAAGATCTGTTACTACATCTGATAATTTTACAATGTCGGATGAAGGGGCAACCATTATAGGAGCAAATGGATTTACTCTTCCAGCTTCTACTTTTTCTATTTTAACAGAATTATTTTTAAGTGAATTAAAAGCTGGATTCTCAAACAAAAGTGTATCTATACTTATTTTATTTAAAGATGTGAGTGTTTTCAAAAAAGAAGTATCCTCGCTTATTTTTTTATTTTTATCTGTAACAATATTACCTTCTACTAATGGTATTGATGACTCCAAAGAACTTCCAAATGCAATAGGTAAAATATCTTTAGTATTTAAATCTTTATCAATATAAAGATAAAAACCACCTATAAATAAAGCTACTGTAGACACTATTAAAAATTTATTATATATATTTTTCATATTATTTTAACCAATAGGTTTGTATTTTTAATGTATAAGTATAAATATTTGGATCAATGGTCTTACCTTCTTTTGTGTTTGTTGTAGATGCTTGTGTATTTGTCTTTTCTGATGCTGGGTCAGGAACAGTAAATGATATTGATTTTATATCTACAAGTCTTAGATTGCGCTCTAGGTCCTTTAGGAAGCTTACAAAAGTATCATACTTTCCTTCTACCTTGAACTCCATCTCAAATATACCATAAGGAAGAGATTCTGTTTTACTCTTGGCTGAAATAACTTCTGTAGTCTTTGGGGCTTCTCCCCCTCCCGCCGGAGCACTTGCACTTTGTTCCATTCCTGAATCACCTAAATCTTTATTATCAAATTTGATATCCTTTATTGGCATATTTTTTAAATTTGCTATTTTTTCGATTTCAAGAATCAACTCAATATTATTAACAGAGCTAGGCAAAAAATGCTCTAGGCGATCCTTGTCTTCTATTTTTATATTTTTATATGTACCAATCAAAGAATCCCTAGTCTTTTGAAGTTCTGTGGAATTACTCAAAGCTGTATCATAAGTCGCAATATTTGCATTGAGTTCTTTTATATCCAAATAAGCTGGATCAATAACCAAGAAAAATAATCCTACTGATATTATTAAAAATAAAATTGGAAGAATTAGTTTCATATATTATTGAACAATATTATTATTTGTTTTTGGTAATGGTGGATTTGTAGGAGTTGTTGTAGTTTTAGGGGTTGTTGCTGGAACAACTGTAGTTTTTGGAGTTGTGATACTAACCTCTGGAGTTGTTGGTGCTGGAGCTATAGTAGGATCCTCTTTTGTTGTATCTTCTGTGAGTTCTGGAGTAGAAATAGCCTCACTACTTGGTAAAACTACTTCCTCTTTTTCGGGAATTAAACTATTTTTCTCATAAGAAAGAAGATTCTTATCTACATTGAATTGTAAATTAAAACTTATATTATTATTTTTATCTTTTACAATATTAGAAAAAACTACATTCTTAAAACGTGAAGCCTTGGAACTATTGAACATATCAGACTGGAGGGCTATAGATCTGTAGTCTTGAGCTATACCCCCTATCTTAACAATTGTTCCGTTTTTATCTGTTTCTTGATTAAATTTTTTATATTGAATAAGTGGAATTGTAAGATCTCCTAATAAAGAGAACATTGGTGAAAATACAAGATGCCTAGATAATATATTTTTAGCTGTTTCATTGCGTTTATTAAATAAACTTAGCTCGTCGATCGTAGCTTTTTCAAAACTATCACGAGTTACAGCAAGAGACTCAGAGAGGGTCTCTTCTTGTTTTACTAAATAACTTTTATACAAGAAAACTCCTACTGAAGCTATAATCATGAGAAACAATAAAAAAATGGATATTACCAAAAAGATACTCACAGGCTCCTTCTTACCAGAAGAAGAGACACTAGGTGTTATAGTTTTCTTTGGAATAAATGATGTTTGAAATGAATTTTCCATAATAATTATTTTTATGACAATTGTCTAAGTGCGAGACCCACAGCCACAGAGAACTCTGGACCACTTACTTCAAGGACTGGCTCTAAGAATGCTGGTGCTTCTGTCTTTAGAAATGGATTGCTTGATATTACTTCTGTATGAAAATTTTCTTTAGCCTTTTTATTGAAACCTTTTAGAAGTGAACCTCCACCGATCAAAACTACTTTACTTATATTCTTATTATACTTCTTCTCGTAAGCAAGCACAATACTATTTATATCTGAAAATATATAGTTAACAGAAGCCTCTATAATGGTAGCTACTTTTTGATCCATATTCATATCAATACCTACAGATCTTTTTAATTTCTCTGCTTCATCAAATGTAATACTAAGTGCTTGTGATATATTGCGAGTTATATCAGAGGATCCACGATTTACTACATGGAACACTCTTATTATACCAGCTTCAATAATAGATACTTTGACTTTTGATGCACCAAAATCAACAAGTAGTATAGGTGCTAGATCATGATCAAAAGAAGAACGTATTGTACTGAAAATCTCCATCTCGAAAGAATCTGAAATCAATTCTGTTTTCTTTAAAATTTCTTGAAACTTGATGAGGGTATCATTGTGTATTGCTATCACAAGAACTTCTATCTTTTTATCTGCAGAAATTGTGTTTACCTCACCTACTTCGTTCTCAGACAATGAATCTATCTCATCTGGTATGATAGACCAATCAAGAGTAATCTCTGATATTGGGACAGGTATATATTTGCGGGACTCTATCTCGATAATACCCCCCAATTCTTCTTCTTTGAATTTATTACTTGGTAAAGTAATGGTAAATATTAGACTAGACAATGATGGTATAGAAATGATTCCGGACTTTGTAGTAACATTTGACTCTTTCATCACATCAAGAAGTGCTTGAGATAGATCTTCTACTTGTAGATTTGTAACTGTACCTACTTCTTGTTTTGCATATGGACCAAGAGAAAGAACTCCGTATGTTTCAAGTACAGCTTTACCATTTCTCTTTTTTAGTTGTACAACCTTTATTGAAGAAGACCCAATATCTATTCCAACAGCTTCATCACTTTTTTGCTTAGAAGCAAAAGCTTTTGAAATACTATGTAAACCTTCTTCGAGTAATTTTTTAAACGAATTGTCCATTTTTATTAACATTAAACATATCTATTATAACATATATATTGTAAAATAAGTAAATGAATTGGCGTTTATTTATAAATAAAATCAAAAACCTTTTACTGGATATATTTTTTCCTACAAAATGCATAGAATGTGGTAAAAAAAATGAAATAATTTGTGATATTTGTATAGGAAATATACAACTAACAGATAGAGAAACTGAAAAAGATATAATTGCATTATTTGATTATAGAAATCCGATAATTAAAAAAGCTATCTGGGAATTAAAATACCACCACCATAGATATATTGGTGAAAAGCTTGGAAAGCTATTGTATGAATCACTTATAGAAGATATTTCAGATATGAAAATAGATGTCGCTAGAAGATCTATCTTTGTAATACCTGTGCCTATATCAAGGGATAAAAATAAAATAAGAGGTTACAATCAGTCCCTTGCAATATCAAAAGGATTTTGTAGTGGTGTAGATAAAAAAGTTCTTGAAATAAAAAATAATATTATTTATAAGAAAATAAATACCCTCCCCCAAGCAAAGATAACAAATAGATCAAAAAGGTTAGAAAATATTCGTGGTGTATTTGAGATAAAAAATAAAGAAATTATAAAAGGTAGAACAATAATAATTATAGATGATGTGACTACCACTGGAGCTACTATGAATGAAATGATAAAAATACTAAAAAAAGCTGGTGCAAAAAAGATTATTGGTTTTGCAGTAGCACACTAAAGTAGTACCAAAAGCCCCGTGGGTTACCACGGGGCTATAATAAATCTTTTTATTCTTCACCTGGCCCAATTGGACCTATCTCATAATTAATACAAGAATAATTATATACATAACCCATTATCTTATTTCCAACTGAATCCATACACCAAGATCTACCTCCTGAATTATAATTTAAGGGTGAAGATATGACCCAATTATTACCAGATTTTGCGCAATAATATGAAGGTGATATTTTCTTCAAATGTGTAACTATCTTTACAAGATTATCGTCCGTATCAGTACTATTAGATTGTGAACATATATTAATAGCATCTACATCTATAAGAAGAACTCTCTTTGTAAAACTATCCATGTCAGATTTTATAGATGAATCCACGCTCTTTTGACGAGCAGAATTCAATGAAACCATAACTACAGTAGAAAGTATCCCTATGATTGCAATAACAACTAGTAACTCTATAAGAGTAAAACCTTTATTATTTTTATTTAAAAATTTCATATAAATTAATTATAACACATGATAAATATTATACAATTTTTTATATCAAACTTCCTCTATATATGATATATTGTAAACATGACTGAAATAAAAAATAAAAATTATTGTGTAGATTGTGGAGGGGCTCAAGTAAACCATAGTGTAACTTATATTTCTATACTTCTCGGTGTACTTATAGATCCTTGGACAAATTTTATGAGTAAACTTATCCCTGAAACATCTTTTGATTGGCTAGGCCCCTATCTTACAAAAACTCTTACCTTTTTGAAACTTGGAAAGATAACATACAAACCACAAAAAGATGACAGTGGTCGTACTCGTGTACTCTGGGAAGAAGCTACAAAAAGAGGAATCAAAATGTATGAATTTCGGCTTTTTGGAATAGGACATGATATCTTTGTATCAAACTATAAAGGTGATAAAAGATTCTTCGATGTACTCCCTCGTCCTAAAATATATAATCCAAAAGGATTAGAGTGGATGGATAATAAAGGTGAGATGAAAAAACATTTTGAAAAAGCTGGTATTAAAGTCGCTCGTGGAGGAGTAACTCACTCTATAAAAAATGCATTAAAAATTTTTAATTCACTAGATAAACCAGTTATTACAAAACCAAACCTCGGATCAAGAAGCAGGCACACTACCACACACCTATCTACTCGTGAAGAATTCATAAAAGCATTCTTAAAAGCTCGCCAGCTTTCTCCTTGGGTGATGATAGAAGAAGAACTTTCTGGCTATGTATTTCGTGGTACTGTCATAGGGGGTAAACTCATCGCTTGTCTTCGTCGTGAGCCTGCGTATGTGATCGGTGATGGAATTCACAATGTGAAAGAACTTATAGAGATAGAAAATAAAAATCCATTAAGAAATGGAGAGATCTTCCACCAATTATCATTAGATGAAGAAGCGATAAAAGAATTAAAACACTGGAATAGAGATGAAAACACAATTGCCAAAAAAGATGAGATAATCACACTAGGTCAAAAGACAAGTCGTGCTGTCGGTGGAGGTATCACAGATATGACAGACATAGTCCACCCTGATAACAAAGCTCTACTTGAAAAAGTAGGAGAAGTCCTAAATGATCCACTCATTGGAGTAGACTTTATAATGGATGATGTATCTGTATCATGGCGTGACCAACCAAGAAGTGGAGTGATAGAATGTAACTCCGCTCCATTTATAGACCTTCACCATTTCCCACTTGTAGGCAAACCACACAATATAGCCTCCGCTCTTTGGGATATAGTTTATCCAGAATCAAAGATTAAATAAATAATTTATAAATAACTAAAACAAATAGCTCTTCTAAAAGGGTACACAAATTTTTTGGTAAAAATTTGCTCAATCCTCGCTCCATCGAGTCTCAGAAGCCCCTTTTATAAGACTATTTGTTTTAGTTATTATTTACTATCTATAGTAATTTCTGAATCTGGGGCAGTTCTCATATCTTTTTTTAAGTGTGAAATATATTTTTTTTCTACAATATAATCTCCTAAGAATTTTTTGAAATCTTCCATTTTTGGCTCTTCTCCTATCTCTGCAAAGTGCTCGAGGGGTTTGTCTTCTGGAGTATTCTCATAATGACCTCTTATCTCACCGTCTTTAAATACACGGAGGTGATACTGCTTCTCAAAACTTTCAAGCTTACGCCAAGAAAGCACCTGACCATTGTCTGCCCATGCTACGAAATGATTTCCAAAACCCCATTTCTCGTGAAGATGTTTCTCTAGATCCTGTAGTGTCCTGCCAGGAGCAAGCCACCCTATGTGATAAGGCTGTCTACCCTTCTCATGCCAGACAAGGTGCCATTTCAAGAAATGCTTTTGCATCCAAGGAAAAACATTGTATAAATGTCTCCAAATATCTTTTTTAATAATTTGCCCTATGGTTAATTGTGTTTGTTTTTTTTGCATATGTTCTTATATTATATACCATTTCAAAACATAAAAAAACACCCAGAAAGATTTTACTCTTTTCTGGGTTGTTTTAAAAGTTCTTGTTAAATTTTACAACTACAGCATTTAGTTGCATGAGGAACTGCTTTTAATCTTTCAAAAGACATAAGATTTCCACATTTAGAACAATAACCAAAATGATTATTATTCATTCTCATTAATGCAAAATCCAAACATCCAATAAAAGACAATTGTCTTATCTGTTCTTCAATTAATTCTTGTTTGTCTTTCGACCCCTCCTTTTGAATCTTAAAGCTAACTGGCCTCAATTCAATCTCTTCGGATCTAGATTTAAGCTCTTCTAATAATTCTTGAGCTTTCTGTCTTTTTAGTAAAATTATTTTTTTAATCTCTTCTAACTCAAAATTATTGAACTGTCTCTTTTCTTCTGCCATAATATTTAATTTTTTTAATGTGAATTTGTATTTAATTATACACTTTTCATAGGAAAAGTCAATATGCGGAGCCGG
>Ga0172367_10008320_pt1 | contig 11607 bp, 14 predicted proteins | sample Lak10m_FD_114542 | JGI IMG/M metagenome (GOLD analysis project Ga0172367, IMG submission 114542) | Freshwater microbial communities from Kabuno Bay, South-Kivu, Congo - kab_022012_10m | ecosystem: Environmental > Aquatic > Freshwater > Lake | place: Democratic Republic of the Congo: South-Kivu...
GTCGACTACGATTTCACCGCCAACTTGGAAGACGAGCTCGACGCGGTCTCGCGCGGCGAAAAGGACTGGATACCCTTGATGCACGCCTTCTGGAATCCGTTCAACCATTTGATCCAAGACAAGGAAGAGAGTGTGCAGCGCAAGGACGTAACCCAAGAAGCCATTGATGAAAAATGCCCGGATTGCGGCAGCCCCTTGTCCATCCGACTGGGCCGCAACGGCCGTTTCATCGGCTGCACCAACTACCCCGACTGTTCTTACACCCGCAACCTAGGCACTGACAATACCCCGTCCGCCGAACCGGAAGTGGTGGAAGGCCGGCTCTGCCCCATCTGCCAATCGCCGCTGACTATCAAAACCGGACGCTACGGCAAATTTATCGGTTGTAGCGCCTATCCGAAATGCAAGCATATCGAGCCCTTGGAAAAACCCCAGGACACGGGCGTCGAATGCCCGCAATGCCACCAAGGCAGCATTCTTAAACGCAAATCCAAGACCGGAAAAATATTTTATTCCTGCTCCGGCTACCCTAAATGCACCTACGCGCTTTGGAACGCCCCCATCAAGGAAAGCTGCCCAGCTTGCCATTGGCCAATTTTGACCGTCAAGGAAACCAAACGGCGCGGCGTGGAAAAGGTCTGCCCTCAACAGGATTGCAAATACGCCACGCCGTACGAAGGCGATCCCGCGGATGTCAACGGCCCAACTTAACACCCTGACAAGCACACTTCGATAGAAACAACCAGCGGTCCATATTTCAAATATAAGCAACCTTCCCATTGCAAATTTTTGCCTGACGCTGGACTTTGGATTACGGGCTCACTATGATGGCAACGTATCCATAATATTTTGAGGAGGGAGGATATGCTAGAAAAACAACAAGCTGCGCCAATATTTCGAGCGCTAAACCAAAACAACCAGTTAATTAGCCTGATGGATTATGCGGGGGAAAAAAATATCGTTTTGTATTTTTACCCCAAGGACGATACGCCGGGTTGCACCATAGAGGCCAATGACTTTACCCATCTGGCCGAACAATTCGCGGAACTGGATACAGTCGTCATTGGCGTCAGCAAAGACAGCTGCCAAAGCCACGCCGAATTTATCAAGAAATACGGCTTAAAAGTCGAGCTATTGGCCGACACTAGCGGTGAGCTTTGCGAAAACTACGGCGTTTGGCGGGAACGCGAGAAAAACGGCGTTAAAAGCATGGCGATTTTGCGCTCCACCTTCATCATTGACAAACAAGGGCTATTGGCGGATGTCGGCTATGGCGTAAACCATGAAGGCCACGCCGAGGAAGTCCTGGAAAAGGTCCGGCAGCTAGTCAATCCGGCCGTAACGCAAACCCAAGAGTAGGCATGAAGGTAACAGGAATCAATCATATCAATATCGTCGTCACCGCCGCACAATTGCCGGAAGTGACGGCGTTCTATGAGCAGGTCGTCGGCCTTACCCAAGGACCGCGCGCCATATCACGGCGTAATGGCGCCTGGCTGTATTGCGATGGCGGCAACCAGCCGATCATCCATTTGTCGGAAGTTCAAGAGCCGCCCGGTTCCACAGTCGGCAGTCATTTTAACCATCTCGCCTTGGCTTGTTCGGGTTTGGAAACCGGTTTGGCGCGGCTAAGACAACATGGCGTTGTCTATATCATGGAATACCGTGACCCGCCCGGAATGACGCAATTATTTTTTTACGACCCGGTCGGCATACGCATAGAATTAAATTTTGCCGGGGAGAGAATGGATGCGCCGGAACAAATCAGTTTGATCGCGGGACAACCAGAACAAGCTTAAGAAAGCGGACACGCGAAACAGTTACTCGCGGCGCTATCAGACATAGCGGCCGAAATCAGGCCGCCTGTTCGGGAATCGTGTGAGAACAACGCACCACTTCGTTTTTCTCGTTAAAATAAATCAAGGTTGGTTGATAATCTTGCAATTCACGTTCGTCAAGCAAGGCATAAGCGCAAACAATAATCACATCACCGGGACACGCCAATCGGGCCGCCGCACCGTTGACGGAAAAAATTCCCGAACCCTGTTCGGCGCGAATGGCATAAGTGGTAAACCTAGCGCCATTGTTTACATTGTAAATCTGTATTTGCTCGTATTCCCGAATACCGGACATCTCAAGAATATCGCTGGCAATCGCACATGAACCTTCATAACCCAATTCCGAACGGGTCACGGTCGCCCTGTGTAGCTTCGCTTTAAGCATCGTAACTTGCATAAGAAAACACCGTAAGTTCACTAAAAAGAAGTGCAAAAGCCTACTTTTGCCGTTATTTAAGGTGTTAATAGCACCTTCATTAGATAATGGTAAAAAAGCGCTCGATTATCCAGCAAATCGCCAACTGCTTCAAGTTTTTAACTTACTCCCATACTCGCCGATCAAGAATTTAACGGAAGCGCCACTTTCTATCCTTTTAATTTATTTACTAAAACGGATATTGTCTATCAATCGGGCTTTGCCTAATCTTGCCGCGACCAAGACAACCAAATCGTCGTCCCCAGGCCTAGCCCTCGCCAAATCAGCACCACGGCAAATAACGACGTAATCGGGCTGAAAACCCGATTGCCGCAAAAACCGCAACGCCTGTTGTTCAACTTCCTCATAGGCGAGCTGTCCCGCCAGAACCGCCGCACGAACATCACACAGCGCAAGGTAAAGCAACGCCGCTTTTTCCTTTTCCCCGGCCGTCAAATAGCTATTTCTTGAACTTAAGGCCAAGCCACTGGCTTCCCTGACCGTTTCAACACCGACAATCTCCACCGGGATGTCCAAATCCCTCGCCATGGCGCGTATCACGACAAATTGCTGGTAATCTTTCAAACCGAATATTGCCAGATCAGGCTGGATCGAATTGAACAATTTACAAACCACTGTCGCCACGCCGGCAAAGTGTCCAGGACGGACAGCGCCGCAATATTCATCGGAAATACCGCCCACCGTCACTTGGGTGACTGCGTCTGGTCGGTACATTTCAGTCACGGCGGGCAAAAACACAAGATCAACCCCTGCTTGCCGAAGCTTCTCAAGGTCTTGCTCCTCCGTGCGAGGATAGCTAGAAAAATCCTCGCCTGGCGCAAACTGGGTCGGGTTGACAAAAATACTGACTACCACACGATCAGCCAATTGGGCGGCTTGATCCACCAACGCCAGATGACCCTCGTGCAAATTACCCATCGTGGGCACCAAGGCTATGCGTTCAGCCGATGCCCGCCAAGACCTTATGATTTCCCTCGCTTCGGCGATGCTATTACAGACAAGCATATCCATTAAAAACTCTGTTCCTGAACTGGAAATAACTGTTGTTTGACGGCTTGATGATAAGCCGTCACCGCGCCGGCAATACTATCGGCCGCGGCCATGAAATTTTTAGCGAAACGCGGAATCCTGCCCACGCTAATGCCCAACATGTCATACAGCACCAAAACTTGGCCGTCGCAGCCATTACCGGCGCCGATGCCGATCACGGGAATACGGAGTTTACCGCTGATGGCGCGGGCAAGCTCGGCCGGCACGCATTCCAACACCAACAGACTAGCTCCCGCCTGTTGCAGGGCCAGGGCGTCGGTAAGGATTTTTTCGGCGTCCTGAACGCTTTTGCCTTGCACGGCGTAACTACCCAATTGGTTGATAAATTGCGGCAGCAATCCCAAATGTCCGCAAACGGATATGCCCTGCTCCACCAAAAAACTGACAACATCTATTCTGGCGCCTTCCAACTTCACCATCTGGGCGCCGCCTTGCTGGATTAGTTTCGCCGCGTTGTCGGCCGCCATCGACGGATTGGCATAAGTCATAAACGGCAGGTCGGCAATCACTAGAGCCCGCTTTCTGGCGCGAGTCACGCAACGGGTATGATAAACCATGTCCGTTAGGGTAACCGGTAAAGTGCTGTCATGTCCCTGAACGGTCATGCCCAGCGAGTCGCCCACCAGCATGACATCAATACCGGCCTGGTCGATTAATGCGCTAAAGCTGGCATCGTGAACGGTCAGGCAACTGATTTTTTCGCCGCGCTGCTTCATGACCGCCAAGTCGTTGCTCGACAGTGGCTTATTGATAATTGCTGCTTGTATCATGGTCAATCCAGCTTTTTTAATCCGGCCAGAGGGCAAGCGGCCAATAAATCAGCAAGGCTGCCCCTGCCGGGAATGGAAAGTTCCGGGGCAATTTCATGCCACGGGTACAACACAAAAGACCGGTCGACGATGCCCGGATGAGGAACCGTCAGTTCCGGCAGGTCAATACTTTGATCGCCATACATGAGGATATCCAAATCCAAAGTCCGGGCTCCCCAGCGCTCGCCCGTTCTCGTCCTGCCATGAGCCGCCTCAATGGCTTGCAGCTTATGCAGCAAATCCAGCACCGACAGTTCCGTGGCGATAGCCATCACCGCATTGACATAATCGGGCTGATCCTTGGGCCCCATCGGCAAGCTATGGTAAAGACTGGAAAAAGCCAATTCCTTGACGCCTTCTATCGCCGCTATGGCGAAGCGGGCGGATTTGATTTGCTCGACGGGCGAAGCGAGATTGCTGCCTAAACCCAAATAGGCCGTGATCGCTGGAGTAATAGGATTCACCATCGTCTTTAAGCTTCCGTCCCCGTTGACTGATCGGCCGCCGTTTTTTTACGGTAACTTCTCTTGCGCCCCGCTTTGCCGCTAGAGCGCTTACGTTGCGGTTGGGTCATTTTCCGTTGCTCGGTTTCACTGGCGTTTTGGAAAGTTCCCCACCAATTTACCAGCTCGACATCGGCCCCGCCTGTTTCGGCGCGTAGCAACAGAAAATCATAACCCGCCCGGAAACGCGGATGAGACAACAAACGACTGGGTTTAACGCCCACGCGGACATCGAATTTAGGCTGCAACGACCACACCTCGCGCATGGCCAAGCTAATATGCCGGGGCATGGCCGTCCGCTTGACCTGCTTGGCGATGATTTCGTTGGCCGCCTCTTGGTAAGCGATATATTCGGACTCGCCCTGGGAGATTTTTTGCTTAGCCAACGATTGCACCGGCTCCCAAAGCAGAACCGCGAATAAAAAGTAAGCCGTGACGGATTTACCCTCGGCGACGCGATTATCGGAGTTTTGCAAGGCCTTGCTAATCAGCATCCTAGGAAAATCATTATCCTCCGTCGCCAAACATTTTTCCGTGCCCGGAAACAAAACTTGGAACAGCCCGTAATGCCTTAAGCTTTCAAAGGTTTGCAGCGCGCAACCATACAAAAACAGCTTTAATGCCTCATCATAGAGTCTGGCCGCCGGAATATTAACCAACAAGCCGACCAGTTGACACAAAGCCTGTTCGCAAGCGGCATCCAGCTTAAACCCCAGTTTGACGGTAAAACGCACGGCCCGCAGCATCCGCACCGGGTCTTCACGGAATCGAGTTTCCGGATCGCCGATCAGCCTGAGCGTTGCCGACTGATGGTCTTCCATGCCATTAACATAATCAATAACAGAGAAATCCTTAATATTGTAATACAGGGCATTGACGGTAAAGTCCCGGCGCCAAACGTCTTCCTCTATCGTGCCGTAGACATTATCGCGCAGCAACCTGCCCTCCGGATTAAGCAACTGCTTGTCGTTTTGGCTTTCGCCGACCCCTCTGAAGGTGGCGACCTCAATCACGTCCTTGCCGAAATAAACATGCGCCAGCCGGAACCTTCGCCCGATAATCCGGCAATTACGGAACACCCGTTTAACCTGCTCCGGATCGGCATTGGTTACGACATCAAAATCCTTAGGCTCGCGCCCCAACAACAAGTCACGCACACAGCCGCCCACCAAGTAAGCGTCAAACCCTTCCTTTTGCAACCGGTATAAGACCTTTAACGCATTATCGCTGATTCTTGAACGAGAAATATTATGCTCAGAACGCTGATAAACCCTGACTTTTTCGGCTACCGGCTGCGCGGTTTCAGCCATTACTGACCGAATAATTTTTTTAAAAAAACTTAAAATGACTGTCACACTTTTGATTATTTTTGTAATTGTAAGCATCATACCATTTGAATGAATTCCAACCCAACGGGCAAGTTTCTTTTCTTTTACATTCCCCTTTTGAATATAGTAGAATCGTAGCTCCGATTTTTACAAGCACCTGATGCACATTTCATTAAAATAAAACATCAGGCAACCATTTTATTTAATGCCTGCACCCTCACGAGTGCCTGAAGAGATTGCCATGTTCACAAAGATTCTTAACGCCTTTCTAGACCACCCCATATTAGCCAGCCTGTTCGTTACTGACTTCGCTATTTTATTATTCCATAGACCGCCGTTCCTGTTTTCGTTGGTTATGCTGGGCGCGCTAATGGCCATGTGTTTATATCTGGGTCAAAAATTATCTTTGTTCAAAAGCTGATTGGCTTCGACTAACCGACACCAACCACCCGAACCAGGCGGCAAGCCCCCCGCGCCGCCTGGTTTCCCGAGGCGAATGGCGGCCATCGCCTACGACTTCATACTGCTGCTAGCCGTGTTATTCTTCGCCACCGCCTTGCTGCTGCCGTTTAATCATGGCGAAGCATTCTCCTCGGAACAGTTTTTTTATCCTTTATATCTATTACTGGTCAGTTTTCTGTTTTACGGCTGGTTTTGGACTCATGGCGGCCAAACACTGGGCTTGCGCGCTTGGAAAATCGCCGTTCTCACCCTAGACCAGCAACCCATCAGCTGGCGACAAGCCGCCTTGCGCTTTTGCTGCGCCCTCCTATCTTGGGCAGCGTTTGGGCTGGGTTTTTTCTGGATAATCTTCGATAAAAACCGTTACGGCTGGCATGACCATTTATCGAAAACCGCCGTGTTTTTCAATTCCCCCAAACCGCATCGCTGACCGCCGCCCGGCTTAGGCCACCCCACTCACTTGGTAAACACTATGGACAATCCCTTACTTATCGACAGCAAGCTCCCATTATTTTCCAAAATCAAACCCGAACACGTCGAACCGGCCATGGACCAACTGCTGGACCACGCCCGCAAGGTCGTCGCCGACTGCCTCGCCGCGACCACGGATTACACCTGGGACAACTTGATCGAACCCATCGCCAACGCCGAGGACCGGCTTAGCAAGGCTTGGTCGCCGGTCAGCCACATGAATTCGGTGGTCAATAACGAAGCCCTGCGCGAAGCCTATAACGCCTGCCTGCCCAAGCTCAGCGAATACGCCACCGAAATGGGCCAAAACCGCGCCCTGTACGACGCCTACCAACACATCGCCAGCAGCCCGGCCTACGCGGAACTGGAACAAGCCCAGCAAAAAATCATCCAAAACGGCCTGCGCGACTTCACGCTGTCCGGCATCGCGTTGGACCCGGACAAACAGCGGCGCTACAAGGAAATCAGCCTGGAATTGTCGAACCTGTCCAGCAAATTCGAGGAAAACCTGCTCGACGCCACCAACGCCTGGAGCAAGCATATTCGCGACGACAGCGAACTGACCGGCCTGCCGCAATCGGCCCTGGCGCAAGCCCGACAAGCCGCCGAGCAAGAAGGCCTGGAGGGCTGGCTGATCACGCTACAATTCCCGTCGTATCTCGCGGTAATGACCTACGCCGACAACCGCGAACTGCGCCGCGAACACTACCAAGCCTTCGCTACCCGCGCCTCCGACCAGGGGCCCCATGCCGGCCGCTGGGACAATACCCCCATCATGGAACAAACCCTAGCGCTGCGCCATGAAAAAGCGCGGCTGTTAGGCTTCAACAACTACGCCGAATTGTCGCTGGCGACCAAAATGGCCAACCAACCGGAAGACGTCATCAATTTTTTGGAAGACTTGGCCGACAAATCCTGGCGTCAAGGCCGCAAGGACTTGCACGAACTGCGCGAATTCGCCAAAAAACACCACAGCATCGGCGACTTGCAAGCCTGGGACATCGGCTATTACTCGGAAAAAATGCGCCAGCATTTTTACCAGTTGTCGCAGGAAGAAGTAAAAACCTACTTCCCAGTCACCCGCGTCTTACCCGGCTTGTTCGCCATCGTCGAAAAACTGTACGGCTTGCAAATCGCCGAAATCAGCGACTTCGACAGCTGGCACCCGGACGTGCGTTTTTTTGAAATTCACGACCGCACCGGCCATAAACGCGGCCAGTTTTACCTAGACATCTACGCCCGCGCCAAAAAACGTGGCGGCGCCTGGATGGACGATTGCGTGGGCCGGAAACGCACCGAAGATGACTTACAATTGCCGGTGGCCTATCTGACTTGCAACTTCACGCCGCCAACGACCGCCAGGGATGGTGGAAGTGCAGCGGCGGGTAGGGAACCCGCGCAGTGCGGCGACACCCCGGCTCTGTTGACGCACGACGAAGTCACCACCTTGTTCCACGAATTCGGCCACGGCCTGCACCACATGCTGACCCAAGTCGATCATCTGGGCGTCTCCGGCATCAACGGCGTCGAATGGGACGCCGTCGAATTGCCCAGCCAATTCATGGAAAACTGGTGCTGGGAACAAGAAGCCTTAAGCCTCATGTCCGGCCATTATGAAACCGGCGACCCATTGCCCGACGAACTCTTCCAAAAAATGCTCGCGGCGAAAAACTTCCAAGCCGGCATGATGATGCTGCGGCAGTTGGAATTCAGCCTGTTCGACTTTAAAATCCACCACGATTACGATCCCAACAAAGGCGGGCGCATCTACGAAACCCTAGCACGGGTCAGAAACCAGATCGCCGTGGTCAAACCGCCCCAATTCAACCGCTTCGCGCACAGCTTCTCGCACATCTTCGCCGGCGGTTACGCGGCGGGCTATTACAGCTACAAATGGGCGGAAGTCTTGTCCAGCGACGCCTTTTCCTTGTTCGAAGAAAAAGGCATTTTCGACCGCGACACCGGCGACGCCTTCTTGACGAATATTCTGGAACAAGGCGGCAGCCGCGACGCGATGGAATTGTTCGTCAAGTTCCGGGGCCGCCAGCCGACGATCGATGCGTTGTTGCGGCATAGCGGCATCAATGCCTAGGATTTAGCAAAAAACAACATCCCGAAACCATCGTTTTTTCGGGTTAGGCAACATACGACTGCGCGTCCTCTAAGGACGGGCAGTCGTTATTTGAAGCGCATGAACATTGATGAGCAACCGGTTCGCACACCCAAAACCTTTAGGAGCGCAACATGTCAGCCTATCCGCAACCACAAACCGCCACCCGCCTAAGCGAAGAAGAATACCTAGCGACGGAAATGGTTTCCGAAACCAAGCGCGAATACATCGACGGCCAAATCCACGCGATGGCTGGGGCGGGTTACAACCACAACTGCATCTCGGCCAACTTATTGCGGGAATTTAGCAACCACCTCAAAGGCACGCCCTGCGCCACCTTCATGGCCGACATTAAGGTCAAGATAGGCAGGGATTATGTTTATCCCGATGTCTTGGTCGATTGCAGCAAAATGGGCGGCGACGATTATTTTGCCAACGCACCCAAACTCATCGTTGAAGTGCTCTCGCGCTCCACCCGCAAAACAGACACCACTATCAAGCTCATGCGCTATATCAACCTGCCGTCGCTGGAAGAATATGCGCTGGTGGAGTCCGACATTGTTTGTGTGCAAGTGTTGCGCCGTAGCCAACATTGGCGGCCGGACTACTTTTTTCTCGGCGATAACATAGCCTTTGAATCCATAGATTTGACGCTAGCTGTTGAAGCTATTTACGACCGCGTCGACAACGCCGACATGAACGAATTCAGGGCGGCTAGGGCTTAGAAAAAATAAACGATGCTGGGGTTCGTACCTCACCCCAACCTACGCATGGACATTCTTGTTACCCAACGACATGCCCACCGATACCGCCGCCGAAAACCCCATCATCAACTCGCCGTTTATAGCGCCGCAACACCATTGGGACAGCAAAAAAGTTGAAGGACTTCCCGTTGCGGTAAAAGTGCATGGCCTTGTTATTAGTACCGCTTTACAGTACCATTAGCTATGAAACGCAAACACCAAAAAAACCTTGAATCGATTTTTTCCTATCCGGTGAGCGGCAATATCGCATGGCGCGACATCGAGGCATTGCTGGCCGAATTGGACGCCGAGGTCTGCGAACGCGAAGGCTCAAGGGTATTGGTCAGATTATTCGGGGAACGGCGGGTGTTCCATCGTCCTCACCCTTCGCCGATGACCGACAAGGGCGCGGTCGTCAGTTTGCGGAATTGGCTAAACGATAACGGAGTAAAACCATGATTAACCAAATGACCATCAACGGCGTCAAGGCCGTGATTACTTATGATTCCGATATTGATCTGTTCCGGGGCGAGTTTATTGGGCTGAATGGCGGCGCGGATTTTTATGCCGCCGACGTGGCCGGATTGAAACGCGAAGGCGAAATTTCGCTACGCGTGTTCATGGACGCTTGCCGGGAAGACGGCGTGGAGCCGTTTAAAACCTTTTCCGGCAAGTTCAACGTGCGTATCCCGCCCCGCCTCCATGCCGATATTGTCGGCGTCGCCACGGCGCAAGGCAAAAGCCTTAACCAATGGATTAGCGAGACGCTGGAACGCGAGGCGGTTGATGCGGCGTAGGTTGGGGTGCGACTGCATGGACAGATATATTGCTCCTCGGCAATTGCTCCTGCATTGCTCTCGACCGCTCGTTCCCAACGCGGTCTACCTCCCGCATCCATGCAGTCGTGCAATATCTGCATTCACCACCTCCCTGTGGCTTAGCAACGCAGGAGCGGTTGCCGGACGTAAGGAAGCCTAACAAGGGTTAGCCCTTGACCTATACCACGACAAAATCCGCCGCCGTCAACGCAAGACCCGAACCTATTAGCTGGCTTAAGCCTATTTTAAAGATAATTAGAAAACATTCGTCCCGACAAACAAAATACCTAACATCTATAACCCGTCAACTACCGTGACCTTTATCTGCGTTTTACTAGGCAATTATTCGTATGAGCTTAGATAGCGGCTCCGACCAGGCGACGCGCCACGATAACAGCAATGATATGCGCGCTAGGCAATAACCCGCTAAAATACCCAGCATCCCCCTCTTGGATTCTGGAATGACGATGACCACCTGGCTAGAAACCTGTCAACAACAATTGGCCCGACTGGAAAAAACCTCGGTGCTGGCCGATAAGCTCATCACGCTATGCAACAAGACCGAGCAAGACCTAGGCCCCGAATTGCTGCAAAAGCTGGGCAACGAATACCCCAAGCTGAACCGGCAATTGGAGCGGCTGCGGGCCAACCGCTTCGAGGTCGCCGTCATCGGCCTGGAAAAAGCCGGCAAAAGCGCGTTGCTGAACGCCTGGCTGGGTCAGGAAATCCTGCCGTCGGCGCGCGAGCGCTGCACCTTCACCAGCGTGGAAATCTGGTCTGCGCATACCGAGCACGATCAATTGTTGTCGATCCAGTATTACGGCGATGACGAGATCGAGCAATTGCAGCAACAGCGGCTAAACGCTATCGCCGGCAAACGCTTAAGCGACAAGGAAAAAAAGGAAATCCAGGAAGATTACGATTTCACCGCCGGCAATATCGACGCGATCCACGAATTCACCCGCCAAAAGCAAGGCCTGACGCTGCCGTTCATCGACATCGGCGAAATCGGCGAGCATCTGCAAGCCGCCGTCTTCAA
>Ga0172367_10008321_pt1 | contig 11605 bp, 8 predicted proteins | sample Lak10m_FD_114542 | JGI IMG/M metagenome (GOLD analysis project Ga0172367, IMG submission 114542) | Freshwater microbial communities from Kabuno Bay, South-Kivu, Congo - kab_022012_10m | ecosystem: Environmental > Aquatic > Freshwater > Lake | place: Democratic Republic of the Congo: South-Kivu...
ACTCAGCGTTTTAAATTTTACTCGTGCAATTACTATCTATAAACAAAAATCACTAATAGAATCAAGAGGAAAGCATAATTGATCCTGCGTGCTGTCTTAATGTTTTTAATTTTCAACATGCTCCATAGTTTTGCTGCAGCAATCATTAAAATTATAAGCGCTGCTGCAGCAACTGTACATTCCAGAATACCAAAAGAATATCCGAAAAGATCATTTAAACTTTTACCATCGAATATCTGCAAATAGATAATTTGTAAGTGGAGCCAGTAAATTACTAATGATTCCCGGCTTGCAACGTAAATGAATTTTAACCTTAACGAACTTCTTTGAACAACAAGCGCACAAAGTGATAGCAATGTGAGAACATAACCTAATCGTAAAATGAAAAATAGTGGATTGGGTATAAGCGAAGTAATTGTTTCAGGCAAAATACCCGATAACAATATATGGCTCAAAACTATGATTACTAATGAAGTCCGGAGCATTTTTATAGTCAATATATTTTGATCAGCGGTATCGCTCGCATCAATAAAATATTTTCCTATTATTACGCCTGCAAAAATAAAACCGACCCAAGGGAAAATTGGGAAGAGCGATCCGTTGCCCGGGTTAAAATAACTTGTAACCGGCATTGGTAAAATATTGCGGAAATTTATTTTCCAAATAACCGGTGACAATAATATTATTAAGACAGTTAACGAAAATATTGTAATAAAAAATACTCTGTTACTTTCAATCATAATTCTGAGTAGCAGAAGCAAAATCAGTCCTGCAGCTATGCATTGCAGTACATCAACGTTCGAGAGTTTAACCCAACCTTCGTAATTAATTTGCGAAATAAAATCGTGCAGCGAATAAAATGGAATATGAAGTACATATCCGATTATAAGTATTTGAATAATTCTTTTAATTCTTCTGAAAAAAAAATCACCAAATTTTCGAAGCTCCGCTGATTTATCATGAACAGAAATATAAAATGCAAATCCTGAAACAAACAGAAATGAAGGAGCGACAAGCCCATTAATAAAATTAAGAATATGAAACCAATTCTGCTCCCTTATTGCGGGGTCAAGGAACGAATTAAAAACATGTACTTCAATCATAACGATAATCGCTATTCCTCTTAAGAGATCAACTGATTCGAATCTTACTTTTTCCTTCATAACTAAATTTATAATCCACTGCCCCAATTAGCAGATTTCTTACTCAGATCAATTTTAATCTCTTTATAAAGTTTATTATTCAAATCTGTTTTAGGTAATTCACCAAATGATAAAACCTGAGTTGGACAATTCACAACACACGCAGAACATCTTACACATTCAACATCATTCATCGGAATACCTTTGTTGGCGTAGTTCATTACATCGATGCCCATGTGACAAACCTTTGTACAGATGTTACAGGATATACATTTTTTCTTTTCGGATAAAATTCTGTACCGAGAGAAACGATTTACAATGTGCATCCATGCAGCAAGCGGACAGCCGAATCTGCACCAAACCCTGCCGCTTAAAAAGAAATAAACACCAACACCAAGCACACCTGCAAATATTACATCAATTCCAATGTAATAAATGTTGTGAATTATATCAGCCGAGTAAGAAATTTTTTCATTTACAATTGGAATATTAAAATCATATAAACCACTTAATAGTTTTAATCCTGTTACAACAAAAGCAGTCAGCAAAGCCCATTGACCAAAGTTTTCCCACTTCTTTGCTTTAGGTCCGTGCAAAGCAAGTGTTCTATACTCATCACCAAGAGTTTCTGCCAGTGCACCGCAAGAACAAATCCAGCCGCAGTAAGCGCCCTTTCCCCAGCGATAAACAATGTATGGAATTATAATGAAAGTTTGAACAAGACTATATATCAACCAAAAAGTTGTAATGTTTGAACCAAATAAATTTGGCATGAATAGAGGCCATGCTAAAATAAATCCATAAGAATGCCAATAACTTTCACCAGGAAAAACTTGTGTCAACATAAAGCCATCATTGGCACCAAGCGCACCAATTTTTCCGAGTAATGGAAAAACAATTTCCGGGAAAATGAAAAGTGGTAATGCTTGAATTAGAATTAAAGTCCAAGTTTGTAATTTAATGTAACGTGTAGGTTTAAGTTTTATTCTTCTTAATCCAAAAAGAAGAATAGTAAGTGAATAAAATCCTGTGTACCAGAAAGATTGCGGCTTACTTAATAACTCCACCCCAAAATATCTTCCACCAAAAAAAACAATTGCGAAAAAAACTCCGACAATGATAAAATAGAAATACTTAAATGTTTGCCAGTTTAACTTTATTTGAGGGAGATAATATTCTAAAAATTTATAAAGCAAGTAAATACCGAGGAGAATAAAACTAATCAATGATAGATAAGCAACGAACGCATTAAAATATTTTGTGAAGCTCCATACTTTTATTTCATCAGAAAAAAATTTTTGAAGTATTAATACCGGCAGTGCAGCAAAATTACTCCAGAACTGAGCATTGAAAAGACTTGCAAAAACATCTGACCACGAATTAACTTTTCCAAAAAAATGTTCAAAAAGATCTGCACTGCTTTTGCCAAAATACAAAACACCCGCGAAAAGAATCAGCAAAGCAAATTGCAGTTTTGTGGTAAGTGAAAGCTCCCCCTCCATTTGAATTTTTGATCGCTTGAGGAAATCTAAAGGAAGCTCTTTGCCTATCATTGTGAAGATCGTTGAGTTATCTAGTGTAACTTCGTTTTTGTTGTTATCAATTAAAATAACTTTGTCTTCCTTAATTTCTTTTACTTCCGATTCCATCATCAATCTCAACTTACCATCATTGACAAGTTTGTTTAACTTTTCAACGTTGCCCTCTTTCGGTCGTGAGAAAGCCGGCTTGCGATAAGATATTGTTGTTGATTTTGCGAACTCAGATACAGCGATAGCGGTTTCCAAAGCAGTATCACCCCCGCCGACAATTAAAACATCTTGCTCTTTAGTGTCAGCGGGATCAAATAATCTGTTAAAAACCTTAGGAAGATTTTCACCGGAAATTTTAAGCATCCTTGAGTTGCCAGATTTTCCGATCCCAAGAATTACGCGAAGTGCTTTGTAAGTTTCATTTTTTGTTTTAAGCTCAAAATAATCGCTGATTTTATTAATGGTTTCAACCATTACCCCTTCCTCGATAGGAAGGTTTTTATTTTTGATTTGCTCATAAAGCTCATCCAGCAGAGATTCTTTTGTGCCTTCATTAATTATAAGATCAGATTCTTGTTTATACTCGACGGGTTCCGCAAAAATCGGTTTGCCTTTTGGGAAATTGATAATCGTATTATACTTTTGAGCTGATTCGAGAATCTTAAAATTGATATTCTGTTTCTGTGCCGCTAACCCCGCAGCAACTCCTGCAACACCAGCACCAACGATTATCAAATCATAAATATCTTTTTGTGTATTTGATGATTTTAATTTTTTAAAATCATCGGTGTTAAGGATATGCTGAACTACTTTTTGTCCATTTTCAGATGCAAGTTTTAAAAGCGGGATGCCAGTAAGATCGCCGGTGACAAAAATTCCTTTTACAGTTGTTTCGCCATTTTCATCAATTTTAGGATAACGTTCAACTTCGCCGGCGGGAACATCTTTTTGAAGCCAGTTAAAATATTTAGATAGGATAGAATTCATATTTAAACTTTCGTGCAGGAATCTCCAAAATCCTTTACTGTTTGTCTTCATAATATTTTGTTATATTAAAATTATATCGATTTAGCTAGAATAGAAACCTTTGATATAGACAGTATTATGTGAGCAGGTTTCACCTCAGGATTTTATATTTTCTTTTTAAAAGTTGAATTTTTTTGGATTAAACCTAAAATAATTCGTGATAAATTATCTTTAAATTTAAGTGAATCTAAATTCTGAATTTTGAATCTAAAATACTGTCAATTATTTAACACTAATAAAATAAAGAATATAAATATGAATAATTACAAATCGCTGATAATATTTTTTTTATTACTCACTGGATTTTTAAATTCTGGCTGCGGAAATACTGAGTCAGGTGATGAATTAAATTGGCATACGAATCTTGAGGAAGCAATTCAGATAGCCCAAACCGAGAATAAAACTATTCTTGTAAACTTCACCGGTTCGGATTGGTGCCAATGGTGTAAAAAACTTAGTGCAGAAGTTTTTACGCAAAGTGAATTTGAAAAATATGCAAATGAAAACCTAGTCCTGGTCAAATTAGATTTTCCAAGATCAATCGAACAAACTGTTGAAACAAAAATGTACAATAATAATTTAGCTCAACGCTATGGAGTTAGTGGATTTCCAACAATAATACTTTTAAACAGTTCAGGAAATTTAATTAACACCACAGGTTATCAACCCGGCGGTGCAGCTTCCTATGTGCAGCATTTAAGATCATTGATACGATCCTAATTGAAAATAGGAGTAGGTTAAAGATTAACCTCTCATTTTAGCTTACTCCTTCTTTTCACTTTTTGGAATACCAACTTTTATCAGAGAGTTTTTAATTCTTTCAAAAGTACGTTCAATATTATTATCCAACCCAATAGAGAATCTAATTAATCCTTCACTAAGTCCCATGCTTGCTTGCTCTTCTTTTGGTATTTCAGAAGAAGTACTTGAGCCTGGTGAACTAAATAATGTTTTAAAATAACCGAGGCTAACTGCAAGGTATCCGACTGATTCTTTCTGCATCGCCTCCATCAGCTCATCCGCTTTTTCCATTGTACCAGCATCAAATGCGAGCATACCACTGTAACCGAATCCTTCATTCATCAAATTTTTCATTAATTGATGACCTTTGTGCGATGGAAGTCCCGGATAAAAAACTTTTATTCCAATCTTTTCTAAATTCTCTGCGATAAACATTGCATTCTCAGAATGCTTCTTCATTCTGATATGAAGCGAATGCAAATTTTTCAAAATGCTTGCAGCTCGGTAACTATCAAGCACAGGACCGAGCAGCATCGAAGCGCCTGAATTTATATCAGTCATTTGATTAATAAATTCTTTGGAAGAACAGATACAGCCGGCAACGCAATCACTAGTTCCATTAATATATTTTGTTAATGAATGAATAACTATATCAGCTCCTAATTGAATTGGTGAAATCATCATAGGGCTAAAAGTGTTATCAACAACCAGTTTGATATTATTTTGATTTGCGACATCAGAAAGTTTTGGAATGTCTGCAATTTCTAAAAGCGGGTTGCTTATTGATTCGCAGTAAATCATTTTTGTTTTCGAATTAGCTAAACTTTTAACTGCATCAATATCACCGGTGTCAACAAAGTGAACTTTTATCCCCACCTTCGGCAAGAAGTTTTTAAAAAAAGCATAAGTCCCGCTGTAAATCGTTCTGCTCGAAATTATTTCATCACCGTTGCTGCAAAGTTGAAGCACCGCACAACTAATGGCAGACATACCGGAGGCTGTAACTATTGCCGATTCGCTGCCTTCAAGTTTTGCGAGTGCCTCTGAAAGATGTTTGTTAGTTGGGTTCCAATGGCGTGAATACAAAAAACATCCTTCAATTTCATGATCGAAGAGGTCCTTCATTGTTTTTGGATTTAAAAAAGTATAAGTTGAAGAATCTGTTACTGATGGATTGACATCTCCATACTCCCCGAAAACAAGGTAGTCTTGTATTTCGCGGCAGGGATCAAATTTATGCATGTGGTTTACTCCTTCATTTTTAAAAAAGTTACTATTTATTCTTCATTTGTATTAACGATAGGAATTTTTGTGCTTTGTTTAAAGGTTGATAAAATGAAAGTTGTGTTAACTCTGCTTACACCTTTAATCTTTGTCAATTTTTCCAAAATAAATTTTTCATAATCAGGAATGTTTTTAACTACAACTTTCAGTAAAAAATCTTCTTTCCCAGTTACATGAAAACACTCAAGAACTTCTTCTAATTTATTTATTTCTTTTACGAATTGATTAATTGTAGGGAGTTGATGCTGAACTAGTGAGACAGAGATCATCGCAAAAGTTTCTCTGCCAACTTTTTGTGGATTAACCAATGCGACATATTTTTCAATTACACCTGAGTTTTCAAGCCTCTTTACCCGCTCGAGCATGGCCGGCGGTGATATACCAACTTTAGATGCCAATTCAACATTTGTAATCCTTGCATCTGTCTGTAGAATTTCAAGAATCTTCCTGTCAGTTACATTCAGTTTGAACATAAAGCAATTCCGAATAAAAATCAAAAAATAAATATCTCAAATATACTGGTAATTTTACAATATACAATATATTATTATACTTATATCTTAATAATCTTAATATTATTCTGTTAATTTCAATAATTTATTAATTATTGATCATAGGTTTTAATTTGACATTTAAACAAAATTAGATATTCCTTTACTATTTTGTAAGCAAAAGTTCTAAAATTATTTATGAATAGCTTATGAATGAAAAGCAAATAGCCGGAGAAAAAGCAATCGAGTTTATTAAAGAAGGATTTACAGTCGGACTCGGTACCGGTTCGACCGTTTATTACACAATTATGAAACTAGGAGAATTAGTCCGAAATGGTTTGAGAATTACTGCCGTATCCACTTCAGAAAAAACGACCAAACTTGCTGAAGCACAAGGAATAAAAATCTCTGATATAAATGATGTTCAAAAAATTGATATAACAATTGACGGCGCTGATGAAGTTGATCAGTATTTTAATGGTATTAAAGGGGGAGGCGGCGCACTGTTATATGAAAAGATTGTTGCACTTAATTCGGAAAAAGTAATTTGGGTAATTGATTCTTCAAAGATGGTAAATCAACTTGGTAAATTTCCCCTGCCCGTTGAAGTAGTAAAATTCGGCTGTCAAAAAACTTTCGATAGATTCACTTCTCTTGGCTTCAATCCTACTTTTCGAATGAATGAACAATTTCACTTTATAACAGACGCAGGAAATTATATTATTGATCTTCATTTAGGCAGAATAGAAAATGCACTAAAACTTGAACAGATAATAAATTCCATTCCCGGGGTGATAGAGTGTGGACTGTTCATTGGGATGGTGAGCCAAATTATTGTCGCCAGTAATGGTACCGTGAATATTTTCAATAAGTAACTGAAGCACTATACTTCAGTTACCTCTGAATATCCCACCCATTAACACCCTGTTATAATTACAGTTGTTTTTTAAGTTCTTTATTTGTTTTTCTAGAATAATAAAAAGCTGCTGCTCCTAAACAAGTAATATAAGCTACCACCAGTATTTCTGTTGCTGTCATTTTGCATTCTCCAAAATTAATTTTTAAACACGTTATTTATATAGTTGATGTAAAATTGCATTAGGGACAAAAAAAATGAAAAAAAACTGCTCTTTTTTATAAAAGGAAGTCTAATGGTAGCTGAAATTGAAAAAAAAAGCCCTTACTAAATAGTAAAGGCTTCGAGCTGTTAGGTTGACAGGTTTGCTGGTAAATTTTTTTTATTTGTCTAAGGATTTATTTTGTGCTCAGCTTTTTGATCTGATGAGAAACTTTTCGCGAATTAAAGAAAGCAAGAAATCCCAAAGCAACGATGTAAGCTAAAACCCCTATTTCGATTGTTGACATGAATAACTCCAGAATATTTTATGGTTGAACAATTAATTTTGGATTATTGGGACAAGTTTAGTGCCATTGAAAAATATTCAATTTTGACTATTTCGGTAAAGTTTATTACACAATGGATAATTTTTACATGTACATTCTGTAATAATTACAAGCAAAATTTTCCACTACCGTTTTAGAGTTTTTAAAGTTTTAAAAGCTCCTCTAATTAGAATTATTATTTTGATATACTGTTTAAAAGGAATCTGAATTTTATTTGATAATGAACTTCTGTAAATCAATAATTTTAGAAAATGTGGTATTACTTTTCAACTCCACTATTTTCCCGGCTGGAGTTCCGATTAATTTAGTTGGTGAATAAAAGGCAGGTTTGTCAATAAGATTATTTTCAGAATCCATAAAATCCCATCTGCCAAAAAAACTATCTCGCAAGCTGTCTTTCATCAAAACGGTAGCTGAGAATACTAAATTAGGGTCAAGATTGCTGTTCCAAATTACTCCAATAGCTTTTATCTGCTTGATCTCAAATACAGAGTTACTATTTTGCTGGTCAAACGGAATATTAATTCCATTTTGCTCCGAGATTAATTTATTCAATCTTTCCTGAGTTTGAACTCTTTTCAAGTTCATCTCATCAAATATTTTTTTTATGTCGGCATACCTTTTTTCTGACTGAGCTTTGATTAGTTCATTGTTCAGTTTAACAACTTCGGAAATATCTCCTTTAGCGTTGTTATAAATTTCGGTTAAAGGTCCATTAATTTTTTGAGAGCAGTCGATAATTAATAACAGACTGAGAAGAAGGGGAGTAAAATTTTTAATCAAATTATTCATACAATTCCAATTATATTTTTTAAAAATATTAATGTGAAAATATACGGTAATTATTTTGAAGAAAACAGACAGGCTTATTCAGATCAGATATTAAAAATTATTTTACCAATAAAAGTTTTTTTGTAATATTAAAATCACCTGCCTGCATTCGATAAAAATATACTCCACTGCTTAGCTGTGCTGCATCAAATGTGACAGTATAAAATCCAGCAGGCAATTCCTGATCAACAAGCGAAGCTACTTCTTTACCAAGCACATCATAAACTTTTATTTCGACAAATTGTTTTTCCGGAATTTGATAATTTATATATGTAGCCGGATTGAACGGGTTGGGATAATTATTGCTTAAAAAATATTGATCAGGAATTTCTAAGTTCTGTTCGTCAAGTGAGGTTACATAAACATCATTCTTTTCACCAGGTGTTCCATGACCGGATGAGGCTGCCCAATTCTCGGCTAATGAATTATCAAAGTCTGGGTTTTTAAGTGACAGTGTAGGTCCATTGCCATTCGGCTCTATTACCCAGGGGTACTCATCATCGAATAAAACAGAATCAACCAAATTCCCGCTGTTATCAAAAAAGCGTACGATATCACCGGTGGAAGATAATCCGAAACCTAATTCTCCAAATAAATTTCTAACATCGGGGAATAAACCCTTAAATGCAGCGGAGTCTCTGCATATCACAATATAATCATCTGAAGCAAGTTGAGATCCGACTGAAAATTTAAATTCATGCAGATCATCAGAATCTTTTATGCTCCAGTTAGAAAGGTCAATCGTTGACGATGTGTTATTATAAATTTCAATCCAATCTTCTGTGTTAAAGTCGGCGGCTGAATTGTAATTAATTTCATTAATAACAACCGGATATTTAGAGGAATCGAGGTCGAAAACCGCAGTAACATTTAGATTAGATGTTAGTGAGTAACTTATTTCAGACTGAGTGGTATTAACGTCCCCGTCCCATCTTACGAATTTATAGCCGTAATTAGGAATCGCTGTCAGAGTAATGGGCACAGAATAAAAATATTGCCCAAACCACGGAAAATTTTCCGCATAAATTGAATTGATCTTTATTTTACCCGCTTCTGGATTTGAAGATTGAATAAATACAGGTCCCATCCCCTGCAAGTTGAATTCACTCATAATAAATCCGCGTAATTGCACAATTCGATTAGAGGCAAATTGGCGCATAACCTCGATGTTGTTTTCCCAATCAACAGCAGATTCAGACCATTTCAATTTATGCCTGTTGATTTCCTGGAGGATATTTCCTCGGAAAAGATTTATTAGAGCAACTACTTTTTCACCATTAAAAGTTGTATTCAAATGATCGGCGAATGTATTAATAAATTCATTTTTAAATTCATTATTAGTGAGTAGTTTACGAAGCATAAAGGTTGACCAGGGCGGGTTAGGCCAGCCGGGTCCATTATCTTCTAATGCAAAAGCAAGTGTATTATGACTGAAAGCATTAGGATTAAATAATCCAAATCCAAAATCAGTATCGAAAAGTATCCACCTCCATTTGCCCGCATCGGTTTGTGGACGCCAGAACTTGATATTATTCCCCGGCCAGTCAGTGTTGTCAAAATAAATTTCCGATACTTCATATCGAACAAAGTTAGAAACATCCATCATTTTTTTTACTGAGTCATAATTTGTTGGAATAGAAATGTCTTTCGTTTCTAAAAAATTCAATAAATATTGATACAGAAAATTTGATCCTGATAAGGCATAGGATCCGTCAAGTTCAAGCAAATCGATGGAATCTTTATTAACTGAATTATTATTCGCAATAAAAACTTCATCAACTTTTTCCCGAATATTGTGGATCCCCCAATACTCGCCATTTAGAAATACAACTGCAGGTCTATATGCCTGATGATCAAGCCCGATATTTTTTATGATCGATTGCATCATTCCATCCCTCATCATTGAGGACCCCCAATCGTTTCCAGCATTTCTAAGAACAATAGATTCGAATTCAGATAAAGGCTTGTCGTTAAAAATTTTATAATTGATATTTTTTTTGCCGTATAAATCTCTAAAAAATACTGCAAGTGATTTTTGTGCCTGCCCTCTACTCCAATTGCCAAATATTTTTACACCCGCATCTTCACTAAATGCAATACTGCCATCAGGTTCAAACATTTCAATGTGAATTGGGCGCTCCCAATCCTGCCAAAAATTTGCGCCAAAATATGGATACTCAGGTTCAGCACTGTCGCCGAGTACGTAAATGCCCCATTGTTCATCCCAAAGATTAAACGGAGAGGTAGAAACAGAAACAACAGGCAATTGTGTTTCGAAATTTAATATGTACGAAGCGGTTATCGGCTTGCTTGGAAGCGCACCGCTAATGTACGCTGCTGCACGAATTACTTTTGTTTGGGAGATTAATATTGGTTGAATGTATAAGCTTGAAGTATCACCGGGAATAGAACCATCCGTTGTATAATAGATCGCCGCACCAGTGTCAGGCGAACTTAATGTTAAATATATCGGTGCTGAATAAAATCCGCCTGTTTCCGAAAAGATCGGCGAACTTGCAATAGTAGTATAGCCTGGCAGATTGTTCGATTCTCCGGGTGTGGGAACTGAAAAATAATTTAAAGTAATGGATCCATCAGGAAATCTGCCGAGCGAAATATCACTCGGAATAGCTGAATACGAAATGCTGTCAATTGTTTCACCAAACGGGGAAGTTAGGAACAAATCTCCGCCTTTCGAATCAAGTTTAAAATTTGTATGCAGTTGTGGAAAATGAAATTCTAATAATTCAGATGTGCCTCGAGGAACTGTAGGCGGATGGTTCATACCTAAAGTTAAAAATGGAATTAGTGTGAGATCTGAAGACCCAGTACCATAATTATGTACTTCAATTGATAAAACATTTTCACCCTGCAAAATCAGTGCTTCAATATCGGGGAAATAGTATGAAGGGGGCTGCAGCCCCTGAAACAGATACGGTTCTACTGCACTATCAGACCATTGATCCCAGGCAGGAAAAACCCCCGGAGTTCCAATGTTCGCACGAGCAATTTCAACTCCATTTAAGTATGCAACAAATCCATCATCATAATCAACATGCAGTATTGCATATTTAATATTTGATAAATCTTCGAGACTAAATTTTTTCCTGACAAAAATTGCAATAACATTTGAAGTAACAGTTGAATCATCGCC
>Ga0172367_10008326_pt1 | contig 11599 bp, 9 predicted proteins | sample Lak10m_FD_114542 | JGI IMG/M metagenome (GOLD analysis project Ga0172367, IMG submission 114542) | Freshwater microbial communities from Kabuno Bay, South-Kivu, Congo - kab_022012_10m | ecosystem: Environmental > Aquatic > Freshwater > Lake | place: Democratic Republic of the Congo: South-Kivu...
GTTAAATATAACTTACAGTATGTCAATATATTATATCAATAACTTATTATCAAGATATTAACAATCAGGTCTTTATAGAAAGAAAAGAGGGCGTCTCAAACTTTTGAGACACCCTCTTTTTTTTGTATCTTTATCGCAAATTCATGCAACCCTGATGCCTGTAAAACCTTTGCGACAAATCCTCCTGCCAATATTTCTGCTTATTTACGCTTCTGCCGTTGCCCAATCCGCAGACTCTGTAAAAATCAAATCCAAAAAACCAGCCCGCGACTCTACTATCGTCTCCTTCTTCTATAATGATTTCGAAAAATTAGGACTTCTGAACCTGCATCCTAACGATACTGCATTAAACGGATTCCAGAATTATGATCCTCTCTATAAACGCTCCCGTTTTTATGCAACCCTGGGAAATATCGGGCAAATGTATCACCCATTAATCCCCTCCCCTTTCCAGGATAAAAGTGGTTTTGATTACGGTATCCATACTTTTGATGCCTACCTATACCAGAACGACAGCGTTAAATATTATAAGGTTGTTAAAACTTATACAGAATTATGGTATACTCAGGGTGCGAAAAAAGAACAGAATTTTCATGCGATCTTCAGCCGGAATCTTTACCGGAGCCTTAACCTGGGATTCGACTTCCGCGTAATGAGCGCCCCTGGCGCCTATCTGAGACAAAGAGCGAATCACATCAACTTCGTGTTAACCACTCAATTTATTTCGAAAAATAAAAGATACGGAGTGATTGCAAATTTCATTTTCAACCGTATCAAAAACAATGAAAACGGAGGTATAACATACGACAGCCTTTTCGAAAAGAATCTTGAATCGAATCGTCAGGTATTCGCCGTCAACCTTCAGCAAGCCCAAACCCGTGTCAGGGAAAATGGCTTCTATATGAAGCATTATTTTGACCTGACACGCCATCAGAGAAATGAAAAAGATTCAACACTGGGTACCAAAAAACGGATCGAACTTGGAAGATTAACATACAGTTTCCAGTATAACAGGCAGATTCAGAATTATATCGACGGACAACCAAACAGCGGATTCTATAAAAACATCTATCTTGATAGTATTCAGACAATCGACTCGGCCACAATTACACGATTCGTTAATGAAGTTTTATGGAGCAATCCAAGTTATAATAAAGAAAAGAAATACCGTGTTATTCAACTTGAAGCCGGGATCAGACAACAATATATTGAATTCTCCCTCCATGGCGTCAAACATTATTTCATTCAATGGATACCGGAAGCAACTTTCTCATTTCAGCCATTATCCAGTCTCCGGCTTGTCGCCAGAGGGGATTATACGATCGGCGATTATAACGAATCCGATATGAGCCTCCGTATCAGGCTTAGCCAGATTCTCGGACGGACAATAAAAAATCTTGGAATCATCACCATTTCAGGTGACTATGCACTGCAACAACCCGGATGGTTTTTTGAACATTACCAGGGAAACAATTTTAAATGGGATACGGTATGGGAAAAACAAGGGCTGATCTCTGCAGGATTCAATTATTCATGGAAATTCCTGCAAACAGGTTTTACTCTGAACCGTATTAGTAACTACGTCTATCTCGACTCTTCCGCCACCCCGAAACAATACAAAGGCGGATTCGGCCACCTTTATGCATATTTAAATACAAACCTGGATATTTGGAGATTCAATGTGACGGCTCAATTAGCGTATCAGTCGATTCAGGGAACAAATGTTCTTCGGGTTCCGGTATTTATAGGGAATCTCTCACTCTATTATTCCCAGCCACTTTTTCATGGAGTTGCAACTCTCCAGCCGGGATTGAGCTTTTTCTATAATACTCCATATTATGCCGATGGTTATATGCCGGCGACCCATTCTTTTTATTTACAGGATAATAAAGAGATCGGTAACTATCTCTATATGGATGTTTTCATCAACATGAAGATCCAAAGGGCCAGGTTTTTTATTATGTACTCCCACTTTAATGCCAGTTTCATGGCCAGAAATTACTATATGGTGCCAAATTATCCCATGCCCGACGAAGCATTTAAATTCGGAATTTCATGGAGATTTCATGACTGATAAAATGATGAGGAGACTCCAACTTTTTTATATTCTGTTACTTACTGCTCCTTCTCAGATTCTGATTGGTCAGGAATTGCCAGGTATACCATCCTCTATCCGTCGCGAGATTATTGAGGTGATTGATACCTCCTCAGGATATATAAGCACAGTAAGTTTTCAATGCTCACCACCTTATAAAGGGTTGCATTTCGACATTTATTATAACTCTCTCGAGACAGTCACCGATTATGAAGTTTACTATTATTCAAGCAAGGGTAAATGGAAACTATTCAGGAAAGGAGATCACCGCGATATGCCAGCTCCAACGGATGATTTCTATTCGTGTGAAAGAACACAGGCGTTGGAATTACCTGAAAAACTTCCTTTTAAAATCAATTACAAAATCAAATCTGAAGAATTGTTATTGCAATCCAGTCTGATGTTCTTCAGTCGGTTTCCTATTGATACATTTTATTATGAAATAATTGTCCCAAAAGATTATCGATTTCGTTTTAATTTACTTTTTCCTGAAAAACTTAAATTTTTTAAGATTGATTCCGTCCATGACAGGAGAGATTCAAAATATTACATAACAGGGGTTCCAAAAAACAATAAATCACAAGATTACAGTAATCCTGGAATAAAAATAAGAGAAAATATGAGTCTGTTATTCACTTATTTTTTACCCATAGGATACAAAGGAGACGAAACTAAGTATTTTATCGACTGGATTCTTGGTAAGGCAAGATCAAAAATGCAGCTTGACAGTCACTCAAAAAAATTAATCGATAGTATCACTAACAACCAGCGGAATAAGGACTCAATTGTAAATATACTTTTCAATTATGTTCGGGACCACATCAAGTATTTGGCCATAACAATAGGACATGGAGCCATTATTCCCCATGATGTCAACAAAACACTTCGTAATCGCCAAGGGGATTGTAAAGATATGTCCTCTCTTCTTTGCCTGGCTTTGCGATATAAGGGAATCGAAGCCTGGCTGGCCCTGACCTCTACAAGTGACCGTATGACGGAGATGTGTTATCCATCACTTAGTGCGGGTAATCATATGATTTGTGTAGCCCAAATTGAAAACGGCTTCCGGTTTCTTGATCCAACATATAAAGATGGATCCTGCAGGATTTCTCCCTTTGGAATTCAGGGACGCAAAGTCCTTATACTTGGTCTCGGTGACGGTACCTATACAACTGTTCCTCCGGAAGAACCGGAATCGAATCAAGAGACATTCGACTTTTTGCTGGAATTGAAAAACGAATGTCTTTCCGGTACGTTACGATACACCGCTCATGGATTGTCCATGCATTATTTCAAACATTTTTTTATGGAGACATCACATAGAGAATGGGCATCCGTGGCAACAGAAATTCTCAGTACAATGATTAAAGGCTGTAATTTCAGTCAGGCGACAATAGTTGAAGCTGAAGATAGTATCACCGTTAAATTTAACATCATTCTCTCACCGACACTCTTCACACGAAACGGCGATGCAGCTTATCTTTCCCTTGGATTTTTACCATCTCCGATGCAAATATTCTCAACAAGTGGTATAAAAGGAGATGTGATCCTTGATTATCAAGTCCTCAGGAATGTGAACGTTCAAATTGAAATGGGCCAAACGTTTCATAGTGCTGTCCTGAAACCAATTCATTTTGATAAGGATGGATTCAATTACCATATATCTGTCAGCGGAAATGCTCCCGTACTTAAAATTCAATCTTCCTTCAGGTGCGAAAAATTATTCATCTCGGAACATGAACTTCCGGCTTTTCAAAACTTCTGCGATTTTATAACAACCTCAAATAACAATGCCATTACTATCAAGTAAACGAATATCGTTGGTATTTTTCTACATGCTATTTTGGAGCTATGGTCAATCCCAGATTACGGACACCACTATTCACTCGGCCTCACCTCCGCTTCTACCTGATTCATTAAAAAACAGGGATGCAGTAGTTTTATCGGAAAATTCGGAGATGCTATACCGGATCTCTTCTTTTCATAATTACTCGGAGACGCTTCTTGGGATCCATTCCTTTCACAGACAAATCAAAATATTGACAAGGAAGGGACTTGAAGATTACTCTTTCGTGACCATTCCAAAAACACGATATACAGAGATTGATAAACTGGATGTCTTTCTTATCAAACCAGATGGTTCGATCGTTAGAGAGAAACCCCAGATAATTGAAGTACCCGATCCTTACGACGATTCCAGACTTAAACGAGGTTTGTTGCGATTCAGCATACCGGGGGCAGAAATCGGAGACATAGTTGATTTCACGTCAAAGATGACAAATCCGGTTGGAGGCGGTTATCCGGTTGAATTGTTTTTTCATGAAGAGATTCCTATTCTCAATTCAACAACCACCCTGAGGTTTAAAAATACTGTCAGGTTTCAGATAAAGTGCTATAATGATCTGAAGATTGAATGTGATCAATCAGGAAGGAGTGATTCCATATTTCAATGGAAGTTCCCATACTTACCGGCAATCTATGGGACAGAAAATGGGATCCGCGAGAATGAACTCCCATTCTGCAGATACATGATCACCGGGGTACGGATAATGAACAGTTTTAAAAACATCACAACGCTGACTCCAAGCAGCTGGGGTGTCGCCTTTTTACCAATTATCAAGGGCATCACGCGCTCATCCCCAAAACAAAAAAAAATGAATGACCCCGCCGCAGAGCAGCGGGGTATCACGGGAATTTTTTCTATTCGCCCCAAGGGGCGGGGAACTAACCCCATTGAGATTAGAATATTTCAACGAATTGATGGCACGACTGTTAAAGGGTTGTGATACATGCAGTAAGATTTCCGGATTTTACAAAGTTTTCAGTTATATTCATGACAGTATCAGGTTGGTGGACACGAAGAAGCGGGAAAACTTTTCATCGGGATATTACCTGTGGTGCAGGAGTATCGACCGGTATAGTTTGTTTATTCTGTATAAGGATCTTTTTAAATACTTCGGATATCCGGGTTATTTTGTTTTCGCGAGGAATAAATTTTCCGGCATGTTAGATGTCAACTGGCTTACCGAAGACTTCTATACTGATTTGTATCTGGCATTTAAAGATGAAAAAGGGACGATTCATTATATCTACCCAAAAACTGAAAACAGTGAATTTATGATCGACGAGATTAAACCAAATCTAATGGGAACCAAGGCGTTTCTTGTTAATACGGAGAATGCGTTCGATTATTCGGAACAATTTCTTCCGGCATATGGATGCGAATTCAATATCCGGGAACAACACACACAGGTTGAAGTAAACAACGACTTTACCAGTTTTAGAGTAACGGCAAAGTTCAAGGGATGCATCTCCACCATAAGTCGGATCAAAGAGAATATGGCCGATAAAGATTCTTTAATTGCCAATTTTAAAAAACACCTCGAAACAAAACTCGAAAACGTCAGTATTGACAGTCTGGTCAGAGGTAATATAAATCCATCTCCCCCGTTTGATTATGCTCTGACCTATATAGGCTCTCAATCATCAAAATTGGTATCAGTTAATGATAGTATATTCAGCATCAATATTGGTCAATGGATCGACCATACTATTCTGTCTTCCGATTTGGAGACACGTAACCTTGATTATTACACATCTTTTCCATATACTGAGAAATTAACAGTGGAATATATCTTTACATCTCCCATTAAGTTGCTCAATGAAAAGGAGTTCAACACGAGTTGTGATAACGAGTTCGGCACATATTCGATCAGTGCGAAGAATTCTACCGGGAACAAAATCCAAATCGAATCGATATATTGCATAAAATCCTTTGTCATTCCTGCCTTAAAATACAATTTACTTAAAGAAATTAACCAGCGACAAAGACAATTCACGGAGTCTCATATGATCATAGAGAAAGTTAATAAACAGAACAATAATTAACAGATTCTTATCCTGTACATAGAATATTAACTCGGCAAATAGCCAGGATTATCCGGAGTCGTACAACAACAAAACATTTTAAAAAGACTTTTTCAAAGATGGAATACAGAGATTTTGGAAAAACGGGATTAAAGGTATCGGCGATCGGATTAGGAGCAGGTCATATCGGCGACCCGGCAATCGAAGAGGTCAGTGTTGAACGTTTGTTGAACGGTGCGCTGGACCTTGGCATAAACCTAATCGATACTGCCCGTTCCTATGGTCTCTCGGAGGAGCGTATCGGCAGGTACCTGTCTGGCAGAAGGAACCAATTCATTCTTTCAACGAAAGGAGGCTATACATTCCAGGATTATCCTGACTGGAGTTTCGAAGCTACAATGGGTACTGTGGATGAATCCCTGAAAAGACTGATGACCGATTATATTGATATTTTCCACCTCCACTCATGCGACGTGTGGGTACTTGAAAAGGGAGAGGCAATTCCCGCTCTTGAGAAAGCAAAGGAGCAGGGTAAAATCAGGATCATTGCTTACAGCGGGGAGAATGATGCTCTGACCTGTGCCATTAAATCGGATCGGTTCGGAAGTATACAGTGCTCCGTTAATATTTTTGATCAACTGGGAATCGATGATCAACTCCCTGAAGCCAGGTTAAGAGGTATGGGGGTAATTGCAAAACGCCCCCTTGGAAATGCAGTCTGGCGATATAATTCGCGCCCGGACGGACATAGTCATGCAGTGTATTATGACCGGTTAAAAAAAATGAATATTGATCCGGGAGAACATACATGGGAGGAACTTGCCCTTAGATTTGCAGCTTTTTGTCCTGATGTAGATTGTGTTATTGCAGGCACCTCAGATATTAATCATCTGCTTTCAAATCTGAAAATAATTGAAAAAGGTCCGCTCGAAAATGAATTGTATAATATGATCCGCCTGGAATTTTCCTTTTACGATAAAAACTGGTCCGGTTTAATCTGACTATCGTTTCGCTGATTACAACAGTTTCTCTACTTTATTATAATCTCGTCGGCAAACAACCATGCCTTCTCCCCTTTCCCGGGATGCCCCGGAGGACATACTCCAACGTTTGTACCGATGACCCTGATATAACGGGTCTTCATCTCAGGGAATTCTGCCGTGAACTGGTGCGCCCCGTCCCCTTTTATGGTTGCGGCTTTATCTTTACCAAGTGCAAATGGAGTAAAGTCATTCCCATCGGAGGATTTATAAAATTCGACATTCGCCGGTAAAAATATCAAGTCATCCTCCTTGCTGTAACAATCCAGTGTCAGCTTTTTAATCTTACGATCAGCACCAAGGTCTATGACAACATCGAGATCATTACCCTGAAATCCAAGCCATGACTTATCCTTAAAATCTTCTATCCCCATAACTCCGTCAATAAGCCCGTAAGGTCCCATACCGGGATACTTTTCGCTGACAGGCAAATTGACTATAACTGATTTAATTCCGTCGATTTTAGTAAACCTGACTACCGTTTCACTGCTTTCTGAGCCACCCAGACTTGCAACGGCAGTCACAGTTGTTGATTTTGCAAGGGTAACAGGGGTTTTGTATATAGGAGATTTTGCATCCGGCCGTTTACCGGTAAGCGTATACCTGATAGTTACTCCGTCAAGGCATGAAGAAAATTTTAACTCCTGTTTCTCAAGATAAATCCCGCTTTTTAAGGACGCCACAGGTTTTGGAACAAAAACCTGTGTGTTTACTTTCGATTGATCCGAACCGACAAAGGCCCCCAATACCGGCCTTCCGATCCATTCTTCCGGTTGTTTAAGTTCCATGATATATGCCACCGTAGATGCGGTGTTCATCAGGTCGTTCGGTTGATTTATGATTCTGTTTTTTAAAATACCCGGGCCTGAAATTATCCAGGGTACTTCAATCTCCTCCAGGCTAACGTTTCCGTGACCCTTTCCTACAAATCCATGATCGGTGACGACCAAAATGGTATAAATGTCAAGCAAACCATTCAGCTTCATCCTGCTGATAAACGTTCCGATCTGGGTGTCGACAGCTTCCAGCGCAGTGATGTATTCTGTGCTCATATGTCCGTATTCATGTGCCATTTCATCCGGAAATCCCACATAGATAAAAGAAAAGTCAGGTCTTTCATCAAGCACATACGGAATGAACTTTTCAAATGATTTTTCATACATTTCAGAATACTCAACTTTACTGATATTTTTCAGGTTATAGAGATCGGCAAGTTTTTTCCAGTCATAAAATAAAGCAGTCTTTGCCTTAGGCTGCTGCTGCCTGATAATTGTGAATATTGAAGGAAAATATCCATCCTTATCAGCTACGACCGGAGGTATTATCTCGTTCCGTACGGTCCACCCGTTTTTTATTATTCCGGTCTGCTCCGGACCAGCTCCCATCGTTATTGTTGACCAATTCGGAGCGCTTACTGTAGGCATGACCCCGCGTGTTTTAAGTGATAAAGCTCCCTGTTGGAGAAGCCCATAAATATTAGGAATCCTTGCAACCTGGAATCCCTCAAGACTCATTCCATCAATTCCAATTAAAATGACTTTACTCTGTGCAGCAGAAAATCCCGCTACCATAGACAGGATTAACACTAAGAAAATAATTCTTGTTTTCATCTGTAAATAATTTTGATTTTAATGATCAAATGGAATATCCATTACCATCATCCGCGGTCTGCATAAACAGGATTGGTATGGATATTCATGACATTCAGAACTTTAACTATCAAAACTGGTGAATTCACTGTAGTCAAAAATAAAACATTTATTTAAAACACAACATGTTATTGCCTTTATTGGGAAAAAAGCAATTATAAATTTTTAAGAAAATTCATTTTTTACTTGACTTTAACCCTGAAAATTCATTATCTTTGTTTTTATTTAATCTAATTTAATTTTTATCTTAATAATTACATATCATGAAAACAGATAATACATTGAACAAACTGATTCTGATTGGTTGGTTCCTTTTATTTACCCTGGCTGCAAATGCAACGAAATTTGTAATCCTGGTTTCCAATTATCAATTTAATCCGGCAAGTATAGCAAATGTAAGCGTCGGGGATACTATACACTGGGAGTGGGCTGAGGGATTTCACACGACTACATCGACCGCCATCCCGTCCTTTGCTCCTGCCTGGGATGAGGTTATCAGCAATTCAAGGACTTCTTTTGAATATAAAGTTGTTTCTGCAGGAACATATAACTATGTTTGTACTCCGCATGCGTCTATGGGAATGACAGGCTCATTCTCTGCTTCGATCGCCGGTGTTGGAGAATCCCCGACCTCTGCAATAATTTCTATCTATCCTGAGCCGGTAAAAAATTCTGTAACCGTCAGCTATAAGTCTCAAACGGGTGTTCTCTCCGTTATCAAGATATACAATATTTCAGGGAAACTGATCCTTGAAAGGAAAATAGAAAATCCTTTACCAAATCTGACGCTGGATATTGATTTAAGTAATCTGACGTCGGGTCTTTACCTTGCTACATTTATCGACAACAGGAATAATTCCGTCATCCGGAGAGTCATCAAACGATGATCACCACTCATTTTCTTTCCAGTCTGGTTTTCCATCTGTCGGGAAGTGCTGTTTGATGCTGATAACACTCCATTTTACCGGAATACATGACCGCAATACAGTAATTGGTATGATTACATCCGGAAACTGTTACCTCGCCTGAACGAAGTTTATTTATGAATCCGGGATCATAAATAAGAGCCCTGGCAATCTGGACAAATTCAAATCTTTTTGACAGGACTTCTTCAATCTTTTCCCTGGAAACAAGTCCACCGACATAAATCAGGGGAAGTTTTACATGATTTCTCACCGTGATAGCATCGTCAAGAAAATAAGCTTCACGGAATTGTACCGGAGAAATCAATAATTCTCCAAAAAAACGTATTCCAAGTTTAAGCCATTTATCTTTCATATAATGTGACAAAATTTCAACTGGCATCCGTCCTCTCATCACATACATCGGTGCTTTACAGACAAATCCGCCGCTAAGAACGAGACCATGGACGCCTTCCTTTTCAAGGATTTTTGCTACTTCCACCGATTCATCGAGTTCCATTCCTCCCCTGAATCCATCCCTGAGATTCATCTTCACCGATACGGCAATAGTGTTACCGGCTGCATGTATTACCTCCCGGATCACTTCGATCATGAACCTGGTCCTGTTCCCAAATGATCCTCCATATTTATCCTTTCTTTTATTCGTATAACCTGATAAGAACTGGCTTATCAGGTATCCATGACCGGCATGAACTTCCACCGAGTCAAATCCCGCCTCTTTCGCAATGAGAACCGCATGACCAAAGTCACTTATCACTGAACTGATTTCTTCCCGGGACATTGTTCGCGACCATGTTGGTCCGTACAGATTAAATCCTCCGGTCGGTGAAAGACACTGACCGCCAGAAACTGATTTTTTAGCCATCAAACCGCAATGACCGATCTGGATTGCTACTGCAGCTCCTTCACTGTGAATGGCATCAGTTAGTTTTCTTAATCCGGGGATACTTTCTCTTCTTAACCAGAGCTGATGTTCAAATGATAATCCGCTGCGGGAAACGGCCGCATAGGCAACCGTTGTCATTCCGACACCTCCTTTTGCTACCGACCTGTGGTAATTTATAAGATCCTCTGAAACATTGTGATTCGGACACATTCCTTCAAACGCTGCCGAACGGATGGAACGATTCCTGATTGTCAGTGGACCCAGTTTCCCCGGAGAAAATAAAATGTCTGTCATGAACATCCCTTTAAAAGAATTTCGACATTTGTCTTATTAAAAACAAAACGAATATATGAGGTTTATCTGGAATTCAAAAATGATACCTGTATTCATACTTTTAATATCGGCACAGAGTATCCAGGCACAACAAGTGAAGAATAATCCATATGGACTGCCGATCATATCAAGTATTGTAATCTATGATAGCATTAAATCCGTTGACAGTCTTAAAAAACTTGTGGATCTCGGAAAGGTCATACCCGGTATCCAGCTTGATATCAGGTACGCAACGAGTAACAATTTTACTCATAAAAAGATATATACACTGCCAAGAGCATATGCACGGCTTTCTGTTGCAAAAGCACTGTCGGGAGTTGTAACAGATCTTAATTCACATGGGTTAGGGTTGAAAATATATGATGCCTACAGGCCTTATGCTGCGACCTTGTTATTTTATGAAACAGTAAAAGATACTGTATTTGTGGCAGCACCATGGAAAGGATCCCGTCATAACCGGGGATGTGCGTTGGACGTCAGTCTGACAGACCTGAATACTGGTAATGAGCTGGAAATGCCTACCTCATTTGATGATTTTACTGAAAAAGCAAGTCCTTTTTATAATGACCTCCCTCCGAATGTAATGAAAAACAGACAAATCCTTATAGATGCAATGGCATTGCGGGGATTTAGTGTTTATCCCTACGAGTGGTGGCATTTCGATTTCAACGGATGGGAAAATTATGAACTTATGGACATTTCTTTTGAAGAATTGAATCACTGACGTGACGATCGTAACGATCGTAACGGTCGTCTCGGTCAATTAATTCCCCTCTGCTTCTTGATCTCTTCGTATGCCGCATTGA
>Ga0172367_10008328_pt1 | contig 11599 bp, 11 predicted proteins | sample Lak10m_FD_114542 | JGI IMG/M metagenome (GOLD analysis project Ga0172367, IMG submission 114542) | Freshwater microbial communities from Kabuno Bay, South-Kivu, Congo - kab_022012_10m | ecosystem: Environmental > Aquatic > Freshwater > Lake | place: Democratic Republic of the Congo: South-Kivu...
ATAAGGAAAATTAATGGGAAAGACAAGCAAGTAATCTAGATCTAAAGTTTGTAAAATTTACAAAACCATAAGCCTGCCGTTTAATTAGTTTGATGCGGTTATTAATACCCTCCATCACACCACGGCACTGGTCAGCTAATGAGGGATAGGTGCTGAAACGTCCATTTCAAGCCGATAAAAAAGGCGGAAATACGTCGATCACGTTTTAGATGACCAGTGCCAGCATGTTGGAGAATTTTTTACCCTCTCTAACTCCCCCTTGCAAAGGGGGAGGATTTAAGTTTCACCCATTTGCAAGAGGGGATTAAGGGGGGTAAAAGCAGAAATTTATGTTAAGTAGGAGACTTCTCAAGCACAGTCTAAGTAACTAAGCATAATTAATTACAAATGAAAACCCGTAAAGTTGCGCCCCTGCGGGGTGAAACTTTACGAGTTTTCATTTATTTTGCACAGGTACTTATATATCTACCTATGCTCATTGATATATAGTGTTTTTCAATCAAGCGAGGTAAATAGGTTTGTTTCCCCGCCGAAGGCGGGGAAACAAACCTGTACTTCACTAGCCTGATACAGGTTATAAATGCGATCGCCACGCTTGCAGATTAGAAACTGGCGATCGCCTGTTCGACAATGGCTAGTGCTTGATCAATCTCCTCAGCCGAAACAATCAATGGCGGCACAAAGCGCACCACCTTCACACCCGCAGGCACCAATAACAAACCATGCTCAATGCCTGCGGCAACTACATCACGGGCTTGGATTTGGCTAGATTCTTGCAAAACCAAACCATCGATCAAGCCCCAGCCACGGACTGAAGCAATATGCTGGGGATAGCGATCGCAAATAGCTTGCAATCCAGTCCGCAGTTGTTGACCACGCTCTCTGGCATTGGCAATCAGATTATCCTTGACCATCGTATTGCAAACCGACAGAGCCACAGCACAGGCAAAGGGATTACCACCAAAGGTACTTGCATGATCGCCAGCCTCAAACACATCACAATGTGCCTTGCACATCATCGCGCCGATGGGAATACCGCCGCCTAAACCCTTTGCCGAGGTGAAGATATCAGGCTGAATGCCGAGATTTTCATAACCCCAGAGCATTCCACTGCGTCCCATTCCCACTTGGACTTCATCGATAATTAACAGGATTTTTTTCTCGTCGCAAATTTCCCGAATACGCGCAAAATAGGCGCGATCGCCAGGGTTGACACCACCTTCTCCTTGCAATGGTTCAAGCATGATCGCGCAGAGTCTACCTTCATACTTTGTGATGGCTTCTTCGAGGGCAGCGATATTGTTGTAAGGAATATAGTCAAAACCTTGGACGAGGGGCGCAAAATTCTTATGATATTTGGGCTGACCTGTGGCGGTAACAGTGGCAAGGGTGCGTCCGTGAAAACTAGCATTTGCTGTCAAAATCAAGGGATCTGCGATGTTGAGCTTGGTATGAGCATATTTACGCGCTAGCTTAATCGCCCCTTCATTTGCTTCAGCACCAGAGTTACAGAAAAAGGCTTTATCCGCACAGGAGTTTTGTACCAGCCATTTAGCCAATTGACCTTGGGGCGCAAAATAAAACAAATTAGAAGCATGGTGCAAAGTTTGGATTTGCTCAGTTACCGCTTTGACCATTGCAGGATGTGCGTGTCCCAACGTACAAGTAGCAATGCCAGCCACAAAATCCAAATATTCTTTGCCTGTGCTGTCCCATACTCGGCAGCCCTCGCCTCGCTCCAGGGCGATCGGGAAGCGGGCATAGGTACTCATCACATACTGATTAAACTCCGCGATCGCATCAGTTGTGACTTGCGGATTGGTCTGGACTTGAGATTGTACTTCTAGCGTAGTTGGCGACATGGATAAAAATGTAATAATGCTGTTAGTTTCATTATGAATGATACGAGAGTTTTCGTAAGTACTTCTGTAGTGGAATTAGCGAATAAACCCAAATTTTTTATTGAAAGTTTTGCTTTGCAAAACTTTCAATAAAAAATTTGGGTTTTACTTCGTCACTTTGCGCTGTAATGATATTCCAGTAGTCGCAGCAAATAAAAATATGCCATACATTATTCAAAATCAAGGTACTCCCCATGAGCGCGTCTGCGATCTAAAATACGGTGTAAATACGATCGGGCGAGGACTAGATAATAGTATTGTCGTAGAGGATGATGCCCGTAGTCTGTCACGTCATCATGCGGAAATTCAGGTAACGGATAAAGGGCTATATGTTACCGATTTGAATAGTAGTAATGGCACTTTTGTTAATCAGGTCAAGATTATTCAGCAAAAGCTAAATCATGGTGATTTGGTGCAGTTTGGTAGTGTTGTATTCCGCTTGGTTGATGAATCTCAATCTAGCTCACCTTCTGGGGCGAACCTGACTAATCAAAATGCAATTGCCAATTCAGGTTTGTCGATTTTAATGCGCGTTTCTCCAGAGAAATCTCGTGTAAACATGCAAGACTTATTGCAGCAGCAGAAGTTGGCTACCTCTGGATCGGTACTCATGATTCAGGGTACAGATGAGGCGCATAGGACATCAGCAAAGTTACGAGTTTTGCTAGAGGTCAGCCAAGAATTAGCCTCTCCTGAAGCCTATTCGGCTCTACCTGAAAAGATTTTAGAATTATTGCTAAAAATTATGTCAGTTGATCGCGCCGTACTATTGCTGATCGACGAGAAAACAGGACAGCTAGAACCCAAAGCCTATAAATTTAGTAATCCCAATGCGACGGCTGATCTTGATTTTTATAGTCGTAAAATTACTAACTTTGTCTTGAAACAAGGCGATGCCATTATTAGTGATGATGCTTCTCTCGATCGCCGCTTTGATAGTTCCCAGTCAATTATTCAGCAATCGATCCAAGCAGCGATGTGTGCGCCTTTAAAGCCAAGGGATCACGCGATCGGCGTATTGTATGTGGACAATCTATCGCGTGGTCATGCTTATCATAAAGAGGACTTAGAATTTCTCAGCAGTTTGGCAAATCAGGCAGCGATCGCGATCGAAAACGCCCATCTTTATCGCAATATGCAATCAGAAGTGATTCGTCGTACCAAGTTAGAGCGATTTTTTCCTGCTGCTGTTAGCAAAAAAATTGAAGAGGGGTGGGACTTAAATCGAATTATTGAAACAGAGGTAACTGCCCTATTTTCTGATATTAGCGGCTTTACTGAGATGACCGCCCCCATGCAGCCCCGTAAAGTTTTAGAATTCTTGAACGAATACTTCAAGGTAATGGTTGAAGATATTGTCTTCCCCTTTGGTGGCACATTGGAGAAATACATCGCTGATGCCCTATTAGCAGTCTGGGGTTCACCTTACCAAAAAGAGGATGATGCAGCGATGGCAGTGAACGCAGCGATCGCTATGCAATGGGCGATGAAACAACTGAATGAAGATTGGACAGAACAAGGCCGCGATTTACAAATCCAGATTCACATTGGACTGAATACAGGCATGGTCGCTGCAGGTAATATTGGCTCTGAAAACCTGATTCAGTATACTAATATTGGCGACACGATGAATGTGGCTAGTCGCATTTGCACAGCCGCCAAAGCTGGAGAGGTATTTATTCCTGAAAGTACAAAAAACAAGATATCTAGCTTAAATATACCGTTAGAAAAGCTTGATTTGATTAAAGTAAAGGGTAAAGAAGAACCATTACAGTTATATCGAGTCCTTTGGGAAAATGTTGATGTTAGGGAAATGATTAGCAATATCAAAACAACTTTTTCGGCTGGATTCTCCTAGAAAAGAGTCGGTGCAAAGCACCGACTCTTTTCTTTTGTTGCATTAATAGCTTGCTCCTGTATAATTCATTCCTAATTTACAGAGCTTACTTATCTATATGGTTACCAATCTTGTCAAACCAATAGCGGAAAACTTTTGGAGCGAATATAACATTCGTTTAGAGCCTTGGAGTATGAGCTATGATGCGCCTGTCAGCGTCAATCCTGAAGAAATTCCTACTAGTGACAAGGTAAATACTGAAGTTGAATTTGGCAATGGGGAATGGCAACCAATCAGAGCGTCGATCGCCCCCGAACTGCCTCATCAAATTTTGTTTATTGATGGGAGATTGCGCCTTGATGCCAGCTTTTTAGGACGGCGAGATGATGAGATCTTATATGGAGCTTTTGCGACGATTTCGGTGGGGGCGGTATTAGTTGATCGCACGATCAGTAGAGCTAAATGTGTGGCAACAGAAGTAATCAGGATTATTGCTCTGGGTGGGAATTTGACTCCGCCCGTCACGTCAATCCCATGTCCCGTCAGTGGTCGAGGTGCTTTGAAATACGATCGCTGCCTGACTGGTAGTAACAATCAATCAGATACGCCTTCTCAGCTAGTGCAGAGCGAAATGCTGGATGAGGAAATGCGGATTGCTAATGCCCTCTCATTAAACAAAGAGCTAATTAAAGAGAATACGCTAATCGTCCGTGATGGGCCTTTGCTCTATCGGGTTTATCAAACTCCCTACGATACGATTGGCTATGTGAAAACGATGGGTAAGGCTTATCTCAAAGGAGACAATGCCCAAGTCATGCGATCGCTGAAAGTAGGAGAGCGCACACCGATTTTTCGGATTTCTAATTCGCATGGCTCCAATCTCAGTTGGTATTTGCGATCGGGCAGTAACGATCTGAACTTCAAAAAGATGGGCTATCACGATTTGCATGGGATTATTCGCATCGATCTTGATGGTGCAGTCCCCATCGAACGCGCTAAAGCGATCGCTGATCAAAGCACCTATTTAATTCCTCAATATGCCTCGCATCCTACTCGTGATCCCCGTGCGCCGCAAAATCTTACCCCAGTAGGAGCTTTAGAAAAAGAGCTTGGGCGGAGAATGGGAAGCCGTGAACTAATTTCGCGGCGACTACGCGATTTTTTAGCTAATTCTGCTAATTTTCAGTCGCTTTAGAATACACAATATTTTTTGTGGTACAGCAAAGCCGCGCCACAAAAAAATAAGTTCTTTATTGTAAGATTAACAAGCGTGAACAGAATTACAGTGCTTTGCACTGACTTAAACCCCAGAAGAAATATTGAAAGTGGCGCGAAGCGCCACTTTCAATATTAACTTAAAGTCTAAATAGGCTGTAACTAGATTGGCTCCATCAAATTCTCGAATTAAAGTATTTTTCTTGGTCATCGCGGCGATCGCCTTGATGATGTCCTGCATTGCCATGTATCTAGAGCGCGATGAACTAGTGTATGTCGGGCTTGCCATCATCACGACAATTATCCTGCCAATTCTCTCACCGCCATTCCTAAAGGCGATCGCCGAGTCGCCACTAGCAAAACAGTGGGATATTTCTCTATCGGTTATACTTGCGGGAGCCACCATATTAATGGCAGCCCATGTCACTGAGTTTGATGCCGCTTTTGTGCGATGGTTTGACAGCTTAAAATGGGATGCTTTAGGAGCCGTAGGACAGATTTTAATCGCGATTTTGGCGGTGTGGGTAGCTTGGCGACAAAATGAAATTTCTGAAGAATTAACAGGTCAACAAAATGTCATTACCCAACAGCAAACCATTGACTCCTATTTCCAAGGGATTTCTGACCTAGTTCTTGATCCGCAGGGACAATTGGAAGACTGGCCGCTAGAAAGAGCGATCGCCCAAGCCAGAACCGCAGCATTGCTTGGAGGCTGTGATGCTGATGGTCGTGCCAAAATTATCCGATTCCTATCTAGCGCCAACCTTTTAACTCCACTCAAACGCGATGGCTTACTTGGCCGTCCAATTTTGGATGGAACTGGTGGCTATGTTGTTGACTTGGCTAATGGAGTGCGGGTAGTTAACTTGGGCATGATGTTAGCTGGTCGTGATGTTTGTAATACGGATTTGCGAAATGCTGATTTGAGTGGAGCGAACTTAATCAAGGCAAATTTTGTAAATTGCGACCTCACGGGCGCAAACTTTGGTGGAGCGATCTTAGTGAAAGCCAATTTGCGTGGAACAGATCTTAGCCGTGTGAAGATGTTTTATGGCAATCTAGAAACTGCCACCCCTCGTGATCGCCAACATCTACCAAATTTCGAGACAGGGGAGCATACGGGCGCAGTGGTCGAAGATGCGGACTTTAGCAAGGCGATCGATCTATCTGAAGAAACGCGCCAATATCTCTGTGCATGGTGTGGCAAAAAATCTCGTAAAACTATCCCTGGAGGCTGTGAAGATGTACCAAATAGATTGGGGCATTAAAGGTTATCTAGCTTCGCGATACTTAAATTTATGGCAAGGCAAAAATCACAGATTAGCGATCGCTACTTTCTTGAGTGCCCAGATCTCTGCGCTTGTGATGATGCCGCTGCTTAGTTTTGCCGAACCCCAGTCACAACAACCTGTGCAGGAAGATATCCCCGAAGAAGTTTTGCGTGCCGAAATCTACACTGATGCGCGATCGCCAATCGATGGCAAACAACTCTCGGCAGCCGAATATACGGAACTCATGGAAAAACTGCGATCACTCGATGGTATACCGCCTGAAGATTTAGTTTCACCCAAGGTGCGCGAAGTCATCGGTTTGTTAAAGCTTCGTAAATTTCTAAAACAGTTCATTCCATTTATTCCGTAAAAAGAGACAAAGATAGGCAGCATAAATTACTGCCCATTCTTTTCTTCACTATCAAAAAAGGAAAGGATTTATTTTAGTAAGGATAGGAGGCGCTTCGCGCCTCCTATCCTTACCTATTTCGCACCACCCAAAAAAACGATCTATCAAAAATGGCAATTATTATCGCAGGTGAGCGTAGTGGTGTAGGCAAGACCACCGTAACTTTGGCACTACTAGCAGCAATGAAAGCGCGATCGCGATCTGCTAAATCTCCAGTGCAATCTTTTAAAGTGGGGCCTGATTACATCGATCCCATGTTCCATTCCTACATCACAGGGCTGCCCTGTCGCAATCTCGATCCTGTTCTCACTTCGGAAGCTTACGTAAAAGAATGCTTTGCGAAACATAGCCAGAAAGCTGAATATTCACTCGTCGAAGGTGTGATGGGGCTATTTGATGGTGCAACGGGGAAAGATGATACTGCTAGTACTGCTCATGTTGCAAGGCTGCTAGATGCGCCAATAGTCCTCATTCTTAACTGTGCAAGTACTTCTCGCTCAATTGCAGCGATCGCGCATGGATATCGCACCTTTGACCCACGTATTCACATTGCAGGTGTTGTGCTGAATCGCGTTGGCAGCGATCGCCATTTAGAGTTATTAACTCAAGCTTTAGAACCATTAAATTTACCAATTTTAGGTGTGCTGCGTCGTCAAGATGATATCTCCATTCCCGATCGCCATCTAGGGCTAGTTCCCACTGCGGAAATGTCTAATCTTGATGGAATTATTGAGCGGTTAGCCTATTTAGGAGAGACTTGCTTTGATTGGGAGAAATTGTTGCCATTAATGGAAAACCCTCAAACCCCAACCCCCTCTTCCTCTGGGAGAGCGGCTGGGGGTGAGGGTCTTCGCATTGCGATCGCGCAAGATCGCGCTTTCAGTTTTTACTATGCTGATAATCTCGATTTGTTTAGAGAAATGGGTGCGGAGTTAATTCCTTGGAGTCCAATTAGCGATCGCACCTTGCCAGAAAATATCCAAGGTTTATACTTTGGCGGGGGCTTTCCTGAAGTGTTTGCCAGTGAATTAGCCGAAAATAAAACCGCCAGAGCATCCGTTCACCATGCGATCGCATCAGGCATACCAACCTATGCCGAATGTGGCGGACTTATGTATCTCTGCGATCGCATTGTTGACTTTCAGGAACAGTCATTCCCAATGGTGAATATTTTCCCGACGGCAGCCAAAATGGGCAAGCGGCTAACTTTGGGATATCGTCAGACGATCGCTTTGCAAGATAGTCCTCTGGTAAATAAAGGAGATCTAGTTTTGGGACATGAGTTTCATCGCTCGTCTTTAACGGAACTTAGCGATCGTCCTTTGTATTCTCTGCAAGGTTATGACTCATGTTTACAGTATTCATCGGAAGGATGGCAAAGCTATCAAGCTCATGCTTCTTACGTCCATATTCATTTCGGCGCACAAACACACTTATTAGAGAAGTTTCTCGCCAATTGTAATCAAATCCCCCAGATATAATTAATGTTATACCAATTCATAGAAGTGTGGCGATACTTCTGTGAATTAAAAGCCAAACCCTGTAAGGGTTTTGAAAGTACAAAATGGCTACGCCATTTTGTACTTTGGTATAACACTAGATACTTAATACCAATTCTTCAAATTCCAGCTACAGATAAAGCCTCTAGAATGGAAGCCCTCCCGGTTAAGGAAGCAATGACATCTTTCGTCATTTCCTTGAGCCTGTGAGTGACCAGTTCTTGCAACTGTTCTAAAGTCTTGGGCAATTGCCACCGCAGCCCCTGCTTGAGATGCAGCCACACCCGTTCAATGGGATTGGTCTCGGGCGCATGAGAGGGTTGAAACATCAAGATGATGTTGGCTGGAATCTGCAACCGCTTTGCTCTGTGGCATCCAGCTTGGTCGAGTTGAATAATCAAGATAGAGTCGCTAAAGTGCTCCGACACCAGAGTTAAAAAGACTTGGAAGCAATCGGTATTGAAGTGAGTGAACTCATAGAAAAAGTGTTCTCCAGTGGCAGGTTCGACCACGCCATACAGGTAGCTTGCTTTGAATTGCCATTGCACTTTGCCTTTGGGTTTGACCCCTTTGAGGGTAATTTTGCGTCCACTGAGGGTTTTGAGCCCAATCCGGGTTTCATCTTCACACAAGAATCGCACTTGACCCGTCAGTCCCATCATGCCAATGGCGAACCACCCCAGCATTGCTAGATTCTCGCTCAAGTTTTTTTATATGCCTCCACCCGCTCATCGGTGTTGTCGACACTTTGAGGACGCGCCACTTTGGGAGATGCCCCCAAGCGATAGTGCACGAGTTTATGGACAGTTTTGTAGGGTGAGTGAATCCCCAACCGGCTTTCGAGCCATTGGCAGATTTCGACATAGCTATTAAATCCTTCAGGTTCCTCCAAGCGCTTTTTCAAGGCATCTTGTGCCCACTGGGGGATGCTCTGCTCTCGACCAGGGTGCGGTTTGTGTTCCAAGATTCCTTCAAGACCACCTTGACGATATCCTCTTAACCAGGTCTGCACTGTGACTCGATTGCGACCCAATAGAGTTGATGCCTCTTGAATCGTTTTTGCTTGTCGCGTTTTGAGTAAGTACAGCACTTGGATACGTTCTTTATCCGACCCTGTTTTTTGGTTTCTGAGCAATTGTTTGAGCTCGTCTTCGGTTTCCTGAATGTCCAGCTTGTAGACTCCTGTCATGACTGATTCCTGTCTCGACTATTCCCTTATTATATCTGTAGTCTTAGTTTGGAGATTTGGTATAAGATGAAAGGTGACGATTCTTGCTGCCTTCCATCTTTGGGGTTTTAGGATACAATCTAAGCTGGATGTTTCGATTGCAGCAAATGTCAAACGCAAAATGTCAAACGTAGAAAGCATAGAAAGAAAACTAGATACCAAGGCAGAAAAGGTCGTAGTTGGTTTATCTGGCGGAGTGGATAGCTCCGTTGCGGCGGCTCTATTGCATCGTGCTGGATACGATGTAACAGGTTTGACACTGTGGCTAATGCGTGGCAAAGGACAATGCTGTTCAGAAGGTATGGTTGATGCCGCACGTCTATGTGAAGAGTTAGGCATTCATCATGAAATTGTCGATAGTCGTGATGTCTTTGAGCAAAACATCATTAACTATCTAGTTACTGGCTATGCGGCAGGGGCTACGCCTCTACCATGTTCACGCTGCAACAAAGCCGTCAAGTTCATGCCAATGATGACCTATGCTCGCGAAAAGTTGGGCATTAATAAAATTGCGACGGGGCATTATGCCAAGCTAAACTTCAATCCTGAATCGGGTCGCTATGAATTGCGCCGCGCCGTTGATGACACCAAGGATCAATCTTATTTTCTCTATGAAGTTGGACAAGAAGAACTAAGCTGCTGTGTTTTTCCCTTAGGCAACACCACCAAAGTCGAAACCCGCAAAATTGCGGCTGAGTTTGGTTTAGCTACTGCTGAAAAACCTGAAAGTATGGACTTATGCTTAGTTGAAGCCAATGGCTCGATGAAAGCCTTTCTGGATAAATATCTCACGCCCGTTCAAGGCAAAATTGTGGATACACAAGGCAATATTTTGGGTGAGCATGATGGTACATACCACTACACCATCGGTCAACGCAAAGGTTTGGGCGTAGCGGCGGCGCATCCCTTGTATGTGATTGCTCTTGATCCTGTCAAGAATGAAGTTATCGTTGGCGATCGCTCAGAAGCCCATGAGAAAGAATGCACGATCAATCAAGTCAACTGGGTATCACTTGCCCCTACAGATGTTCCATTTGCTGCAGAAGTGCAAGTACGCTATCGCACTGAGCCTGCGCCTGCAACTGTGATTCCCCTTGAAGGCAATCGGGCGAGGATTGTCTTTGATGTGCCACAATTTAGCATTACCCCAGGTCAAGCAGCAGTCTTTTATCATGGCGACTTGTTACTTGGCGGTGGATTAATCGAAGCTAAGCAATAAAAAAGGGACGCAAAGCGTCCCTTTTTTTTAGGCTGTTGGTACTACTTGTTTACGTAAAGAATTTAAGCGGCGCGTTGCGGTTTCGTTCTTTTCATCCAGTTTAACGACTTGTTCATACATCTCGATCGCTTGAGGTAGTAGCTTTTTCTTTTCGTAGGCGTGACCAAGATTATTGATGGCAGTTACATAACCCTCTTGTAAAGCGATCGCTTCTTTGTAATTTTTGATCGCTAGATCGTACTGTTCTTGGGAGAAATAGGAAAATCCCAGCGCATTATAAACCTCAGGAATATTCTCACCACCTTCTTTCAGAGCCTTATTAAATAGGACAATGGCTTGAGCATATATCTTTTTTCGCAAATAGACGCTACCAAGTTGGTAATAGTCTTCGGGTGTACCTTTTTCCTTTTGGAGCTTAGGTTGGAGGTCAGAAATTACATTTTCTAAGCTACGGGCTTTCAAAATCTGGCGGATAACTAACCAGCTAACCCCAGCTAGCAGCACCACTAAGGCTCCAAGGTATGCGATCGCTAATGTACTATCCATAAATATCTACTAACTTCAATCAAATTTATTAACACAGTTTTTCTATCATTGCACTCTAACAATTTGTTTAGGCAGTTTAAAAAGTAATTTTTAACAAACCCTCAAAAAGAGTGTTAACTAGTACAAACCAAAACCCAAGAAGTGAGTGGCGGCGCGAAGCGCCGCCACTCACTTCTTGGGTTTTGTGCCCTAAGCAAAATTTACTTTGCTATCAGCAATTCTCATTATACAAATTGGTTTTTTGAAAGCCCGCCGTTGGCGGGCTTTCAAAAAACCAATTTTGGTGTTTCCAGCGCCGAAGGCGCTGGAAACACCAAAATTGGTTTCATAATGAGAATTGCTGCTTTGCTATCAGGGCAACCGCACACGTTCATGAATAAATAACGAAACAAAGAAAGCAAAGTAAAATGACCAATATAAATTAAAAGTAAAATATTGCCATGTCTTCTACAATCAGTCCAGTCGCATTAATTG
>Ga0172367_10008334_pt1 | contig 11595 bp, 9 predicted proteins | sample Lak10m_FD_114542 | JGI IMG/M metagenome (GOLD analysis project Ga0172367, IMG submission 114542) | Freshwater microbial communities from Kabuno Bay, South-Kivu, Congo - kab_022012_10m | ecosystem: Environmental > Aquatic > Freshwater > Lake | place: Democratic Republic of the Congo: South-Kivu...
CCCGAACCCTATCTATAAAGATTTCGTGGTACGGATTTACCTTACGAATGCGGCGGAGGTATTCCTCTCCTTAGACGACGATCGCGGACGTTCGGCTCAAATCATGGAAACAGGAGGGATCTTGCAGCCGGGTTACTATGAATATGCTGTTGATACAGATAAACTTGCCGAAGGGACTTATTTCATTAACCTCCGGTCAGTCGATGAAACGAAGTCGTTTAAGTTGGCTGTGGTGAAGTAGTGGGCTTGGGAGCCGTCAGCTCTCGATACGCTTCGCACTCGATCTGACGGCTCCTATTACTGTCAGACCGAGTGATTTGACGCAGTCAAATCGTATCGAGGGATGTCTTCCCCGCCGTTCAAAAACTTACAAAAACGATAATAGCATAAAACCGGCCTTGGATTTTTCGGTTTTCAATCCGCACTGTGTTTCGTCGTTTTGGAAGAAGCCGCAGGATCACTGACAAAACAGAAACACAGAAGGAGCAGAAAAGGGTTCGGATAGGATAAAAATTGTATGATGAACAATATAATCCCGAACCCAGAACAAATCCAAAGCCTTGATTTTTACTCCACTTTTGATCAAGCAAAAGTGGAAAGAACGAATTGCTCCAGCTAACGCTGTTGAGAATAACTCGACCTGACGGCGAGGGTCGTGCGGGTTTGGATTTATTTGAACAAAGTCGATCGTCAGACCGCGTTGCCCTGAGTTCACAGAAGGTAGTGATTCCGACCGAAGCGTCGGAATGTATCGAGGCTTCCCTTTCCTATGGCTATGCTGCCGTTCATCTCTCTGCACAACAGCCACCGTCTGTTCGAGTGCGCGCAGCGCGTATCGAGAACAGGTGGCTGCTACTCGATCAGATGGCGAATGTTCAAATTCTCAAATCATCAAATTCTCAAATCATTCTACACTCAAACTCTCCTTCTCCTTCTCCTTCTCTGTTCTCAAATGCCCTGTAAGCACCAGTACCAGAAATGGCAATACCGGCGCTTTGAACCGCACTAATACACCGAAAAGGATCGATGTGAAACCTGCAAAATAGGCCAGGATGAAGGCGAAGAAGAACGAATAGATCAGAATCTCATTATCCCGAATGAACTGAATGCGTTGTCGCAGGCGGGGATGGAGCAGGAAGCGTACCAGAAAGTAGATAAGTATTGTGGATTGGATACCATCGAAGATGAACGAAAAGCTCAGCGCCTCCCAGATAAAAGGCCGGAAAAAACCTGCCGTTACCGCTGTAGGAAGTGCGGCAACCATACCTACAGGTGAATAATCGGTAACACCAACATCGTATTTAGCTCCGGTGTACGTTTTATTCGTTGTCATGTCTTCATGGATCACGGCTGCTTCTTCAATGAATCCGGCTGCAATGGGCGTGCGGAAAAATACGAGGACACCTGCGATACCAATAATGGCCGTCAGCAATCGTATACCCGTTCGTTGAAAACTTTTGGCCCCGAATTTCTTCCCAACGCGGGCACTGTAGGCATAGAGAAGAGGGACTAACACGGTCACTACCATAAAGGAGCGCACGGTTACCATCACGTACAGGCAGAGAAATACGATCAGCCAGTTCTTGAATGAGTGTGGCTGTTCCGGTGTGATGATGCGAAAGATGTTCACTACAAAGTAACAGACCGTGCACCACATCACTGTGTCCTTTGAGATTCCTCCGCACCAGAAACTCAGCGAGGGGATGAAGAAAATGGCCAACGCCAGGTGCCCGTCTGAATGCAGCTTGTATTCCCGCAAGAATTCATACAGGCGCATGGAAACATTTGTCGAGATATAGGTAAAAACAATAGACATCAAGACGTAGCCCTTGAATGTGAAAAAGCCAAAAAACGAAGCTATTTTACTAATAAAAAAGGAGGATGGCTCCTCATATATCCTTCCATCTGGGAACCCGGTATCCTGCGTAAAATTCACATAGGGGTTTCTTAGGCCCTCAAATCCAAATTCAAAGATCTCTTGAAAATAGGCAATGGGATCGTTAAAAAAGAGGTTGTTAAGCTTGACGGAGCCGTCCCAGAAACCGATGGAGTCGCCTCCCGCACCGTATTTTACAATGTAAAATGTAACGTTTGCTACTACCAGGAACATTTTAAAGTAGAATGCCCGTGCATAATACTTGTAATATGTTTTTTCAGTATTCTGGCGATAACGCAGGTAGATCAGGATGGAGATCACAATCAGGCCCGCGAAGGTAGCCATGATGTCGATAGGTGTGAAAAACTCGTATTGTCGGTCAATGATGAACTCTGCCGGTTTGCTGTCCTGCATACATTGCTTTTTTCAAAGATAACCAAATCATCTGATCTTTGTCCTACCGGTCCTCGATGCGCTTCGCACTCAGGCGGACGGCAGGAGATCGAATTTCAACCATCATCTCTCGATACAACCTTCGCTTCACTTCGGTCACTCGATCTGACTTCCCGGCCGTTTAGCTCTTCATAGGTCGCCACTCGATCTAACTTCCCGGCCGTTCATCTCTCGATTCAACCTTCGTTTCACTTCTGTCACTCGATCTGACGGTGAATGTTATCCGGGATAGCCTATTGAGGACTGACTCCTTACTTCTTGAACCCTTTGAACCATTAACGACCGAATCACCCCTCATGATTACCCCTTCCACCTGCCGGCGGTCAGGCATGGGGAGAAAATATTCGTCATTTCTCGAAGTAGGACCCATTAATACCTGGATATAGGAATGATTTAGAGTGTATAAAACCGAGTAAAAATAAAAATAATATTTAAATTTACTCGGTAAAAATGTATTATGATCATAAGGCAAATTGAAACGGAACTTAAGGAAATCCTAACTGAGTTTCCGGTTTTAGCTATTGTCGGTCCTCGGCAAGTTGGAAAAACCACATTGGCAAAACGTTTAGGGGATACTTTGCAAAAAGAGGCCATCTATGTTGATCTCGAAAATCCAAGAGATGAAAATAAGTTGAATGATCCTGTCTTATTCTTTGAGACCAATCAGGATAAATGCGTTATTCTGGATGAAATCCAGCGAAGGCCTGATCTCTTTCCGATTCTTCGATCTATGATTGACCAAAATCGTGTTCCGGCAAGATTCGTTTTGTTAGGATCTGCCTCTCCCTACTTGATTCGAGAGAGCTCCGAGACACTTGCGGGAAGGATATTTTATCAGGAATTAACCCCTATTCACTTAGCTGAACTGGGAGGAGACAAATCGTCTCAACAACTTTTGCTACGGGGTGGATTTCCAAATTCTTTGCTCGCCGGTTCAGATAAAATGAGTGCAAAATGGCGTGAAGGTTTTGTAAAAACATACATCGAACGTGATCTGCCGCTCTTGGGCCTTCCCTTGTCACCAAGTGAATCCAGAAACCTGTTGCGTATGATGGCTCATTTACAAGGGCAGTTGGTCAATTATGCCACAATAGCTAAATCCTTGGGGGTTAGTTCTCCAACAGTCAAAAAGTACATTCACTTTTTAGAGCAAGCCTTCCTAATAGATTTGTTGCAGCCATTTTCGTCAAATCTTGGAAAAAGAATTGTCAAATCACCGAAGATATATGTCAGAGATTCTGGATTACTAACGTATTTACTAGGAATTAATGACTTTAATGATCTTTTGGCATATCCAAACGCAGGTGGTGTATGGGAGGGTTTTGTTATTCAGCAGATCAGGAGTGCGATACCGTCGACGATAGATCGTGTTTATTACCGAACACAACACGGGGCAGAAATAGATCTTGTGTTAGTATATCCAAATCAAAAGCGAATAGGCGTCGAGATTAAATTCAGTTCTTCGCCAAAGTTGACCAAGGGGAATTACGAAGCTATGTCTGACCTGAATTTAACGCATTTGTTTGTGGTGATCCCAGGGGAGGAGGCATATCTGTTAAAAGAGAACGTTGAGGCTTTAGGCATAGCTCAATTGCTTAACAGATTATTGGTGTTAAGCTAATTTTAGCTACCCTAGGAGGGGCTGAGGAGGGTGACAGTTTACGTCTGAACTGACAAGAAGCCAAAACCTTTCAAATCACCCCACTTTATATCTTGTCCAGTGGAGAAAATCTTCAAATCCTCAAATTTTACCTCGAGGATAGTCGAGAGATAAATCTTCAAATTCTATTCCTACCTTTAACCCGATGAAAAAAGCACTCATTACAGGTATAACAGGACAAGATGGAGCATATCTCGCCGAGTTTTTGTTAAAAAAAGGCTATGAGGTTCATGGCATTAAAAGAAGATCTTCACTTTTCAATACGGAACGAATCGATCATTTGTATCAGGATCCTCATGAAACGCATTTGAATTTTAAATTGCATTTCGGTGATCTATCGGATAGCATGAACCTTACACGAATCATTCAGGAAGTACAACCTGATGAAATCTATAATCTGGGAGCCATGTCTCACGTCAAGGTAAGTTTCGAAACTCCTGAATATACCGCTGATGTAGATGGGATCGGCACCTTGAGAATTTTAGAGGCGGTTCGTTTACTTGGACTTACAGATAAAACGAGAATCTATCAAGCATCTACCTCAGAGTTGTACGGCTTGGTGCAGGAAGTTCCGCAAAGTGAAAAAACACCTTTTTATCCAAGGAGTCCGTATGCTGCAGCAAAACAATACGCCTATTGGATTACGGTGAATTACCGCGAGGCTTACAATATGTTCGCTTGTAATGGTATTTTGTTTAACCATGAATCACCATTGAGAGGGGAAACCTTTGTAACAAGAAAGATCACCCGCGGTGTGGCGCAGATCGCTTTAGGATTAAGAGATTGCGAATATCTGGGTAATCTCGACGCCAAACGTGACTGGGGTCATGCAAAGGACTATGTAGAGGCCATGTGGTTGATGTTGCAGCAAGACCAGCCGGAGGATTTTGTGATTGCAACAGGAGTTACAACTGAGGTTCGGGAATTTGCGAGAATGGCATTTGCAGAACTGGGCGTCGAAGTACAATTCGAGGGAAGCGGAGTAGAGGAGATAGCCCGAGTTTCCGCAGTACATTCGGATCGTTGGAAAGTAAAGGTGGGTCAAGTTGTGTTGAGGGTTGATGAAAAATATTACCGTCCAACAGAGGTTGAACTATTAATTGGGGATCCAACGAAAGCTAAGACGAGATTGGGGTGGAAACCGAAATACGATCTGAAAGCATTGGTGGCAGAAATGGTCAGTGCAGATCTAACCTATTTTGAACGGGAAACCTATTTGAAAGATGGAGGATATGAACGCTTCGGGGCTTATGAATAAGGAAAGTAAAATCTTTGTAGCAGGTCACAATGGCATGGTGGGCTCCGCAATAGTTCGATTGCTTGAGAAACGTGGATATAAAAATTTAATTCTTCGAAGGTCATCTGAGCTTGATCTCCGTGATCAGCAAGCCGTAAAGAGCTTTTTTCATCAAGAAACACCTGAATATGTATTTCTGGCGGCAGCTAAAGTAGGAGGAATTGTAGCGAATAATACCTACAAAGCACAATTCATCTATGAGAATCTTATGATCCAGTCAAATGTTATTCATGCGGCATATGAGTTAGGTGTGAAAAAACTGCTTTTTCTTGGATCATCTTGCATCTACCCGAAATTTGCAGAACAGCCGATAAAAGAGGAATCCCTATTAACGGGAGCACTGGAGCCGACAAATGAATCCTATGCACTGGCAAAGATTGCAGGATTGCGTATGTGTGATTTTTACCGAGAGCAATACGGCTGCGATTTTATTTCGTTGATGCCTACCAATTTATACGGTCCGGGTGATAATTATGATTTACAAAATTCCCATGTGATTCCTGCCTTATTGCGCAAATTCCACGAAGCAAAAAACAGGCAATCTGAACTCAATCAAAATGTTTCAGCCGAGGGGTACAGTGAGCCTGTCGAAGGGGGCAATGAGCTTGTCAAGGAGCACAGTGAGCCTGTCGAACTGTGGGGTTCTGGGTCACCTATGCGCGAATTTCTGCATGTAGATGATCTCGCTGATGCCTGTTTGTATTTCATGCAAAACTATAGTCAAGCGGGACATGTAAATATCGGAACAGGAACGGACGTCACGATTAAAGAACTTGCCGAAATGATCGCTGAAATCGTTGGCTATTCTGGTAAAATATTCTGGAATTCCTCCTATCCTGATGGAACACCACGTAAATTACTTGATGTGTCTAAGGCAAGCACTTTCGGTTGGAAAGCGACTATTCCGTTAAAAGAAGGATTGCGTCAAGTTTACATAGAAAAATTTCTTGAGTAATAATTGCCACCTGCCCTCGATACGCTTCGCACTCGGTCAGACGGTGGCATGTCATATTAAAATACTGAATCACCAATCCCAAGTCCCAAATTGAAAATCAAATTCATCTGCATCGGTAAAACCACCAAAAACTTCCTCGAAACAGGGGAGGAGGAGTATTTTTCCAGATTGAAACATTATGTCCCTGTGGAACGCTTTGAACTTCAGGATATACGTAACGCAAAGAATTTGTCAAGAGAGCAACTGAAAGAGGCAGAAGGTAAAGAGATTTTAAAGCGCATTCTTCCAACAGATCAATTGGTATTGCTTGATGAGCGTGGGAAAGAATTCTCTTCCGTTTCGTTTGCAGCTCACCTCGAACAGCAAATGAATCAGTCTGTAAAGACCCTCGTGTTTGTGGTAGGTGGTGCATTTGGCTTTTCGGACGAGATCTATCAACGTGCCAACGTGAAAATGAGTTTATCCCGCATGACTTATTCTCATCAAATGGTTCGCATGATCTTTCTCGAACAATTGTACCGTGCCTTCACCATCATTCGGGGGGAGGGGTACCATCATGAGTGATTTGGGATTGTTAATTCGGGATTCGTGATTCTCGATTCGTTATTCGGAATGGTGCTTCTTTTGCCGTCATATCGAGTGGTAAAAGTGAAACGAAGGTTGTACCGAGATCAGGCGGCAAATTTCATGTCCTGAATCCAATCCATCGAATTATTGAATTATCAAATCATCAAATTCTCAAATCCGAAAAACCGCTGGCGTCACTCCGAGTGCGAAGCGTATCGAGGAAAGCCAACGGTTTTTCGGTACAATATTTGCTATCCCCAAACCACAAAAAAAATACCGATGAGCTTTTTTTATGCCGTTTTAACTTCCATCGTTCTCGTCTTTACAGGGCAGACTGACATACCTTATTCAAGCGTTGAAAAGGCATTTGCAGCGGGAAATGCTTCGGAAATTACAGGGATGGGGAAAGACAAAATCATGCTCAACGTGCTAGGTAAAGAAGCGGTCTACAGTCAAAGCCAGGCGACTATGGTACTCAAAGATTTTTTCACGAAAAAACCTGTCGTCAGCTTCAAGTTTGTATTCAAAGGCAAAGAAACAACTGAAGGTTCCTATGCTATCGGTACTTATGAATCTAAAAGTGAAACTTTCCGAGTAACTGTGCAATTTCGAAAGATCTCCGCTGAATATAAGATCGAGAGTATGTCGATCGAGAAGTAGTTTCAAAGCCTGATCTCGATACAAACCGACGTTACCGTCGGTCCACTCGATCAGACTTTTTTCACCAATCGATTTTCCTCACCAATCGAGAACCTCTGGGTTCGGCTCGCAATTATGAATTGTGTAAATCAACCACCGCTTTTGCACAGAATCAGCCTGCATGACAAGCAAAGATGCGAATGCACGGAGCGCAGTTATGTCCCTTCGGTCGACTCAGGGCAGGCGCTGGTGCCGAAGGCAGATTCCTTGCAAAAGTGGGAAGGGTTTTGCTACTTTTGACACAAAAGTAGATCGTAATAATGGGAAAATTCAGTGATATCGTTAAATCAGAAACGCCAACTTTGGTTGATTTTTACGCGACCTGGTGTGGACCATGCAAAATGATGGCGCCGGTGCTGGATCAGTTAAAAGATCAAATGGGTTCAAAAGTCAGGATTTTGAAGATTGATGTGGATAAAAATCAAGAAGTCGCCGATAAATTCAAGATCCGCGGTGTTCCAACCTTCATGCTCTTCAAATCCGGCGAGATCCTGTGGCGCCAAAGTGGTGTGATCGAGTTGAAAACGCTGAAGGAGAAAATAAACGCATCTATTTAGTGAACCTTCTACAGTCATAAGAACGGATCAAGTCAAAATCGAAAATTTAAAATTCGGAATTCAAACAAAGCCACTTTTACACAGAACCAGTCTGCAAAGCAAGCGGCGTTGCGGAGCACGAAGCGCAGATTTGTCAGCGGTGCCGAAGGCAGGTTCCTTGTAAAAGAGGGAAGGGTTTTGCTACTTTTGACCACAAAAGTAGAGAAGAAAAGTCATGCAGCCTTAATCACAGGATGATCAATTTTGTTAGCCGCATACATCAAACAAGCTTGTATGTCCATCGACTCTAAATCTGGAAAGTCCCTTAGGATTTCATTCTGAGACATGTTATTGGCCAGTAAGCTTAATATGTCACTTACACGGATTCTCATTCCTCTAATGCAGGGTTTTCCACCGCATTTGTCTGCGTCAAATGTAATTCTTGATAGAATATTTGTTTCCATTACTGTTAGTCTAACGTAAAAATAATAAAATGAACTGAAACTCGGTAGTTATTTCTGTAGACTACTAAATTCAACGAAAAATTTCAATTTGAAACAGACTATTCCGTGACCTAATTCCCCAATTCCAAATCCCGAATTCCTAAACACTTGCACAAGTACATTCAAAATTCTACTTTTGCGCCCGACAAAATTTTATACAAAAATTAACTTATGGAGTCAAAGATGATTTATGTGCCGATAGTAATGGCAGTGATCGGTCTACTTTTTATGTGGATCAAAAGGTCTTGGGTACTGAAACAAGATGCCGGAGATGGTAAAATGAAAGAAATTTCTGATTACATCTACGAAGGAGCGCTTGCTTTCTTGAAGGCAGAGTACCGCCTATTGGCAATTTTCGTAATTGTTGCGAGTGTTGTACTAGCCGGAATTACGTTTCTACCGGGTGTTAAAACACATTTATTAATAATCGTTGCGTTCGTGTTTGGCGCTATATTTTCTGCTTTGGCAGGTAACATGGGGATGAAGATCGCTACGAAAACGAACGTAAGAACAACTCAGGCTGCCCGCACAAGTTTACCTCAAGCATTGAAAGTTTCTTTTGGCGGTGGTACTGTTATGGGGCTTGGTGTTGCTGGTCTGGCTGTTCTTGGTTTGACGGCATTCTTCATTATCTTCTTCCAGATCTTCATGAACGGTCGTTGGACGAATACGGAAGATATGACAATCGTATTGGAAACGTTGGCCGGGTTCTCTCTTGGAGCTGAATCAATTGCGTTGTTTGCACGTGTTGGTGGAGGAATCTATACGAAAGCGGCTGACGTAGGTGCTGACCTTGTTGGTAAAGTTGAAGCGGGTATTCCTGAAGATGATCCACGTAACCCTGCTACCATTGCAGACAACGTTGGTGATAACGTAGGAGATGTTGCCGGAATGGGGGCTGACTTGTTCGGTTCTTATGTGGCAACAGTACTCGCAGCGATGGTTCTTGGAAACTATGTGATTAAGGATAACGGTGGTGCTATCGAAGATGCATTCAATGGTATCGGACCGATCTTGTTGCCAATGGCAATTGCAGGTTTCGGTATTCTTTTCTCAATCATCGGAACAATGTTGGTGAAGATCACAAGCAACGATGCGAAAGAGGCGCAAGTCCAAAAAGCATTGAACATTGGTAACTGGGTATCGATCATTTTGACTGCTGCCGCATGTTTTGCGTTAGTTCAATTTATGCTTCCTGCTAAAATGAACATGGACTTCTTTGGAGAAGGTTCGAAAGAGATCTCTTCCATGCGTGTGTTCTACGCTACGATCATCGGATTGATCGTTGGCGGTGCCATTTCTTCAGTTACAGAATACTATACAGGATTGGGTACAAAACCAGTTTTGAAAATCGTTCAGAAATCTTCTACAGGAGCAGGGACGAACGTGATCGCAGGTTTAGCAACTGGGATGATCTCGACATTCCCTACGGTTCTTTTATTCGGTGGTGCGATCTGGGGTTCTTACGCATTGGCAGGATTCTACGGTGTTGCTTTGGCAGCGTCTGCAATGATGGCGACTACAGCTATGCAGCTGGCGATCGATGCTTTCGGACCGATATCTGACAACGCAGGTGGTATCGCTGAAATGAGTGAATTACCGAAAGAAGTTCGTACACGTACAGATATTTTGGATTCAGTTGGTAACACTACTGCGGCAACAGGAAAAGGATTTGCGATCGCTTCGGCAGCATTGACTTCACTCGCGTTGTTTGCAGCTTATGTCACGTTTACCGGAATTGATGGAATTAACATCTTTAAGGCTCCGGTATTGGCCATGTTGTTCATCGGTGGAATGATTCCGGTTGTATTCTCTGCCCTGGCAATGAATTCAGTTGGTAAAGCAGCAATGGACATGGTGTACGAAGTACGTCGTCAGTTCCGTGAAATCCCTGGAATCATGGAAGGTACAGGGAAACCTGAATATGGCAAATGTGTAGAGATCTCTACAAAAGCTGCATTGCGCGAAATGATGTTGCCGGGTATTCTTACAATTGGTTTCCCTATCGCAATCGTATTGTTGGGTAAATTGGTGTACAGTACAGACAATATGCTTATTGCTGAGATGTTGGGTGGTTATATGGCTGGTGTAACAGTATCCGGTGTACTTTGGGCAGTGTTCCAAAACAATGCAGGTGGTGCTTGGGACAACGCTAAAAAATCATTCGAAGCAGGTGTTGAGATCAACGGTGAAATGACGTACAAAGGTTCTGATGCGCACAAAGCTGCAGTAACAGGAGATACAGTTGGTGATCCGTTCAAAGATACTTCTGGTCCATCTATGAATATCCTGATCAAATTAACATGTTTGATCGGTTTGGTGATCGCTCCGATCTTGGGTAGCGGATCTGAAGGTGGAAAAGAAGGACAAGGTGCTTGTCAAATGGAGCAGTGCGATGGTAAAATGGAATGTCACAAGGACATGAAAGCTTGCCATGGTGAGAAAGCATGTGAACCGCATATTAAAGGTGAGTACATGGTTGGAAAATGCGACATGCGTGAATGTTCCAAAATGACTAAAGAGGAGTGTGCTAAAATGTGCGACGAAAAAGGATGTACTCCTGAAGAAAAAGCGATTTGTCTTTCTCACTTTGGCGCTGATGGTAAATTCATCGGTGGAGGACATTGTGAAAAAGAAGGTGCGTGCTCCGGAGATTGCAAGTCAAAAAGCGATTGCAAAGGTGACTGCAAGAAGGGTGGAAAATGTGAAGGCAAGTGCCATTAATGATTTTACGATTTAAAGAGAGGGATGCTGCGGTGTCCCTTTTTTTTGATCAAAGAACTTTTATTGATTTGAACATTTGAACATTTGAACATTTGAAACATTTCCTAACTTTCAACTCCTAACTTCTAACTTTCAACTTCTAACTCCTAACTTTCAACTCCTAACTTTCAACTCCTAACTTTCAACTTCTAACTTTCAACTTCTAACTTTCAACTCCTAACTTTCAACTCCTAACTTTCAACTCCTAACTTTCAACTCCTAACTTTCAACTCCTAACTTTCAACTCCTAACTTTCAACTCCTAACTTTCAACTCCTAACTTTCAA
>Ga0172367_10008336_pt1 | contig 11593 bp, 8 predicted proteins | sample Lak10m_FD_114542 | JGI IMG/M metagenome (GOLD analysis project Ga0172367, IMG submission 114542) | Freshwater microbial communities from Kabuno Bay, South-Kivu, Congo - kab_022012_10m | ecosystem: Environmental > Aquatic > Freshwater > Lake | place: Democratic Republic of the Congo: South-Kivu...
CACGCCGGCCGTCAGGGGACGCTGCCCCCCCCGACCACCCCCAGGCATAAGGCCGAAAGGCCTTTGGAAACCGGTTATACCGGCAATCGCGCGTTATGCGCTGATGATATCGGTCACATCAATGGTGCGTGCCGGAGCACGCTGCTCCCCACCACGACCTCCTCCGCCGTCCAGGCCGCGGATCGCGGCCACCAGTTCGGCGACCGCGTGTTCGAACGGGGACAACAGCGCTTCGACCCCTTCATGCGGACCCTGCCGGCAAGCAGTCTCCAGCGTTTTGGCCAGACCGGCTATTTCCTCGAGGCCAAGATTGCTGGAAGCGCCGCGAAGCGCGTGCAAACGTGAGCCGACAGCCTCGCGGTTCCCGGTGGCAAGATCGGCGCGTATGACCGCAGCCGAATCGCCGAAACTGTCGGCCCAAATGCCAAGCAACAGCAGAAACAGGGACCGATCCCCCCCCAGCATCCGGGCCGCACGTACACTATCGACCCGCGGCAGCTCCGGCCACGGGGTGTCATCGCGCACCGGCTCCCGCCCGCTCGTCCGTGTCCGCGCCGACGTCCGATCCGGCGGGATCTGCGGGGCCGGGCATTCGACCGCCCCGGGACCGGCGCGCCGGTCTTCGGGGCGTACGGCGCCGGCGGCTTCGCCGGCGGTCGCGCCGTCCTTGCAGTCACCGTCACCGTCTCCGTCTCCGTCTCCGTCTCCGCCTTCGGCGCGGGCGGCGGCGCCGTTCCCGCATTCGCGCCCGATGAGCCGGCGGATGGTCTGCACCACCTCATCGACAACGTACGGCTTGGCGATGAAGCCGTCCATGCCGGCCTCAAGGGCCCGCGCCCGCTCGGACACCAGCGCGCCGGCGGTCAGGGCGACAATCGGCAGCCGCGTCAGCCCAAGCTCTTTCCTTATGCGCCGCGTCGCCTGATAGCCATCAAGAACCGGCATCTGGACGTCCATCAGGACGGCGTCGAACCCATCCGGGCTGGCTTGCAGCCGGTCCAGGGCTTGCCGGCCATCACCGGCAAGCGTAATCTCGGCCCCTTCCAGCGCGAGCATCCGCTTGGCGACCTCCTGATTGACCACGTGGTCTTCGGCAACCAGCAGCCGTATGCCCGCGAGCCGCGGAACCGCCTCCGGCCCCGGGCGCCGGTTCCCGTAATCACCGGCCTTCCCCCCACCCTCCGCTTGAGCGGCACGGCGGCGGGCCCTTGCGTCTACGACCGCATTATAGAGCGTGGAGGCGGTCACCGGCTTGACCAGAACCGCGTCGATCATGTCGGCGCCCGGCGCGGCCAGCACATGATCGCGGCTGAACGCCGTCATCATGATGACGATCGGCGCCGTATCCCAAGGCGCCAAAGACCTGAGGGCCTTCGCGGTGCCGAGTCCATCGAGACCCGGCATCTTCCAGTCGAGGACCAGGACATCGTACGGCGCGTCCTCCCCCCGGTGCGCGCGGTCGCGCATGTGCGCCAGCGCCTGCTCGCCAGAGCCGACCGCTTCGGGAGTCCAGCCCAGCGAGGTCGCGGCTTGCGCCAGCATGTCGCGGGCCACCGGGTGATCTGCGGCGATCAGGACACCAAGCGGTGCCATTCCTTGGCCGCAGCCCCTTCCGGACGGCAACGCGGGCATCCGCTCCCCACCTGCCTCATCGCGACCGAGTGCTCCATCGCGCTCGAGTGGAACGGTAAACCAGAACTCGCTGCCGCGACCGGGGGCGCTGTCAACCCCGATCTCGCCGTCCATCAGCAAGACCAGCCGTCGACAGATCGCCAGCCCCAGCCCCGAGCCGCCGAACCGCCGGGTGGTCGAGGCATCGGCCTGGACAAAGGCAGAAAAAAGTCCGGCCTGCTGCTCCGCCGGAACGCCGGGACCCGTGTCCCGCACCGAAAAGCGCAAGGTGACCCCACCGGCGCGGCCGGACCGCGCCATCGGCCCGCCGGTCGGGGCGGCCGCGGTGGCCGGGGCGCCATCCGTCAGCACCCGAGCGATCCGGATCACCACCTCGCCCGCCTCGGTAAACTTGATCGCATTGCCGGCCAGGTTGACCAGTATCTGCTTCAGCCGCAGTGGGTCGCCGATCAGGGCATCGGGAACATCCGGCTCGGTCGTGATCACCAGTTCGAGGTCCTTGGTGCCGGCGGTGACGGTCATGATTGCCGCGAGGCCATCAATCACATCACCAAGCCGGAACGGTACCCGTTCCAGCGCCATCCGGCCGGCCTCAATCCGGGAAAAGTCGAGAATGTCGTTGAGCAACGCCAGCAGCGAGCGCCCGGCCACGTCGAGCTTGCTGACCAGATCCCGCTGGTCGGCGTCGAGCCGCGTACGCGCCAGCAGATGGGCGAGGCCGAGAATGGCATTCATCGGCGTGCGAATCTCGTGGCTCATATTGGCCAGGAAGTCGCTCTTGGCCTGGTTGGCCCGCTCCGCCTCCCCGCGTGCCGCGGTCAGCGCGGCCTCAGCCTCGTGCCGATCGGTAATATCGTCCATCAACAGCAACAGATTCTGGTGGTCCTCCCCCCAAATCGGCACAAAATAACAGTCGATCCAGAAGCTGCGTCCAAACGTGGAGCGAATCGTCGCCGAATGGTGGCGGACGGTCCCGGTGGCAAGCGCGGCGTCTGCCGCATCAAGCAGACCGCCGGCCCGCCAAGACTCGAGCGTCCGGTAGTTCTGGGCCAGCATAGCGTCGACGGTCGCGCCGACGATCCGGGCGGCTGCCTGGTTGGCGACGACGCAAGCACCATCTTGCTTGTAGAGCAGGATGCCAAGCGGCGACTCAGTGATGATGCGTTGATTAAGCTCGGCCAGCTCGTCGGCGTGTGCCTCGGCCGTCCGTTGCGCGTGCTCGGCCTGCCGGCGGGCACTGATATCGCGGACCACCGACAAAACCGCCGGCATCCCTTCAAGGTCGAATTGATGGAGGTTGATTTCAACCTGTAACCGCTGGCCGTCGCGGGCGAGGTGAACGCGCTCGAACACTGCGCGGCCATCGCGGCGCAGGCACTCCGCGACGGCGGCGGCGCCAAGGTTGCCGCTGTCGGCGTCGAGGTCGGACGGGCTCATCGCCAGCAACTCTTCGCGAGTATAGCCAAGGCGGGCGCAGGCGGTGGCGTTGACCTCCAGGAAACGCCCGGGCCGTCCGTCCGCCTCAAGCCGCAGCACAAAGATGGCATCGCTGTTGGCATCAAACAGCAGACGCAGCCGCTCGCGGCTTGCCGCCAGCTCCTGCTCGTGCGCCGCCAGCCGCCGCACGAGCAAAATGGTAATTAATGACAAAAACAGGGAAATGGCGACGGTCACCCCGGCGCGGACGCGCCACTCGGCCAGCACCGCGCTTTCCCCCTGACCGACCATGACGATCATATCCGGATGGGCCGTCGTCCGAAATACAAACAGCCGGCGCTGACCGTCGGTGTGCGACGGCTTCAAGGACCGTGTCACCCGTACGCCGGCGGCAAAGTGGGCGACCATCGCCGGAGCCCGGGCGACGTTGACGCCGCCAAAACGCTCCTGCTCGGGCACCCGGGCGAAGATCGCCCCGTCCCGGGTCAGCAGCGTCGCCACCCCCTGGTCACGCGGGCGGACCGTGTCCAGCGTCGCCTCGAAATAGGCCGGCGGTACGGCGGCATGAACAACGCCCTCAAACCCGCCATCGATCTCCGGAATGGCCCTTGACACGAACAGCCGCAGGTCCCCGGTTTCCAGGCCGACGATCGGTCCGGTAACGAAAAGACGCTCGCGGTCCGCCGCGTCGCGCGGGACGCGGAAATAGGGACGGTCCGAGGCATCGAAGCCGATCAGCCAATCCGCCGTGTCGAGGATGATCCGCCCCTGGCTGTCGGTAACCCCCAGGCCGCCGATCTCCTCCAGCGCCGCGAGCCTGGCCCTCAGAGTCAACATCAACCGAGCCGCGTTGTTGGCCGGCAGCGGACGGGGAAGGGCCTGCACCTGCCAGCCGACGTCCTGAAGCAGGATATCGACCGCCTTAAGGCTGCCCGACACGCGCTCATCGGCAATTCTGGCCAGATCCTCTAGCCGCTCAAAGGCGCCCTCCATGTCCCGCACATAGTCGGCGTACACCTGCGCCCCGCCGATCGCCAGAATGACGGCAACAATCATCCCCCCGCCCCAAAAGAAACGCTTACGGGCGGCCGAACGAACAAAGGAGGGGCGCGGTGGCATCGAGGGGAACAATAGAAGCGGACGACGGGCACAACAACGACAGGCCAGGACAGGGAAGGCCTGAAGCCACCCTAGTCAGAATTATTACAGAATGCAACCACCCTGCGGCCTACATCCCACCTCTTACTAAGGACAATACGTCGCACGAATTGCGTGTGTCGAATGGCACAAAGGATAGGCCTATGTCATTAACTGGGGAGAGCCATAGGCTCAGGACCTCCGTCGTATGCTCACTCCTTCCACCAGTCCTCGGGATGGCTGACCGGCCGCAGGCCGGTGACGCTACAGGTAGCCTCGGCAGGCAGGCAAAGCAGGTTGATCGAAACGACGCCGCCGAACACGTTCTCCGGCTTGCCGGCAAAGTTGTCGGGTGCAAACAGTGGCGGCAGGTGCCACCAAGCGCGGTAGCCGAGGTCATGAACGAGACGAATCAAAGCGGGTGAGTTCGGCCGGCGGTCATTTTCAACATAGAGTACCGGCCGGTGCTGCCGCAGCGTCTCGCGCGCGCCCGCCAAGACCTCGGCCTCCATGCCCTCAACATCGACCTTGAGTAGCTTTATTCGGGGGAAGTCGAAACCGTCAAGCGTGTACAGCGGCACCTGGTCACCGGTGGCGCCGCCAAGATGCAGGCCGCCGAAGTTATTGGGCCTGCGATAATCGACACGCGGGACAGTAATCATCCCCTGGGACCGGCCAACCGCCCCGTGCATGGTACTGACATTAAACAGTTCGTTGAGGACAAGATTGGCACACAGGAATTGGAACAGCACGCGCTGGGGTTCGAAGGCCATTATCCGGCCTTCAGGCCCAACCATACGGGCCAGCGGTACGGTGAGGGCCCCCAGATTGGCACCGACCTCAACCGTCACGTCGCCGGGCCGGAGCAACTGCGCAAACAGCGTGCATTCGCCCTCGCTGAACTCTCCATAAACATCCAGCGACCGGCCAATATATTGGTCGTGCGGCAGATAAAGCATGCGCCCATGCCGACAGGATCTCAGCGCCGTCAGTGCCGGTTCGACCATGTCCGGAACGGCCTCTCCATGAGTGTCGCTCACAAAACGTACACCGCCCGATCCGTGCTCCTAAGAGCCTGTTCCGAAAGTCTATCCATGATCGCAATCGGCTTCGCCCTGGCCCCGGCGGCCATCCATCGGATGCCATTGGAATCTCACGAATACACTTTCAAGACAGGCTCTAAGGGGACGTACAATACTAAGCGGTTCACGGTAGAAGCGGCCTCCGGCCGCTTCACGCGGTCTGGGGACCGCGTCTCCTGATCCCGTTACCGCTGCTCTGCGCCGAAGAACCGGGCCGAAAAGACCTCCGGAAACGCGCGCTCCTTGAACCGAAACGAGGCCGGCGCCGTCCCGGCCAGGACGCGATCGACCGTCCGATAGCTTTTGTTGAAGACCCACGGCCGCCGTGGCAACTCGCGATCGTTCAGCCAGAACTGGTTCCAGTCCCCGATCGTCCCGATCAACTCGCCCGCAAAGTCTTCGCCATACTCAAGCGCGCCCTCGACCACCAGGTCGATGTAGGATTGCAGAATCGGATGATTGCGGTCCGGCGTCTCGGCATGGTCCTCTGGGCGGGCGCCGTTGTCAGCAAATACATAAATCCAGATATTGGCATCCGCTGGTAGCCGCTGCCAACCGGCGGACTCGATAACGTTGAGCGGCACAGGGGCCCGCTTGTAGCCAATCTCACGCTCGTCGAACCGCGGCAGTTCCTTCTCGTCAACCGGGTAGAGGACGCCGTTGATGGTGGTCGGCGCCTCGCCGGAATGGGCGCGGCGCACGACCAGTGCGGTGAACCCGGTCGGGATGTGCTCACCCCAGCTACGAACATGACCGAAGGCCGTTGATATCCGTGCCGGAACCGCCGGGATCGGTCGGCCCGCAGTGGCGTTACGGGACGCGGTATTGACCAGCGAGCCATAGCCGAACAAAAATTGGGTCGGAGCATAAGCTAAACGCTGGCCCCAGTAGTCCGATTTCTGTTCAGTGGGAGAGGAGGTGGCAACGGGCGGCCTTGAGTGGCTCTTGCCCCAGTAGTCCGTTGACTGCGCAACGGGCGAAACCCATGGTGCCGCGCAAAGCAGGCACAGGATCATCAAAAATCGCATAAGATGCTTCGCCATAGAACCTCCAGTCCGTGTCGCTCGCCAATCACGACTGCGTCGACGCTATCCCAATCGACCGACATATGCCACCATGTTTTTTTTTTGGGTGATGGCGAGACTGTAATCATTGGGCTGTTTTGGGGTGTCCGGGGTCGCCGTGATAATCGATCAGAAATGATCAGACATCAGAGTATTTCTTGACCCAGCCTTGCGGAGCGGGGTTGACTTCGGCGTTGGCCAGTGAGACACTCAGTGTTCAAGGGGGGCGCGGGGCGTCTTGATCCCATTGGCGCGCACCGGGCCTCCGGAGCAAGAGCCGAGGTACCCGCCATGGTTGTCCCCGCTTCTTTCACCTCATGTGCCGCCTCTTCCGCCGGCTCTCCCCCTGCGCCGGAGGACGTCCGTTTGCGCATTATCGATGCCGCGCTTGCCCTCGCCGTGCGACGGGGATGGCGGCGGGTAACGCTTGAGGAAGTTGCCGCCGAGAGCGGCCTCGACGTTGGCGTGGTCTGGGGGTGCGTTACCACCACAGCGGAAATCCTGTCGGCGTTTTTCGCCGACATCGACAAGCAGGTCCTGGCGGAGGGCACCCTCGATCGGCATGAGGGCAGCGCGCGCGACCGCATGTTCGATCTGTTGATGCGGCAGTTCGATCATTTGCGTCCCCACCGGGACGCCCTGCGCGCCGTGTTTGCCGATCTGCTCTGGTGCCCGCTCTCTGCGGCCGCCGCCGCCTTCAGTCTGCGCCGATCCATGAGTCGGCTCGCCCGCGCCGCCGACCTTCCGGTAACCGGAGTCGACGGCTGCGCGCTGCGGGTCGGTGCCGCCGCACTGCACTTCAGCGTCTTGCCGGTCTGGTTCGAGGACCGCACCGAGGATCAGGCCCCGACCATGGCCGCGCTCGATCGCAGGCTCCGGCAGGCCGAGACGATGATCGAGTCTACACCGCTTGGCCGATTCCTTGGCGGAGCGGCGCCGGCCACCGGAATTGGGAACGTTTAAGAGTCTCCCATAATTTCAGCGTGTTGGATGAAATGGCCCTGATATGGCCGGGATGCCGCAGGGCATACCCCGGAATGCGTCATCCACTCTGCCGCAGTGCGGTCATGGCGAAAATGGTTTTATTTCAATGAAATAGATGGTTGCAAATGATCCAATTGCCGCGTTCGATGCTGCACCGCAAAAAATGCCTTGACTAAGGATTAGGCGGCCGGCATAGTCTCCCCATCATGTTGCGGTGCGGTATAGATCGAGTGGCGATCAAATAGCCGACCATTTACCAACGTGCCGTCGTTTGCAAGTACGGCCCACGAGAGGAAGAGTTCCATGACCAAGCCAAGCGCATATCCGTTCTTCGAAATGGACGTTTCCAAGATGATGAGCGAATTCAAGCTGCCGGGCGTCGACGTTGACGCCATCATGGCCTCTCAGCGCCGGAACATTGAGGCGGTGACCGCTGCCAACCAGCTCGCCATCGAGGGCATGCAGGCGGTTGTGCGTCGTCAGGCCGAGATTCTGCGCCAGACCATGGAAGAGGCCGGCAATATGCTGACCGAGATGATGGGCGCCGGCAGCCCGGAGGACAAGGTCGCAAAGCAGGCCGAGTTGGTCAAGGTGGCGTTCGAGAAGGCGCTGGCCAACATGAAGGAACTGGCCGAGATGGTGGCCAAGTCCAACTCCGAGGCGGCCAACATCATCAGCAAGCGCGTCGGCGAGAGCCTCGAAGAGCTGAAGGTCGTGATGGCGAAGCAGGGCAAGAAGTAATACCGGCGAGCAGACAGTTTGACTCATTGCCCGTGGCGATGCCGGCTTATGCCGGCCGTCGGGGGGACGCTGTCCCCCGACACCCCCAGCCAAAGGCCATAAGGCCTTTGGAAACCGGTTAAGGGCTTTGGGGCTAACATCCCGCTGGTTGGTATAAGCTGGTGCGATCGGTCGGAAGTCACGACTCCTTAGGGCGTCGTGACTTTCATCCGCGGATTGCGCCGGCTTCTCGGGTCGAACTCTGAAAGGGCCGCCCTCCCGCCCGGGGGGCGGCCCTTTCTTGTTGGCGGGAGTCAGTTATGCCACCCTCCAGTCGAGCACCGCCACCGGGCGGCCGGTCACGACGCGGGCGGCAGCGCCTTGCGGCCCGTCGGCATCGATGCGCCCTGGCGGATGCCCGCACGCGGCGAGTGTTCGAAATTCATGGTCATCATCAGCGTGATTGCCCCGTTGATGACATGCAGGAACTTGTCCGACTTCACCGGCATCGGCACCTTGCGGTCCATACAGAACTTGACCAGCGCCGCCGCGACTTCCGCCTCCTCGGCCACCACCGGGTAGGCGATGCCGTGATCGTCGAAGATATGGAGCGTGGTAACCACCGGTGGCCCGGATACGATGGTGACCTTGCGCACCGTGCCGACTGGAACCGGAGCACCAACCCGCCGTCGGCGATCGACAATCGCCTTGACCAGCTCGGACTCGGTAAATACCAGGCACCGTAGCTCTTTCATGATCGTTCTCCGAGTCCGGCGCCTTCGGTCGCAGGAGACTCCGGTTTTCTCCGCCAACTCCCAGGACCATTCACGCCCCGGCCACCCTCGACCGGGGAACCCATTATGACCGAAGCCGCGGCCGCTCGGCGAGCCCCTTGATCTGCGCGCGAAATAACGCCAAAAACACCCTCGACGGATGTCGCCGTCCGACGGACGGCATAAACCCAGCGAGCGTAATGTTTGATCCATTGCCTGCGCCGTTGCCGGCCTCTCGCCGGCCGTCAGGGGACGCCGTCCCCCGACACCCCCAGGCATAAGGCCTTTGGAAACCGGTTATAAGGGCAATGGATCAAACATGACGCTCGTTGGTATAAACTCTGAAGAATGGCGCCGGACAAGGGGCCGGCAAGGGACAAGCGAGGCGATGTGATGACAAGGACGCCCTGTCGGACGGATGTGGCGATCATCGGGGCCGGACCGGCAGGCCTGTTTGCAGTCTTTCAATGTGGCATGCTGCGCATGACGGCCCAAGTCTTCGACACGCTCGACGTGGTCGGCGGCCAGTGCTCGGCGCTCTACCCGGAAAAGCCGATCTACGATATTCCCGGCCACCCGGCGATAGCCGCTGCCGAATTGATCGACCGGCTCCACGCTCAGGCAGCGCCGTTCAATCCGGTCTATCACCTTGGCCAGCAGGTGCTCGCCCTCGCCCCGCTGGCTGATGGCGGCTTCCGGCTGGAGAGCAACACCGGCACGGTTGGTGAGGCGCGCGCGGTGATCATCGCGGCCGGTGCGGGTGCCTTCGGCCCCCACCGGCCGCCGCTCGACGGGCTGGAGGCCTACGAGGGGCGCTCGGTGTTCTACTTCGTCCGCCGGCGCCAGGACTTTGCCGGCCAGCGGGTGGTGATCGCCGGCGGTGGCGACTCCGCGGTTGACTGGGCGATCTCGCTGGCCGAAGTCGCGGCCAGGGTGATGGTGGTCCATCGCCGACCCAAATTCCGCGCCGCCCCCGAGAGCGCTGCCCGCCTGGACGCGCTGGCCCGTGAAGGACGAATCGAGCTGGTGATTCCCTACCAGCTCGCCGGGCTTGAAGGCGAGCACGGCCGCCTCACCGCCGTCCGCGTGGTCGATCTCGAGAATACCGAACGACGCCTGGAGGCGGACACATTGCTGCCGTTCTTCGGCCTCTCGATGGACCTCGGCCCTATCCTCACCTGGGGTCTCGGCGTCGAACACCACCATATCACCACCGACCCGCGGACCCTCGCCACCAGCCTGCCGGGCGTATTCGCCATCGGCGACGTGGCCACCTACCCGGGCAAGCTCAAGCTGATCCTCTCAGGTTTCGCCGAAGCGGCCCAGGCGGCGCATGCCATCCACCCACTGGTCTTTCCGGGACACGCGCTGCACTTCACCTATTCCACCACCAGTGGGGTGCCGGCGGGGGGGTGAGCCGGCGGGGGGTGAAGTGAGAGACGTCGTCAGGGGGACTTTGTCCCCCGACAGCCGGCGAGAAGCCGGCAACGCCCCAGCGACTAATACCGGCGAGCGTAATGGTTGATCCATTGCCTCCGGCGTTGCCGGCTCGCGCCGGCCGTCGGGGGACGCTGTCCCCCGACACCCCCAGCCAAAGGCCGAAAGGCCTTTGGGAACCGGTTATAATGAATCATCCATTGCTCGCCGGAGCGCGCGGCCGCGCGCCGCGCCCCATGGCGCGGCGATGAGCCTGACAATGAGTCAGGCTCATCGCACATTGGTATAAAAGGGGGGTCCGGGGCCGGTCATGCCCCGGGAGGCTTTGCCCCCCCCCAACATGCAGCAAGAGACGGGTCTGCGGCGCCTGATTGCTGACACCATGCTGTCAGGAGGGGGTGTGCTACGAAGAAGGGCGTGACGGCGGCTGAGGTCTTCCCCACGCGCCCCCCCCTGCTTTGAGGAATGTGTCATGACCACGCCCCATGCGATCACTTGGTTCGAGATTCCGGTGACCGATATCGACCGCTCCAGCCGTTTCTATGGGACGATGCTCGGCGTCACGCTCAAGCCCGAGACCTGTCCCGCGACCGGCCATGTGATGGCCATGTTTCCCGCGGCCGTCAACGCCCGCAGCGTGCTGGCCTTCACCTACCGGGATGTCGAGGACCGCGTCAGCGAACGGTCGGTCTGGCCGCTTGGCCTTTTTTTCTGGGGCAAGGTCTGGACCCTGGTCGCTTGGTGCGAACTGCGGGACGATTTCCGGCACTTCCGGGTCGACCGCATCGACACCGTCCGCTGCCTGCCCCGAACCTTCACTCCGGCGCCCGGCCGGACGCTGGACGATTACATGAGCATGATCTGTTGCGGGACCGGAGGAAAGTCCGCCTGAGCGGCACTTAGTCTGGGATATCCGCCCTCTCTCTCGCCAAACCTCCTGTCTTCACGAAAGCTGCCGTTAGGCGACCCACAGAAAAGAATGCTCCAACAGTGCGGGGGGGGGCAATTCTGCCGTCACGCCACGTCCCGAATGAGGACCTCGGCGGGAATTTTCCACGCGTCGTGCAGCCGACGGATTTGCGTCAGGGACAGCCGGTTGACCGAGCCATGCATGATCTCCGAGGCGCGGGAACGGCTCCCGAGCACCTTAGCGAGGTCGCGCTGTTCGTAGCCGGCTTGCTCCATGCGGAACCGAATGGCATCAAGGGCCGAGGGCGGATCGATGGGGAAGGCTTCCCGCTCGTACCGTTCCACCAAGATGGCCAGCACCTCAAGTTCGCCCACCTCCGGGGTTCCCTCTTCGGCCTCCATCAGTTCGTCGATGCGC
>Ga0172367_10008337_pt1 | contig 11593 bp, 13 predicted proteins | sample Lak10m_FD_114542 | JGI IMG/M metagenome (GOLD analysis project Ga0172367, IMG submission 114542) | Freshwater microbial communities from Kabuno Bay, South-Kivu, Congo - kab_022012_10m | ecosystem: Environmental > Aquatic > Freshwater > Lake | place: Democratic Republic of the Congo: South-Kivu...
AAAGGAAGATCAAGAAAATCAGACAATAAATCCGAATGATTGCCAAGAAAAATCACCAAAATAAGGGAAACAAAAAAGCCAACAAGGATAACCAATGTCCCGATCCATTCACCCAAGGTTTGAATAAAAATTCTGTTGGCGTTAAAAATCCCAATTTTTTTCTTGGTCTGTTATTTAGCTTGTATTGAACATATTGAATATCTTCTGTTGTAATAGTTTCAAATGAAGATCCTTTTGGGAAGTATTGACGAATAAGTCCATTTGTATTTTCATTAGCGCCTCTTTCCCATGAATGGTATGGCCTAGCGAAATAAAAATTAAGATTAAGGCCTTCTGCAATTTTTTTATGCTCTGCCAATTCTTTTCCATTATCTCCAGTCATTGTATGTAGCCAATGTGCATGCGGTTTCAATTTCTTAACCGTTGTCAGCGCCAATTCATCGGCATTTTTGCTTTCTAGTTTTGCTATCCACACATAGCTGCTAACCCTTTCGTTTATAGTGAGTAATGCTTTCTGATGCTTTTTCCCAATTACAGTGTCAATTTCTAGGTCGCCCAGTCGTATCTTTTCATCTACAATCCCGGGGCGTTCGGAAATGTGAACCCTGTCCTTGATAATTCCCCTACTATCGTTGGCAGATCCTCTTTTCCGGTACTTCCGTCCTTTTCTCCTTAAATGAACAAACAAAGTACCTTTCGCTTTTTTATTAGTCCATACATATTGATAAATACGTTCGTGGCTAACACATTCAATGTTTTCAAGCTTGGCTCTTCCTGCGATTTGCTCAGGGCTGTAGTCTTCCTGAAGCCAGGTGTCAACATATTCTCTTACCTGCTCTGTAAAGCGAATCTTCTTAGGTTTTGCTTGATGCCTCTGGTCGCATTTGCGTTGAGCAAGATCATACCGATAGTCTCCGCTTCGAAGATCCATATTACGTCTAAGCTCACGGGAAACAGTGCTCTTGTTTTTTCCAATGGCTTTCGCTATTTCATTCTGTGTGTAACCACTTTGTTTCATTACTGAAATAGTGTATCTTTGCGCTACGGTTAAATGTTTCATTTGCAACTTTTTTTTGACGAGGAGAGGGCAAATTTAAACTTTATCCATCAAGACGAGGGGAAAGATCTTTTCTTTCTCCCTTGTCTTGTAAAATATGTTTACTGGCCTGTCATCGTTAAAAGTTGCATTTATTAGTTGAATTTAGGAATCCTTATGAATCAAACAGTCCAAATCATCGGGTCGCTCTCCTTCATCGGGCTCCTGTTGTTTCTGTTCCCAGGCCTTTCATCCGGGCAGGGATCCCCTTCAGGGAAGCCAGCAGTTGACATCTCGGAATTAGCCAAACAATCGCAGAATCCCGTTGCCAACATGTACCAGGTACCACTAACCTATCTCGGCGATTTTAATTCGGGGAAAGAGAATCTCTATATCTCTACCCTGATGTTGAAACCGGTTATTCCTGTCTCGTTGTCGCCAAAACTGCTTTTCATTTTCCGGGCCATCGTTCCTGTGAGTTTCATTCCCGCACCTGTCAGCAAATGCGGACTCAGTGATATCCAGCTGCAATTCTACCTTTCCCCTGTGAGTAAATCCAAATTCATCTGGGGAGCAGGCCCTATGATCACCGTGCCATCGGGAATACCTCCCGACATGTGTTCGGGGAAATGGACTGCCGGCCCGGCGGCTGCGGGATTGTTTATGCTGAAGCACATTGTAACCGGAGCCCTGATCACCCAGAGGTGGTCATTTGCCGGTGACGATTCCAAAGCGGACATAAGTCAGCTCTACATTGATGCATTTTTTAACTACAACTTCAAACATGGCTGGGCATTGGGCTATACGCCGGAGATTTATGTCAACTGGAATCATGGCGGCACCAACTGGAATCTCCCCGTAGGTCTTAATGTTTCCAAGGTATTTAAAATCGGGAAGCAACCGCTTTCGGCCAATATAAGCTATTTCTATAATGTGATCAGGCCGGAGAACTATTCGGATATGTACATCAAAGCCGGGCTGACGATGCTAATCCCTAAAAAATAATCAATGATAAAAAACTGATATACCATGAATGAATTTAAACCCGGCCGGATGGAAACCCATCCGGCCTCGACAGTTAAGCAGAAAAGTCTGATAATCATTACGATGATTTTTTTTCTGCTTTATCTTTACAATTTCTTCAGAGCAATTCTGATGCAGGAAATCGGACTTCCTGCACTTCCCGGAGGTGTGTTATCAAAACTCATTCCCCCGCTTCTGTTCGGCTTATTTTACTTCTGGTACATGCGTGGCGGGAGAACCGCGGTTTTTCTTCTGGTTTTTCTTTGGGTATATTGCTGGGCAGCAGAAGAGTTAAGCATTCACACCGGTTTCCCTTTCGGAAATTACTACTATTCCGATGCGTTGGGTCCCAAGGTGGACGTAGTACCCGTTATGCTCGGTCTGAATTATTTCTGGTTACTTGTTTTGCCTGCGTTCTTTGTTTCAAACCTGCTGGTAAACGGGGAGTTCACATCTCAGGGGACAGGCTGGTGCCGGTTGCTGTTCACCTCCTTTGTGGCATCTATACTGATCTCCGGGATGGATATGGTAGTCGATCCGCTGGATGCCACGAAAATGAAGGAATGGGTATGGACCAATAATGCATATACCGGATATTACGGGATACCCTACCTGAATTATCTTGGATATATCATCGTAATGACGCCTGCATTTTTTATCCTCGGACTCGTCAGCCGGCAATTCCGGTCAAAGCCGATTGGACCTATTCCCGGCTGGTTCGCCGCTGTCATCCTGCTATTTTATTTCCTAAACTTTATTATGTACGGTCTACCCGCGCCCGGAGGGGTTTTTATCGTTGGTTTTTTTACGATGGTATTTCCGATGATCCTTGCAGGTTACCGGCTCATCCTCTCTTACCCGAAAGATTATGCGGATCAGAAATAAAATATCCTGCCGGTTTCTGCTGATGATCATCGCATGCACAGGTATTGCTGTGCCTGCAGTAGCTCAGTACGGGAGACTATATGTGAATGTACCCCGGAACGATAACTATTTTCAGCTCCATTACTACAATACTGTATCCAATTCCTGGGCGGATCAGTCAATCCCGGCCGATAAAAACAAGAGCATCACCTCCACCGGAAGTCTTTCGTACGTCAGGACAATAAATCTTTTTGGCCGGTCAGGTGGTCCGGGAATAGTGATCCCGTACACCAGCATGCTGAGTTTCAATGAAGAGTCAGACACCATCACATATCGGAATAATGGGTTCGGGGATCCTTCTTTTACATTTGACTGTAATATCTTCGGAGGCCCTTCCTTACGTATGACCCGATTTGAAGAACACACCCCTAAAAGTTACATGAGCGCCCACTATGTTATGAGCTTTCCGCTTGGCAATTATAACCCTACCAAGACTACCAACATCGGTGCGAACCGGTTTACATACAAATTTGTGTTGAACTACAGCATAACCACCATGAAAGGGAGGAACTGGATCGACTTTTACGCAAGCATCAAACTTTCATCGAAAAATAAGAATTATCTGGAATCGCATACGCTTTCTCAAAAACCGATTTTTGATTTTGAAGTTCATTACAGCCAGGACATTTTCGGAAAGCTCCTTGGCCCGCATTTCTGGTTTAACCTAGGGGTCATTTACAGTGGGGGTGGACGTGTGTCAGTCGACAACAAGCCCGGCTCTGTGCAGAACTCTCTAAAACTGGCGGGGGCGCTTGCTTTTCCGACATGGAAGCATGGTTCGGTTATCGTGGGTTACAATGGAACTGTCTGGGCAACCGAAGGATCGCCTAAAACCCATCAATTGGTCGTACAGATCAATTGCCCTTTCATAGTAAAGTCGGAAAGGTGATGTGAATAGGCGGAAATCGGTATAACGGAAAAGCATTCTAAACCAACAATTAACAATAAAAAGGTCAATTATGCAAACAACAAAAACAAAGTCGGTTGTCCGATTGCTTTTAATTTCATTGTTGATACCCGTGATTTCCATTGCACAGAGGGCTCAGGAAAATACCGGTACAGCTATTCAGGCAAAATATGATTTGGTGAAAAATCAACTCGACATCGCCCGGTATCAGTGGTACGACCTATACGAAAACGGGGTGATGGTCAAGGCTGCCGAAGCCGGAAAACTCCTCGATCAGGCAAAAGCGCTTCTGGAGCAGAAGAACACCGGAGAGGTTTCAAAACTGCTGGATCAGGCAGAGGCGCTGCTGAAGATCTATGACAAGAGCGTGCTGCCACAATACGATGCTTCTAATACGATTAAAAACCCGGATCTGTCACGGATCAGAAATTCCACCATCGAAGATTACAAGGCCCGGGATTATGATGGGTTGCTGAAGGGAGATATTGCCATCGGATTTGTAGGAAAGGGCAGTGATGGTCTCTATTACGAGATCATGCCCCTGATCAATTATCATGGGACGGGGGGAGTAATTGAGCCTGTAGCCTTCGAGATCATGCGCAGTGATGAATTCGAAAACCTGCATATGGTGCTGATTAAGAAAAAACCCTTGTTGATGCTTGAGACCGACAGTTCTATGGTTTTTTATGCGGAAGACAACGGAAATTATCAGCTCTATTCTGTTTCAAAGATCGGTGGGAAAACAGTCGTGTGGATTGAAGGGGCTGGTAAAGATCTGGAAGGGGTGGATGTTTATTTCAATGTGTTGATGAGATCAAACATGACTTACTGGTACAATCAGAACCAACCGGGAAATGTCCTGTATCCCGGAACCTCCTTCTCGGGGATCGAGGAGATCGGAAGCGCCGAAGGCGTGATCACTATCGGCGGAAAAACAGCGACCTTTAAAAATGCGATGGGTGAATCTGAGAACCTCTTTAATGGGCCCAAAGCCGGTACCGACATCAACGGTATCGGGTACCGGAAGCAGATGACCACTTACGGGAATGAATGGTGGATGCCTTTTCATACCGACCAGTTAGACGGTCAGATGTGCATCATCGGCGCCTCACGTGATTTTGCGATTCAGTACCAAGGGAAGTATATCGTTCCCAAGGAGGTTACAATCACTCCCATCATCGCCAATAAATCATTCAGGGTTTTCGCTAAAACGGCTGAAGGAGACCTTGATGTAACAGTTGAGGTGCAGACCATGGAGCTTTTCTATTACGAATGCGGATGCACTGTCACTGGAACCTTTAACGGAATAACCCTGACCAACGGGTACGGATGCCTCGAAAAAACACCCATCGGGGGTATGGATGGAGTAGCTACCATCGATGCCATGGGAAAAGGATTACTGAAACCGTCGGAAGTCATGGCAAAGTTGAGAGCCGCTTATCCACCGCCTTTGCTGGGATCGGAACAGATCGGCCCGAAATAAAAATCAGACTGACCGGATAATCCGGACAAAAAAAGTATATTTTACCAGGTTCTTAAAAAGCACACAAATGAAAAAGTTCATTCAATTTCTAGTACTGGGGTTCATGGCTTTTCTTTTCTCGCAATGCACTCAAAAACCCGCTGAAAACAAAGCGGAACAGGCCGATCCCAACATCACCAAAGTTCTGGCCGCCGTAGCCATGGAACGGTACGAAACGACCCTCAATAAATATAAGGTTGCTTACTATTACTGGTATGATACCTATATGAACGGGGAAATTCCCGCGGAAAATGTGACTGCCGCGGGTAAAAAACTGGACTTTGCGCTGGCCGAAATCAACAAAACCCTGTTCGATAATGCCAATAAGCTGATGGATCAGGCCGATTCACTATTAAACGTTTATGTGAAGAGCGACGATCAGTTCCCTTATGAGACAGACCGGCCGATGGAGAGGCAGGATGCATCGAAAGTTTACAAGGCAAAGGCTAAAGATTACCTCGTCCTCGAACGTTATGGCGTTAAAATGAACGACGTAGGACCTTCCATCTGGGGATTTTGCGATGACGGGGAATATTACCTGATCACTACATTCTACAACTACCATGCTCTTGGACACATCATTAAGCCCGTGGTGGTGGAGATCATTACGACAAAAGATCCCACCAAACGATATGTATACCTTATCGATGGTGAGACGAAAGTCACCACGACGGAAACCAGCGTGGAATACCTGGTGGAAGAGAACGGGAAAAGTTTTAAAACGGTAATTACCGATGATCCGGCCGGAGGTGGAACCACCTGCCATTCCACCGGTATCTTCCCGGCAGAAGAGGGGAAATCACCTGCTATCAGTTTCGATGTGACCACAACTCCTGCCATCTCCTATTGGTATAATCAGAACCAGGGCGCTGCCATGATGTACCCCGATATCGTGCTGGCCGGATTCGAACAACCCGGCCCGGCATGGGGTTCGATCACTATCGACGGGAACAAGGCCACTTTCAATAAAACCGCTGGCGCCGTTACGGAGGTTTGTATGATCAGCGGGGCGCCAGGCAAAGAATACACTGAGTACCGCACCAACATGTGCAAATATGGTAACGAATGGTACATCGCCTTCCACTCCGATCAGATCGACGGAATGATCATCAGCTATGGTAAATTCCGCGACGGGGGATTCGGGTACAAAGGAAAGTACATCATTCCGACGGAATACAAACTGATCCCGGGCATCGCCAACCAAACCATGACGCTGATCGCCAAAACAAAAGAGTATGGAGATCTTGTCCTGAATTTCCAGATCATGTTGCATGATCCGGTTTATACCGAGCGGGTTGCAACCATGTGCGGAACCTTCGATGGCCAGGTACTGACTAACGGCGGCGCCTGGTTCGAGCATGTGTTCAAGGGGGCGCCGGATGGAATTAAGGCAGTTCAGGAGTCGCCACAGATTGTTGATCCGCTTTGACATGAGCGGATTACAGATATTAAAAATCATTGAGTCGCTAATATAAAAAATCTTTTAAACATTCCAACAAAATCAATAATTTTCTTCCCGGTCTAAAGACCGGGTTCATACAGTGGGAGCCGCATCCCATAAACCCCGGTCCAAAGCCATTTCTCGATACGGGATCAACTTGAAACTCTGAAATTCTGTAACCTGAGACTTAAAACCTGAAACATTGAAACTCTGAAACCCTGAAACTCTGAAACATATTCCTTCGCTTCAACCAGCTTCTCCGCAATAAACTGCCTGCTATACGGCTTCACCACCGAATTGATCTCAATCACCTTGAGATTCGCCAGTTCATCCAAAAAATCATAGATCCCTTTGTTGTTGATATCCTCGTAGACCACCTGGGCCGTACCTGCCATGGAGCAAAAAATAATCAGCAATACCGTTATCCTCCTCATAACTTGTCAATTATATAAATATTGCATTCCGAATACTTACTGATTCAAGCATAGTATTTCCTGTACCACTCCACAAATTTCGCCAATCCTTCCTTCAATTCCGTTACGGGTTTAAACCCAAAATCCCTTTCCAGCGGACTGACATCAGCGTGGGTCTTCAGCACATCGCCTGGCTGCATCCCTGTCAGTTTTATTCTCGCCTTTTTCCCCAACACATTTTCCAGTATCTGAATGAAATCGGTTAATTTGACCGGATTGGCATTGCCGATGTTGTACAACCCATATGGTGCTCCATTGGATTCAGCCATCACCCGGTTTTCATTGGTCAGAATAGCCACCAGTCCGCCGACAATATCATCGATATAGGTAAAATCCCTCCAAAGCTCCCCATTGTTAAATACCGAAATGGCTTCCCCGGCCAGGATCCGTTTTGTGAACGAATAATAGGCCATATCAGGTCGGCCCCACGGCCCGTACACCGTAAAAAAACGTAATCCGGTAACATCCAATCCATACAAATGGCTGTATGTATAGGCCATCAACTCATTGGACTTCTTGGTAGCCGCATACAAACTCACCGGATGGTCAACCGGTTGATTCACCGAAAAAGGGGCATCGGGGGAATTCCCATACACACTTGAACTGGAGGCAAAGAGCAATCGATTGACCTTTTGCTGACGGCAGGCTTCCAGGATCGACATCGTTCCCACGACATTGGAATCAATTATACGCCCAGGGGTGATCGCTGCTATACCTCACACCGGCCTGCGCAGCCAGATGGACCACCGCATCAAACGACTCCTCTTTGAACACGAGCATGACCCGGTCTTTATCCTCCAGGTTGATCCGGTAGAACCGGTATTCATCCCACACCTGTGACGTATACTCCCTTCCGTAAATAAAAGGTGTATCACCCTCCACCCCACATTCTGCTAATCTGGCATACTTCAATCCCGGATCATAATAATCATTCACATTATCCAATCCAACAACCGTGTGTCCGTCCTGCAGCAAACGCCGGGTTAGATGAAAACCAATAAACCCGGCCGATCCGGTAACAAGAATTTTCATTTCTCAAAATTTATGGCTTCACTACATTTTGCATAAAATTGCCAATGGATAGAGTATTTCCCATCAAGCCAATTGATAGAAACCCAATATCGAATAGCGAATAGTGAACTGCTATTTAGCCGTGTAATAGCACGCCTTCGGCGAAACAATCTTCTCCGCCTTCTTCAAGGCCTTGATCGCCTCATCCATATCCGCCTTCTCCACGCCGATCTTCCCGGCCATCTCCCCCGATTTCATTGCAACTGAAGATTCCTTCAGCGCTTTCAGCACTTTTTCCTGAATGTCCATTGCGCGTTCTTTTTGAGTTTGTACAAAGATAGAGAATTAAAGGCTATTAGCTATTCGCATTTGGCCAATTTTGCAGATCCCGTTTCATTGATCGCTTTTGGTGAATCCTGTATCTTTACTCCATGAAATTGAAAGAGGTCATCAGAACCGTTTGGTTCGCGGTGAGGGAGAATTCTGTGCAAGGAAGGATCTACCGGTTTCTCTTCTTTATCGCAGTATATCTCGCAGGGAGATACCTGGTGAACAGCCTCAACGCGATCGGTGCATTGAATTGGTTGCATTTGCCTTTCCTCTGGTTCATCAATACGGCATCGGTCTGCTTCTGGGGAATCTTCTACGACTCGGTTTCATCTACTCCGGAATACATCTTATCCATCAACGATAGATCTTGCATTCACCTGTTACCAGGATGTTCAGGGCTATTGCCTACACTCCGGATGACGATCAGCCTGCTCCTCTACCCCATCCCCTGGAAAACCAAAAGCTGGCTCTTTCCCCTTTCCTGGGGCATCATTCTGCTGGCATCCACTGTCCACTTCATTCTCCTTATCCCTATCTCATATCATTGGCCGAATTACTACGACTTCAGCCACAATTGGCTGACAAAGATCATTTTTTACGGAATCTATTTCCTCACCTGGCTTCTCTGGGAAAAAGTCGGTTATCCAATGAACAGGAAACAGGATGTTGAATTCAAAATACGCCAGACGTAAAGTGCCTGGTTGGGCCCCTTTGAACTTGTTGGAATTTATCATACTTTTGTTTTATATGATCAAGAAAATCCTCTTTTTCATTTACCTCCTCCTAATCACCCTCCTCAGCCTCCTCCCCTCACAGGATCTGCCTGATGTTAAACTCTTTCTGCATGCCGACAAAGTCATTCACCTCAGCATGTATGCCGGATTCACCTTCCTGCTCCTGTGGGCCTGGCCGCAGAAGTTTACCGGAATCAAACAACTCCTTCCACTCATGGCCATTATCCTCTGGGGACTGCTGATGGAATCCCTCCAATACTTCACCCACCTCGGCCGCACCTTCGATATTACCGACGAATCCGCCAACATCCTTGGCTTCCTGCCGGGATGGTTGGGATGGAAAATCGTCTCCAGGTTCAATGCCTAAAATTCTCCTCACCGGCGCCAGCGGATTCCTGGGAGCCCATCTGGTTCACCGGTTAAGTCAAAAATTTCATCTCTTTAGCACAATTTATCATTCACCAATCCCATCTGGCATACGGCATCCGGCATCTGTGATCAAGCTGGACATAACAAACTATCGGGGGGTGATCGCCAGTGTGGAAAAGATCAACCCGGATGTGATCATCCACACCGCCGCCAACACCAACCTCCGCGATTGTGAAGAGAACCCTAAAGGGGCCTGGGCCCTGAATGTGGAGGGAACAAAAAACCTGGCAGCAAAAGAGATCAACGCCCGTTTCATCTACCTCTCCACCGACACCGTATTTGACGGCACCGGCCAGTTCTGCAAAGAAACCGACACTCCCAATCCCTTCAATGTTTACGGAAAGACTAAGCTGGAAGGGGAAAACGTCGTGACCAGCCTACTCCCCAATGCTGTAACCCTCCGCCTGGCTCTCCTCTATGGCTGGAGCCTGACCCGATCCACCACCTTTACCGAAGATCTGATCAAAGAACTTGAACAAGACAAGCCGATCAGGGCATTCACCGATGAATACAGAACACCCCTGCATGTCGAGAATCTCTGTGAAATCATCGAAGAGATCATTGAACATCCCACCATTAAGGGTCTCTCCCATGTGGCCGGTCCCGACAGGGTAAACCGCTATGAACAGGCCCTCCGCATTGCCGAAATCTTCAACCTCGACACCTCACTAATCTCCCCAATCACCACCACCGAAATCAAATCCCTCAACTACAACCGTCCGAAAGACTGCTCCCTGAATACGGAAAAACTTCAATCTGTAATCAAAACAAGGATCTGGAGCCTCGATAAAGGACTGAACGTAATGCACGAAACGCTATAAATCTGCCTTCTAATCACTCTTCATTCCTTATTCCTTATTCCTTATTCCCCATTTCCCTCCCCACCCCCTGCCCCCTCCCTTGTACGCATTCCGGTTTTACAACCAATCATGATGGTGGGAGGGGAGAAATGACATGTGCCCTCTCACGAGGCGGGGCATGCCCCGCCTCTACAAATAACCCATCTCACCACCCCCTTACCGCCTCCGGCGGATAATCCTGCGTGAGAAAAATCCCTCCCTTATTTCATTCTTTCGCAGAAAGACCCGCCTCAGGAAATTCACGTGAAGAAAATCAAGGATCAGTACGAAAAACTTCGTACTTCTACCTTCGTACTTCCAGTTCTACCTTCGTACTTCTGACTTCTAACTTCATTTGATCTTTTCTTTGGTTCGTTTCTATTTACAATAGAAATAATCTCATTTTATTTCTATTTGAAATAGAATCAGCAGGGAACTGGGCACTCACCTCACAGGTAGTTACCTTTGATTTGCCCGAAACCCGGAACCGTGAACTGGCAGGCCTGGCGGATGCCATGACCACCTACCGGCTTACGGAAGGACTCATTCTCACCTCTTCAACCGAAGAAACCCTTCAATTGCCCCATGGAACCGTCATCATCAAGCCGGTATGGAAATGGCTCCTGGAGCCTCTGCGTGGCTGATAGAGTCCCGACAAGTCGGGACTGATAGAATCCCGATTCATCGGGATTGATGGAGTGGCTCCGCCACTGATTACCGCCTCAGGGTTTTACCTCATCAGAACCGAAGGTTCTTCATCAGCGATGCGATCAAACCTACGGTATTCTCGACAGCCTGCTTGCTTTCTATCGGGATCTTCAGATAGCTCTTCCCGTCGGCAGGATCCTGCTCAACGAGGCTGTTAACCAGTTGCCGCGTGGTTTCGGGTGTTGATAACGCAGCCGCTAGTTTGCCGAGGAAATC
>Ga0172367_10008340_pt1 | contig 11592 bp, 9 predicted proteins | sample Lak10m_FD_114542 | JGI IMG/M metagenome (GOLD analysis project Ga0172367, IMG submission 114542) | Freshwater microbial communities from Kabuno Bay, South-Kivu, Congo - kab_022012_10m | ecosystem: Environmental > Aquatic > Freshwater > Lake | place: Democratic Republic of the Congo: South-Kivu...
TCGGATTTGCCTATTCTTCGCTAAGATTTTTATAATCTTAGTTTAGAACTCTCTAGTATAGCATTTTTTTATATATATGTCAATAACTTATCCCCAGCTTATCCCTTGACGAGAAAAGCGAGACATGATATAAAGGTAGGTCGCAAAAATCCCTGCTTGTCATTTGATTAATACTGTAGGGATTTTTTATTTGATAAATAAGTCACGCTAATATGAAAAAAATCAAAATCAGCGAGGACCTTGTGCCTCTTAGTAGTCGGCAGCGAATGGTCTTAACCTTGATCATCGCTTGTATTTTCCAATTTGTCCTCTTTTTCACCCCGGTGCTGGCCGCTGAGGCGGTGGCCCAAGATCAGGGGGCAATTAAAATGGATTCAACTAGTAAAAGTCAGGCCGATCCTATCGTGGCCGCTTTGATTGAACAGGCTCAAGCAAAAACAGATACAGATAATTTAAATATAACTTCTGAAGAAATAGTGGACACAGAGGAAGCTTCATTAAATGAAGCCGCGCCGCAAGTAAAGGTTGTTCGTACCAGTACTCACACCATGACTGCCTATAACTCCGACCCCGCTCAGACTGACAACACCCCCTGTATCACCGCCAACGGCTTTGACGTCTGCGCTCACGGTGAAGAGGACACTATCGCTGCTAATTTTCTTAAATTCGGCACTAAAGTCAGGATTCCGGAATTATATGGCGACCGCATCTTCGTGGTTCGCGACCGGATGAATAAAAGATATACTGATCGCGTCGATATCTGGATGAAAGACAAGACTGATGCTCGTAAATTCGGCGTCAAAGTTGCCAAGATTGAAGTAGTCGAAGTAATTGAATAAGATAATTTTCAAAACATATAAAAACACCCGTTCTGAGAAATCAGAACGGGTATTTTGTTTTTCTAAAAATAATTTAGAAGAGGAAGGACAAGAAGCCGCGGCGGCGTAATGATTTTTCTTTTTTCTTGAGGTTAATCGTGGTTGGAATAACGGTATCGGGAATTAAAGAAATACTATCAATCCCCTGGGCCATTAAAAATTCCGCAAACTCTGGAAAATCGCTGGGGCCTTGGCCGCAAATACCCACTTTGCGCTTACGCTTCTTGGCAACAGCAATTAAATTTTTAATCATTATCTTCACGGCTTCGTTCTTTTCATTGGAAACACCCTCAATCTTCAGGCTACCACCGGCATCACGATCAATCCCCAGTAATAACTGCGTTAAATCATTTGAACCAATAGAAAAGCCATCAAAAATATCACAGAATTTATCCGCTAAAATAATATTAGCCGGAATCTCCGCCATTACGTATACCTGAAGGCCATTAACGCCCCGCTTAAGACCGTTTTTAGCCATAATTTCTTGAACTTTTTTACCCTCTTCGACGGTACGGCAGAAAGGTACCATGATTTTAAGATTACTTAAACCATAGTCGTCGCGGACGCGCTTCATCGCCTTGCACTCCAAGTTAAAAGCGGGGACAAACTGTTTAGCGTAATAGCGACTGGCGCCGCGCCAGCCAATCATAGGATTAGACTCAACCGGCTCAAATTCACGGCCACCAATTAAATTAGCATATTCATTGGTCTTAAAATCAGACAAACGGACGATTACGTCCTTGGGATGGAAAGCGGCGGCAATAATAGCAATCCCTTGCGCGAGACGATCCACAAAATACTGAGCCTTGTCATCATAACCGACAGTTAATTCTTCAATCTTTTTCTTAGCTTCTTTATCCTGTAAATTTGGGTAATTAATTAAAGCCAAGGGATGAATCTTAATGTAATTATTAATGATAAATTCTAAACGGGCGAGGCCAACGCCATCATTAGGAATAAAGGATTGGGCAAAAGCCAGTTCTGGCTCGCCCACATTCATCATGATTTTAGTCTTGGGACGTTTTAAATCTTTAATATCGGTACTGAGAACTTTAAAAGGAATTTTACCTTCATAAACAAAACCTTCTTCGCCTTCTGCACAACTAACCGTCACGCTCGGGCCAGTCTTTAAAACTGAAGAGCCAATATTAGTCCCTACTAAGCAGGGGATTCCTAGTTCACGGGAGACAATCGCGGCGTGGCAAGTGCGCCCACCCTTATCAGTAACTATAGCAGAAGCGATCTTCATAATCGGCTCCCAGTCCGGATCAGTCATATCAGTTACCAGCACTTCGCCCGGCTTAAAACTGTGAATTTCTTTAAGTTCCATAATCCGCCGGACCTTGCCGCTACCGATTTTATTACCGACACTCTGCCCCTTAACCAAGACTTTGCCTCTTTTTTGCAAGCGATATTCTTCAATAACATTAAGGTTGCGGACGCTTTGAACGGTTTCCGGACGGGCCTGGATAATGTAAAGCTGCTGATTACGACCATCTAAAGCCCATTCAATATCCATCGCGCGACCATAATGTTCTTCAATTGCCATTGCCCATTTCGCTAATTGTTTGACCTGGGCATCGGTGATTGAGGCTTTATGTCTTTCGGTATTAGAAACGGGGATATTTTTCACTGGGGATTTACCTCCTTTATTATAAATCATCTTTTCCGCCTTCTTACCAATAGAACGAGAAATAATCGCTAAGGTCGGTTTAAAGACATAAAATTCATCCGGGTTAACCCGTCCTTGAACAATATTTTCCCCTAAACCATAAATAGAATTTATTAAAACGGTATTTCGAAAACCAGACTCTGTATCAATAGTAAACATCACGCCGGAAGAACCAAGGTCGGAACGAACCATTTTCTGAACACCGACCGATAAGGCAATAGAAAAATGGTCAAAGCCTTTATCTTCACGGTAAGAAATCGCCCGGTCAGTAAAGAGGGAGGCGATGCATTTCTTCACGGCTAATAATAATTCCTTTTCGCCAACAATGTTTAAAAAGGTTTCTTGCTGACCAGCAAAAGAAGCGTCCGGCAAGTCTTCAGCCGTCGCGCTAGAACGAACCGCCACGTCTAAAGCCTTACTATTATTTTCAGCTGATAAGCGCTTATAAGCAGTAGCAATTTCTTTCTTTAAATCAGCGGGTAATTGGACCGCTAAAATTTCCGCCCTAACTTTCTTGCCATGAGACATTAAATTGCGAGTATCGCTGGTGTCTAAATCTTTGAGAATTTCCTTAATTCTCTTTTTAAGGCCGGTGCTTTCTAAAAAATAATTATAAGCTTCGGCTGTAGTCGCAAAACCATTAGGAACTTTAATCCCTTGGTCTTTAAGCTTGCGGTACATTTCGCCCAAAGAGGCGTTTTTTCCTCCAACTGAAGGCACATCCTTAATGGCGAGCTCTTCAAAAAAACGAACAAAAACGGGCTTGGTCATAAATAGAATTTTATTTTAAATTTTTTATTGAATCTTATTTTTATTATAGCACATTCTTTACTTTATCATAATAATACCATAATATAATAAAGAATGCTTTATTGCGGGCGTGGCGGAATTGGTAGACGCACTTGGCTTAGGACCAAGCGGGGCAACCCTTGAGAGTTCGAGTCTCTCCGCCCGCACTTTCATTTTCCAGGCATGATTAACTTTTTACACTCTTTTTTACCCTCAGCCGTTCTTATTTCAATAGGGCCACTGACTATTTATTGGTACGGCCTTTTTTTGGTATTAGCAATTACTGCCGGTATTATCACTGCCCAATTACTAGCCCGCTGGCAACAAATAAATCCAGAAAAAATTATTGACTTATCCCTTTGGTTGGTAATTGCAGGAATTTTCGGAGCTAGAATTTATGAAATTTTTTTAGAATTACCTTATTATTACCAACACCCAGTAAACATCTTTAAAATCTGGGAAGGGGGCCTGGCAATTCATGGCAGTATTATTGCCGGGGCTGTTGCTCTTTATCTTTTTGCCCGCCACCACCGGCTTCCATCTATAAAACTAGCGGCAATTATTGTCCCCGCGCTCGCCCTTGGCCAAGCCATCGGCCGCTGGGGCAACTGGTTTAATCAAGAATTATTCGGCCGACCCACCAGCTTACCCTGGGGCATACCGATCGCCCTAGAGAATCGCCCCTGGCTCTACCTATTTAATGACTTTTTTCACCCTACCTTCCTCTACGAAAGTCTCGGCTGTTTCCTGATTTTTATTATTCTCATCTATTTAAGCTACCGCTGGCGCGCAAATCTCGACACATGTCGAAATATTATTCTCATTAATATTTATCTTTTGGCCTACGCCAGTCTGCGCTTGGCTTTAGAATTTATTAAAGTAGATATTACGCCAATGCTAGGAAATTGGCGCTGGCCTCAAGTTATCAGCGCTCTAATCATTATTTTTAGTACCACCTGGTTAATAAAAACCTTTAAAAAATAAGATTTATGTTTTTCGGCCTCTACAAACGTGTAAACAAAAAGCAAAATCTGCTCATCCTTTATTTTTTAGGAGCTATCTTAGCCATCGCTAACGCTCTGCCCACCTATATCCAGTCTAATTTTCTGGGCAATTTTCTTTCCTTATCTTGGGTGAGCATCTTTTTTGCGGCTGCCAATTTTATTACTGTTTTTGCCATCATCTTCTTTCCCAAGTTAATAAGAAAAATAGGTAATATTGCCGCCACCGAAATTATTCTCTTTCTTTTCATCTTTTCTTTACTGGGAATGAGTATTGCCAACCAACCAACTACGGTTTTTCTGGCTTTTATCCTGCTGAGCGTAACTAGTAATCTAATTTGGATTAACATGGATATTTTGGTAGAGAGCTTTTCCGATAATGCCTCCACCGGCCTAACCAGAACCATCTATTTCACTGCTATTAATCTAGGTTGGATTGTAGCCCCGACAATGTCGAGCTACTTAATACAAAAAGGAGACTACTACTGGGTTTTTATTGCCGCCGCTATCTGTCTAGTGCCATTTTTAGTAATTTTAATAAAAAGCCGTTGTCAGCTAGATAATAAAAAGCGCTATCCCGATAAAGCTATTCCCGAAACTGCTAAAAAAATCTGGAAAAATCCTAATTTACGCGGCATTTTCATGATTGCCTTATTGTTAAACTTATTTTTCAGCAGTGCGGTTATTTATATCCCAGTTTATCTCCACCAATACCTTGGTTTTGACTGGTCTATCCTAGGTCTAATGTTTTCCGTCATGCTTGTCCCCTTTATTCTCTTTGAAATTCCGGCTGGCTGGCTGGCTGATAAATATTGGGGTGAAAAAGAAATTTTAAGCGTTGGCGTTGGCATTATTGCCCTTGCTCTCTTCTTGTTTTTTGCCATAAAAACACCAAATCCCTGGATTTGGGGCTCACTTTTATTCTTAAGTCGAGTAGGCGCCGCTTTAGTAGAAGCTATGCGTGAATCCTATTTCTTTAAAATTGTTAGCGCTAAAGATGTGCACTACATTAACTTCTTCCGCGCCACCGCTCCCCTGGGCTACCTGCTAGGCACAACCTTGGCCGGAGTAATTATCCTTTTTTATCCCATCGAATATCTCTTTTTGTTTGTCTCTATTATTATGACCACCGGTTTTCTCTTTATTTATTCAATTAAAGACAGTCGCTAAAGGGTTTGACGTCTCCAGAAAAATCTCTTATTATAAGTCCAGGATTAAGGCGGGTATCGTATAGTGGTTATTATGTCAGCCTTCCAAGCTGAAGATGGCGGTTCGATTCCGCTTACCCGCTCCAAGTAAAAAAACCGTATTTACACGGTTTTTTTATTATATTTAACGATTTTCTGATATAATATAAAGACAAATCATTAGTATCTACTAAATATATGAATGAAGAAAGATATCTGAAAAAAATTAATTTTCGTCCATTCCTTAAAAGAGACTTGAGTCTATTAGCCGTCTCCTGCTTGCTTGATGGCTATACTATTAAACTGCAGAAGTCCATTAATTTTAGCTTCAAAAATATCACCTATATCCGTAATGAAGGTCTGACTGAATCATTGCGGACAGAAAAAGAATTAGAGCAATATAATCAAGCTATAAAAAAACTATTAACTGGGCAGAAATCCCACGCCAACGCCCTTCTTAATAAAGGCTTAAAAATTAATAGTAGGGTTGCCGCCCTTTTAAATAAAAAAACTCAGTACCAGCAATTAAGCAAGCAGCAGTTAGGCCAAGTGGCAAAAAAATTAATCACTCTTTATACGGATTTATTTACTTTTGCCACCATCATTCCTTATCAAATGGGGCAGTCACTGGCAGAATTACCAAAAGAAAATTTCCTCCTTAATAACAAAATTAAATTAAAAATAGAAAATCTCAGAAAAATCTCTCTTTATTCCGAATATGAAGAAAAAATATTAAAACCCCTCTTAAAGGAGGTGGCAAAGCGTCGCCAAATAAAAGATTACCGACTCCTCTTTAATATCCAAAAAGAAGAATTATATAAGATAATTAAAGGCAACCTAACAATACCCCTAACAGAATTAAATAAAAGAAAAAAATATTTAGTATTAGCCACGCCAAAAATAGATTTATTTCTCACTGGCCCCGCCGTTAATCAATACTACGGAAAAATAATTCAAGACGAAGATCTTAAAAAACAAAAAAAAGTAATTAGCGGAAAAATTGCTTATCCCGGGAAAGTGGTGGCCAGAGCCAGAGTGATTATCACCAAAAAAGAGCTAGCCTCATTTAAAAAAGGAGAGATATTAGTAACTATCAGCTCAAACCCTGAATTAATGCCAGCAATAATTAAAGCTAAGGCTATTATTGCTGACGAAGGCGGGAGTACCTGCCATGCTGCCGTCATTAGCCGTGAATTAAAAATACCTTGCATTATCGGCACTAAAAACGCTACTAAAAAATTTAAAACGGGAGATAATCTGGAAGTAAACGCTAATCTAGGAATAATAAAAAAAATAGATTAAACATCTATTTTTTAATGCTATAAATTTTAAAGACCCTTAACCAAAGGGTTTTTAATATTTCCCAAACTCATAGTTAACAATTTTCTTTCGAATTGGACCTCTAACTAAAAAATAGACCCCGCCGCGGAACCACTTCCATAAAACCTTAGCAACCCCTTCTTTCTCTAAACGACGAACGGAAAAATTTAAATAAACAGAAGTAAGCATCCGGTAGCGACCGAGCTTAGATAACCTTTTGATGTAATCGTAGTCTTCACCGATAAAAATACTTTCGTCAAAGCCGCAAAGCTGATCGTGAGACTTCTTGTCAGCCATAATACCAACGCCCACAGAAGCAGGAAAAAAATATTGACCTAAAAAACAAGCACTAAAGTAAAAATATTCAAACAAACGATAAATTTTGCGCTGAGAATCAAAGTGTAAATAAAAACCAGCAGCACTTAAATGGCACTTACGAAATTCAGAATAAGATGAAGAAAGAAAAGCGGGCGGCAAGACAGTATCAGCATCTAAAAATAAGATGGTCTCACCATGGGCGGCGGCCGCCCCGGCATTGCGCTGGCGTGCGGGGGAGCGCTTCTTATCTTGGACGAGAAGAGCGCCAGCATCGATAGCTATCTTAGCAGTGTTATCTTCGGAAAAACCATCAGAGACAATAATTTCATAGTCAGAAAAATTTTGTTGCCGGATAGAATCAAGGAGTCGCGGCAAATACTTCTCTTCATTTAACGTGGGAATAATAATAGAAAGCATATTTTAAAATAAAGTTTTCGCTAATTCCCAAAAACTCTTATCGCCGTGCTTATACTGCCAATACCACCATTCCACCCCCCAAAGATAAGCCTTCTTAAACTTAGTATCAAGGGCGTATTGGAGATTAGATTTAAACTGATCCAAACTAAAGGAATACTGAGCTTCACCGGGGGATAAATAAATAATTTTACCCTGAGGAACCCAAGGCTCGGCCTGTAATTCAGCAATGATTCTTTTATCCGCCGGGATGCCGACAAACCAGGCTTTAAGGGGATAAAACCAAGCGGGGATAGGATAGCGCATGTAACCAATAACCTTATTCCAAACAACCCGATACATGGTAGTGCCGAAAATATCACCATATTTAGCCTCTTGGCGCCACATATTTAGCTCTCCGGGACCAGAAACAATCACCGGCCGTTTATCCAAAGATTTTACTAAAGCTACTTCTTTGGCAAAAAAAGTTTCATCACTAGGCGGGCAAATACCAAAGGTGTCTAAAAAGGGTTCATTCTCTACCTGCCAATATAAGATGGCGGGGTTATCTTGATAGCGCTTAACCGTTTTTTCCAACATCACCAAAGTTCGTGCCTGAACCTCAGTAATGTTTTCTTGATTAGTCCAAGCCGGGGCATGACACTCGGGCCAACGTGGCAAACGCCAACCGATATTAACCACAAAATGGACATTTCTCTTCGCCCCCTCGGAAATCATAAAATCGTAATCACTATAATCAAATACACCTTTCTCCTTTTCAATTTCATCCCAATAAATTGGCAAGCGCACATGCTTAGCTTTTAAATCATCTAAAATTGCAAAATAAAGCTCCCGCCAGTTCAAGCCAATTTCCGTGGCATACTTCTTAGAAAAAGTTACCCCAAAAAACTCTGGATTACTGGCGATGTCAATATTATCCTGGGAATTATGAAAAATCTTCATAAATAAAATTAGGCTTAATGACACCACAATTAAAACTAACCAAAATACTTTTGTAGGTAATTTCATAAAGACAGAAAATAAAGACCAACACTAATCGCACCGATGGCAAAAAGTTTTTGTATAATTGCCGGCCAAGAAATATCTTCTTTTAAAATTTTAGGGGCAGCCAAAGAAACAATTACCCCCAAAATAATAATCCAAGCATATTGCACCCCCTGCAGAGCATTAACAATCGCCACTGGCCCGAGATAGACGGCATAATTTTGCAAGACAAAACCCAATGAGCCTAAAACTTGATTGCCAACTACCAAGCCCTGATTCTGTCCCCGTCTAGGGCTACGGGTAAAGAGCGCTTTAATTTCTCGACGCGCCCGCGGAGAGAAAAGAATAAACATGACCGCGAAGGCCGCCCCCAAGCGTGTCCATAAAAAAGTACTTAAAAAGGGCTGAGATTGATAAACAAATTTACTGCCCACAAAAAATAAAGAATAGGCTAGGCCGGAACCAAGGGCTAATAAGATGCTAGTTAAAGAATAGTTTTGCTTTAAATCCAGAGAACTAAAAAGTTTATCCCAAAAATCTCGGCGACGGCTAGGCAATAAGGCGACAATAGCCACCCCGACAATTAAGAAAAAAATTGCGATGATTTGATTATTGAAAAGACTGTCACCTAATACCAAAAAAGAAAGAGGTAGAGAAAAGATGGGTGTAGAGCCGCCGATAATCACTAAAGCGCGGGAGGCTTCGCCGCGACGTAAAGAAGCGTAGAGTAAAAGTAAAGCAAGGGCAAAAAGAATACCCAGTCCTAAGTCCAAAAATAATCCACTCCAACCCGGCCAAGAAAGAAACCAGGGGGCGAGTAAAAATACGGAAGACCCTAAAATACAGGCAATAAAAGTATAGGCCCGAGCACTACCTAAAACTTTTTCTACCAAGAACTTATCAATTAAATTAGCAATGGCTAATAAAAAATAAGCAACTAAAGCGACAACAAACCAATTCATAGCTTAATTGTTAGAAAATAATTCTTTAGACATCTCTTTGAGCCCATTATGAGGAGCGTTAAGATAAGCATTGAGGGCGGCTCGGGCTAAACGGCCATCCCGACGCCAATCCGGCAACCACTCATGCACTAAACTTGGATCTAAACTATCTAAGCCCGCCCCGATTGAGAGCAACCACTCCCGATTAAAGACTTCTTGAGAGCCAACCGGTTCCGACATGATAATTGGCAAACCTAAGCCCGCATAAAAACTCAATTCTGAGGGCTTAGTCCAGAGGATATCGGTATCACGCAAACAAAGATTAAAGAGACGAAAATATTCCATCTTCTGCGGATGAAAGACAATGCTAATATTTTCATTATCACCAAGATTAAGACGTTTAATAGCTTGGATAAAATAATCACGTACATCCGTCCGGCTGCCGGCAATCAAATTAAGTTTGATTTTTTTCTCAATAATCATCGGGCTCAACTTCTCCAAAATTAAAGCCCCAATTTCTCTCTGTGCTCCCGCTCCACCGACAGCAAAAGTTAAAGTGAATGGACGTTCAACTGTTTCGGGAAGAGAAAAAATATTAGTAAGGAGAGGGGCGTAAGAATCACGAAAAGACTTGAGTGGATCTAAGGCCACTAAACGTTTAATTAAATCCTGTTTCAATATTTCCTGGTCGTCACCAATATTTTCTAAAGGTAGGGGAAAGCCGCTTAATCTAATACGATCTGCAGCCACGCCGTACATGCGTAAACGTTCACACACTCTCTGATTAGGGGCAAAATAAATAATCTTACTTTCTTTAGGATTAATGGGGGCCCAGGCGCGAGAGATGTCAGTGTCGCACACAATACAATAAATATCCCCTTGATAGCCATAATATTCGGCACAATAAGCAGCAACAAAAAAAGTGGTGACAAAGGGTAATGGCTCTTTATTCAAAGCTTCAATCATTTTTTTACCAACTCCTTTTTTTACAGCCTTAAAAAATATTTTCTGCTGTAAAGTTAAAGCGGATAAATCCCGACGCGGATAAAAAGATTCAATTTTTTGAAAATAATCCATCGCTTTAAACACTAGTTCACCTAAAAAAGGAATGCGTTTGAAATAAGAAATTTTTTCATAAGACTTCTGGCTATTTAGCCAGTAAGCTTTTTCCCAAGCTTCAATTCCTTCATAGTCATTAAGGTTTAAAGAGCCGGCTCGACTCCAGCTTAAAAGCGGATAAGCGGCCCGCTGATGACCGTAACCCATATCAGCCGCCACTAAATGAATTTTCTGATTACTCATACAAAAATTAAATTATAAACATTACCTACATTATACTATAAAAAAATCGCCCCTGAAAGGGCGATTTTCTTTATTTAGAGGTAACGATGGTGGGCGCACCCGCTCCTTGAATATACTGATAGGCGTATAAGGCCGCACTCGTGGCTTGCCCCATGGCAATAGTAATCTGCTTAAATTCACTACCAACAACATCACCAGCGGCAAATAAACCAGGAGTCTTAGTGCTATATTTTTCGTCAACTAAAATTTGGGAGCGTTCATCTCGATCTGCAAAATCAGCGACTAAATCAGTGCTAGCAATGCGACCAATTTCTACAAAAACTCCATCCAGGGGCAAAACAACATCAACCCCGTCAATATTATTATAAGTCAGGCTTTCCACTTTAGTCTCCCCATTAATCGAGACCATTTTAGCGTTGGTAATAATTTCAATGTTAGGGCGAGCTTTTACCTCTCCTACTAAAGAATCAAAAGCTTTGTAAGAATCACCTCTAATTATCAAATAAACTTTAGCTGCGATTTTAGACATCACTTCGGCCGCATCAAAAGCGGAGTTGCCGCTACCAATTACAGCAATAGCTTTGCCTTTATAAAGCGGGCCGTCACAATTAGCGCAATAAGAGACGCCTTTGCCGCTTAATTCAATCTCCCCAGGGACGGCTAGACGCCGAGGGGCTAGGCCCATTGCGACAATCACGGTCTTAGCTTCGTACTGGTCTCTTTCGGTAAAAACAATAAAGCTGCCATCCGCTTTTTTTTCTAAACGCTTAACTTCGCAATTTTTAA
>Ga0172367_10008341_pt1 | contig 11591 bp, 7 predicted proteins | sample Lak10m_FD_114542 | JGI IMG/M metagenome (GOLD analysis project Ga0172367, IMG submission 114542) | Freshwater microbial communities from Kabuno Bay, South-Kivu, Congo - kab_022012_10m | ecosystem: Environmental > Aquatic > Freshwater > Lake | place: Democratic Republic of the Congo: South-Kivu...
CCAAAGGCATATCCTGAGATTATGCGAACTGCCTGCCAATCTTTACGACTCCCTTTTGCCCAATCTTCAAAACCCATATCCAAAATGACCGAACCGAAAGTTACAGCGCAATGTTCAAGAAAACGCCATTCCTGTCACCCTGCCTGCACCGTGCGCAGGCACGCGTGAAGGGTCTTGCCTGTCGCAGCAGAGATGCTTCGCTATCGCTCAGCATGACAGATAACAGCAACTTTGCGCTGTCTATTAACGTGAATAATGGATAAGGAACGGGGTTCACTTTTTTAGGTAAACTTTAGGCGTCAACCAAAAAGTGACCAAGAAAGGAACCCCGCGCCATGAGTTTACTCGAGTTGTTCGTAGATGTAGATGATTTTCGCCAGATCTTTTTGCCAAATTGGCAAAAGCTCCAGCTGAGCGAAGGCAGCAAACATAGAAATCGTCAGGGTCAAGTGAGCATGAGCGAGATCATGACGATCATCATTTACTTTCATCAATCCAGATATCGCAACTTCAAAAGCTATTATCTGGATCATGTCTGCCAACACTTGCGGAGCGAATTTCCAAACCTGGTGACTTACGAACGGTTTGTGGCGCTGATGCCTTCAGCCTTCGGGCCGCTGAGTGCTTACCTGAAAAGCTTGTATGGCAAGTGCACGGGTATTTCTTTCGCAGATTCAACCGCCTTGGCAGTCTGTGATAACCATCGCATTCACAATCACAAGGTTTTCCAAGGAGTAGCCCAGCGTGGAAAGGGTTCGATGGGCTGGTTTTATGGTCTGAAATTGCACTTGATCGTCAATGACCGGGGTGAAATCCTGGCTTGTCGGGTCACCGCTGGCAATGTTGATGATCGAAAACCGATCCCCGAACTCTGCAAAGAGCTCTTTGGCAAGTTGATCGCTGATCGCGGCTACATTTCTCAAGCTTTGTTTGAGCAATTACTGGATACCTTTGGTGTGCAATTGATCACTCGCATCAAAAGCAACATGAAAAACCGCTTGATGCCGCTTGTTGACAAGCTCTTGTTACGCAAACGCTCCATCATTGAAAGTGTGGTAGATCAACTCAAGAACATTTCGCAGATTGAGCATACGCGCCATCGCAGTCCGATCAACTGTTTTATCAACATTCTGGCTGGCTTGATCGCTTACTGCCATCAGCCCAAGAAGCCAGATTTGAACTTCGTTTTCTCTCCTTTGCCACTCCTACAAGCCTAACCATTATTCACGTTCTATTAGATTAGCCTGGTACAAGCCCTTTGTCATCACCTAAACCGGGGGAAAAATATTGCAGATCGCGTCTGTGTTCATTGATTGCCCTTATGCGCATTTTGCCGATCGGTGAAAACGGCCGTTGAGCCGTATCTAAAGGTTTGGTTCTCCTGGCCGGGCTGAACACAAACCTCAGCAGCAGCGTGGCTGGGCCGCTGTAATAGGGATATTCGAGGCAGATCATAGAGATAACCACCCAGGAGCGGTCCAAACACCCGCCCCAGGCTGTTCAGGGCGCTGTTCAGCCCCATCGCGCTCTGATGTTGACCGACAAAACGAGAAATGTGCGCATTCAGCGCCGGGATGGCTCACGATGAGCCAATCTGCGCATTGGTTGTTGACCCCATCAGTCAACCGGACACAGCCCCAGCGGCAGCGAAATGTTTCCATTTTGCCAGAACTGCCTGCCACGTCAGGATGGCGGTGTTCGGAACAGGTCTGATGGGGAAACTGGATTTTGTTTCTGGGGCGTAATCACCATCCCGGCCTGCAAAAGCATTTGCGTTGACTCCATCTGTTTTTGGTAAGCGTTGGTTTCACCCTTTCTCATTCGCTTAAATTCCAACAACCGCCTGGCCCCGGCTGCCAAAGATTTCCATCTGTGCAGCAACGACACCGGCCACGCGTTCTTTCACCTGGTTGAGCATCATCGGATAATCGTTGTAGCGATCTCCAATCGTGCCCATATATTCTGTCGTGGCCTGGATGGCCGCATCCGACATGCCGGTATAGAAATTGACCTTGGAAATGCCCAACGAGATTGCCTTGCGAAAATCATCGGCAGAGATGCCTGAGCCGCCGTGCAGCACCAGCGGAATTCCGGTGACATCCCGGATGGCGCGCAGCCGTTCGAAATCAAGGTCGGGTTTGCCTTTGTACCGGCCATGCGAATTCCCGATTGCCACCGCGAGGGCATCGACCCCTGTTTTTTCGACAAAGACCCGGGCTTGTTCAATATCGGTATATTTGGCCGGGTCCGCGCTCCCCACCAGGGCACCACCTTCTGCCCCACCAACTGCGCCCAACTCGGCCTCGACAGAGACATTCAAGGCGTGGCACATTTTAACCACTTCGTGGGTCTGCCGGATATTCTCTTCAAACTCAAGGTGTGAACCGTCGAACATGATGGAGGTGAAGTGATTTGCCAGGGCTCTTTCAATAGCGCCGAGCGTCAACCCATGATCCAGGTTCAAGACAATCTCGAACCGCTCGCGCCGGGCAATCTCCCTGACCACCGGAACGATGTGTTCGATGGTCACATACGGGAAATGAACTTCGGCGACATTGAGAATCACCGGTGAATCTTTTTGGCGCGCCGCCGTGACGATGGCTTCCAGAAAAGTAAGATCGATCACGTTAAATGCGCCGACTGCGTAGCCTTTTTGATAGGCTTTATCCAACATCGTTTTCAGGGTTACAAGTGCCATATTTTCTCCAGAGTGTCTACGCATTGTCCGGGACTGCGCCCGGAAAATGAGGCCCCTGCGGGGCAGCCAAAACCCAAAACCTTCACCACAAAGACCACGAAGGTTCACGATGAAATCCTAAAGTTCTCTTTGTGCTCCTTTGTGCCCTTCGTGCACTTCGTGGTAAAGCTCTTTAGCCAGCAGTGAAAGATCGACAAAGTTTTGTCGATGTCGATGCCCTAAGAGACTAAGCCTGTCCCGGCCCGAACCAGTGGCCTGAAGCCGGGTCAAAAGTCCATGCGCGGTCGTCCAGTGGCAAAGGGCGCCGCGCCCAGCCTGCTTGAATCCGTTTGCGGGTCGCTTCCCAGGAACGAATCCCGGAGAGCGCATCCGCGTCCTCGACATTGCACGCGCCCACCGCCACGGCCATGGTCAGGGCAGATTCGGGATCCAAACCACGCAGCAACGCCGCCAAAAAACCGGCGATGGTGGCATCCCCTGAACCAGTTGTGCCGATCACCTCGGTCTGGAAACAAGGCGCCCATAATTCGCGCCGGCTCCAGGCTGCCAGGTCGGCAGGCCGCGCCCTGCCCAACCCAGCCAGAAGATCGGCATCGGCGGTTCGCAGGTACAGCCCGCGCGCGCCCAGCTTCAGCACAACCATCCTGGCCCCCATGCCGAGCAGTTCAGCGCCAATCTCAGAGAGCAGGTCAGGCGTCAGCAAGGTGATGATTCCATCAGGCCCAGCGGCCTGGTTCATCTCGTAAAACTGTTCCTGCCGCAGCATGAACAAAATCTCCTCCACACTGGGCAGGAAGATATCCACCCAGGGGAGCGTCGCCTGCAAAATCTGCCGCCAGTCGGTTTTCCCGGCTTCAGAACCCGGATCCGGGAAAGCCATATCAAGCGAGGTGGTTATACCGGTTTCCTTGGCGCGCCGGAAAATCTCGGTCAGTTGCGCCCCATGATTTTGATAGGTGGCCTTCATCAGCGGAGGATAGCCGAAATGAAAGAGTTGGGCTTCCCGCAGGGCAGCGTACGGAACATCGCCAGCGTCAAAAGTGTCATTGGCACCGGGGCAATGGAAAAATATGCGATCAGCGCCGGGATAGTTGATCACAATCGAATATGAGGTATTCACGCCTTTTTCGACAAGCATGCCGTTGGCGAGTTCATCGCTATGCGATCTGATAATGCTTAAGACCTGCTGTCCAAACAGGTCATCGCCCAGTTTTCCAACCAGCCGGGTCGGGATGCCGAGCCGGTGCAGGCTCAGGCCGGTGTTGGCAACCGTTCCGCCGGAATAAAAAGTGACCGGCCCGGCAGCAATCAGGCGTCCCGGCAAAACTGCTTTCTCGAACGGCTCGTGCGCCTCCCGGCGCAAGTCTGGGTAAACATCCAGGCAGATGTGGCCGGCAATCACCGCCTCGGCATTATTCATTCGATGCCAGCTTCCTGAAATGGAGCGTGTATTGCGAGTTCCATTCCTCATGATCGTTGACCTGTAATTCTATGGTGAAAAGTTCGGACTCCATATTCGGAATGATAAACTCCAGCGCCGGACCCGGCAAGTTGACGTTGGCCGCGGCTTCAGGATAATCCCAGGCGGTGATTTGCTGTCTCTGGCTGCCGGTCACAAGATACACCTCGAGGCAACCGGGTGGGAGCGGACAGGGCGCGTCGTTGAGCAGGAACAGGTCGGCGCGGAAAGTTTCCCCGGCCTGCCACGAGAACTTCGGCGCGCGCAGCGAGGCCAGGGTTGGCCGCAGGGCGTCAGCCACAAACCCCAACGCCGGTTTTGGGTCTACCGGCCAGGAGATCAGACTGTTGTTCGCGGCAGTGGGCCATGGCTCGTTGAAACACCACGAGAGGGCGATCGAGCAGACCGGCTTCTGCCGCCGCGCTTCCTCGAAGATGAACTTCAAGCCTTCCCCCTGGAGAAGCTGTCCGCGCGCCACCAACGCTTCGAGATCTTTTGCCGGCCCAAAGTACGATTCGATGCACCAAAGTTCCAGCCAGGAGTCGGATGAGCCATCCCAGGCGTTGAAGGCGTGCCGCGCCTGCCACTGTGTGCCGGGACGCGGCGGAAAAAGTTCCTCTGGCGGAATGATCCGTTGCAGGATTTCCACGCTGGCCGGGGCCGGGACGCCGAATTCGGTGTAACCGGTGTAACGTGCTTCGGCGAAATACTGGAACACTTCCGAGCCGTTCTTGAGTTTGAATTGATAACCGCCATGAGCCCACCCGGTACCGGGTGATGTCATCAGGTAAGGTCGTTGCGGGTCGAGGTCATAGCAGTTTCGATCGAGCAGGCGCAGGGCCAGATCCTGATCGGTCATGCGCGACCAGGCGTTGAACAGTTCATTACCTCCGCACCACATGGCCAGGCTGGCGTGCGAACGGAGACGCAGGATCAGGCTGCGCGATTCCTGGTCGAGCACGGCCAGGTATTCGGGCGTACCTTCGTACCGGGCACAAGCCAGAGGGAACTCCTGCCAGACCATCAGGCCGCGCTCGTCGCACAGGTTGAAGAACTCGTCGTTCGGTGCGGGGGCGCCGCCCCAGCAGCGCAGCAGGTTGAAGTGCGATTGCTGTGCCAGGTCCAGCAAGGGACGGTAGGTCTCGGCGGTGATCCGCCCGGGGAAGATGTCTGGGCATACCCAGTTCGAGCCTTTGACAAAAATCTGCCTGCCGTTAACCTCGAATGTGAGCGGTGATTTATTGCGTGTGAGCGGGAAGGAGGAAACTTCGGGGTCTTCCCAGTTCTTCGGGTGAGACACCAGCCGGATACGGCGGATGCCGACCCGCGCGCTGCACCCGTCCACGGGTTGGCCGGACTCATCGAGCAGGTCAACGATGGAGGTGTAGAGACTCGGGTCGCCCTGCCCGTTCGGCCACCACAGCTGTGGGTTGTTGACCTCGCCGCGCAAGAATACGCGCGACCGCGCCAGCCCGTTTTCAGCTTCGATCACGGGAGTTCCTTCCGGGTCCAATAAACGCCACCGCACAAAGCCTGCCCCGGCCTGGCTGACGTTCACCTCGAGGCGCACACGCACTTTGCTGAAATCCTCGCTCAACTCGTAGAACACTTCGGCCGACTGCAAATGGCAGGCCGGGCGCACTTCCAGATAGGCTGCCCGCCACAGGCCAAGCGGAATGAGCCGCGGGTGGAAGTCCCAGCCGTAACTGACCAGCGGCTTGCAGAACTGAACCGGCTGCCGCACTTCCACCGGCGCGTGGTGCCATGTGGGAGCCGGGAATACCACCACTTCGAGCAGGTCGCCAGGCCTGGCGCGCCCGGTCAGTTCGATTTCGAACGGCGTGAACATGCCTTCATGGGTATAGATGGCCTGGCCGTTGAGATGGACTTCACAGGCGTAATCCACGCCGCCACAGACAAAGAACAAGCGCTGGTCTGAAGCGGGAGGCGCGAAATCGAGCCGGGTCTGGTAGATCCAGTACATATCCTGAATCCAGGCGTAATCACTTGCGGTCACCACAACTCCGCTGGTGGAGAATTTAATCGGACCTGTTTCGGGCAAAGGCCAGTTGTTGGCGCGCGCCCAATCGAGCTGCACCGCGCCCGGTACCTGCGCCGGGACGAATGTGCGGGGTGGGTGGGCAAGGTCGTGGGTGTAGCCCACTTTCCAGTTGAGAGTCTTCTTGTCGCTCAATTAATCCTCGCTTGCGTTTGGCGGAAAATTTTTCTCCACCAGAGATCATGTTTCTGCCCGGGTTCGAAAGCACCAAAATATTCGCCAGGCAGGTACAGAGGACATGCTTCTTCCTTTTTTCGATTCAGGCAAAGGTTATCCCGGCGCAGTGGGCGGTATAGAGCGACAGGTCTTCGGGGCTTTTCACCCGGCGCCCGCCCAGGCGAAAGTTCTCGAAGTGCACGCCTTCGATGGTGTGCTGCGCATCCCAGCCGCCGATAACCGAGATGGTATAGCCGGGGTTGAAGATGCCCTCGGCGACTTCGATGTTTCGCAGAATGACATTACGCACCTGACCACGCTCTTCATCCTGGTTGAAGCGTGAACGCATGATGCGGATGTCAATCAGTTTGTCGTAATGATGCTCAACGCGAATATTTTCGCAGACGATATTCTCTACCAGCGCCCGGTCGCCATTATGGATGCTGAACGGCGCGCCGCAACCATGCACGCAAATGATGTCAATATCCTCGAAGCGGATGTTGTGGATGCGCTCGGCCTTCAGTTCATGCCCGATTTCGAGCGCGTTGCCCGCTTCGGCGTTCCACAGGATGCAGCCACGCGCTGTGACATTCTCTACGTCCCCGCGCCAATCTACCCCAACAGGACTATCACCAGAGATTGATTTGATGACGATACAGTCATCGTTGTTGCGCAGGCAGCAGTTTTCGATGAGCACGTTCTGTGAGCCAACAATATCGATTCCATCAGACGAAACCACCTGTCCAATTTCGCGCAGGTTGGAGATATGAACATCGCGGCAGGCGCCGATAACCAGCATCCACACTTCAGGCTGAATCAGGATGACATCGCGGATGGTCACGTTCTGGCAGCCTTCCATGACCACCAACCGGGCACGCGGGCCTTCGGGGTACGCGCCAACACAGCCGCCGTCAATGATTCCGCCGCCGCAGATGGTCACATCACGGGCGTTGGAGACGCGAAGCGTGCCGCGAACGACTGCGCCGGGTTCGATGCACAACGTCTGACCAGAGCGCAGGGCCAGGTCTCCGGTTTCGGCGACCGTTCCAGCGGGGATGCGGATGACGGAATCGCTCGCAGGCGGCAGGTTCAGGTCGAGCGGGTTGACGTAAAGGAAGAGCGGGTGCAATCCTTCGGGCTGGACGAGGTAATTTCCCGGCCCCGGCAGGCTGAAGCGCAAGATATTGCCGTCCCGTTCGGCGGGGATGCCCCGGCTGAGGGGATGCACCGTTGCCGCGCCCGCCCCGGCAGGCAGCGTGACTTCCACGCAAACGGGGCCCTCCGTCCCAAAAGCGGCGAAATCGGCAACGGCGGTGTGATAGACAAATTGCGCCTGCCCTTCGGCAGCGAGGCGGTAGGTTGGGGAGGATGGGCAGGAGGGGGGATAGGTGTAGGTTGAGACAGTCATGGCGGTATACAGTGGTCAGTAATCAGTATTCAGTAATCAGTTATCGGCGGTTCTTCGGGTTTTGTTCAGCGCTTGTTCAGAACAACGAATGACCCCTCGCCAAAGTGGGTAAAGTGGCAAGTGTGCAGGCCCTGGTCGCTCGTCCAGCGGCAGGGGATGGGGTTGCCCGTCAAATCGCTCAGATGGAAGCCGGGCAGGGGCGCGGAGAAGGTCATCTGGGCCAGTCCAAATGCCGTGAAACGGTAGCAGGTTTCGGTTCCGGCGCGCTCCACATCGTCCAATTGCAGGCTGGAGCGCAGCAGCAGGGGCGCTTCGGGGGCGGGGACGAGTCGCACGGCGTGCGTCTCCCCCGCCTTGAGCCGGTTTTGGGGCAGTTGCAGCGTGGCAGGGATGAATTGCCCGTCTATCTCCAGCCCCACGGCGCGGCTGGCGGCGCAAAATTCAATCTCCAGCGTGCTGCCGCGCCAGGGATAGGCTTCGATGGTCTCGAAGGCGTCGGTGGGACGCAGCGCCAACCCGTAGGGCAGGCGGCGCAGACCGAGCGCCGTCCACGCGCCGAGCCAAGCGCCCATCGCAAAGGCTTGCGGGCGGATGTCGTGATACAGGTTGCCTTCGGGCGCGGCGAATTTCTCTGGCATGGCGCCGCCCATCGGCAGGAATTGACCGGGGCGGGCGGTTTCGGCGGCGATTTTCAGGTGCAGGTCGAGCAATCGCTCCGGTGGGCAAACCCAGGGGTCAACGGCGGCCAGCGCGGCAGCCAGCCCATTCATCCAGTGCATATTGGGGCGGGCGCGCAATTCGTCCAGCACCGCCAGCCGCAGCGAGTCCCAATCTTCCAGCGGGGCGAAGTTCGGCAGGGTCAGCCCCCACACACCGCAGGATGGCGTGAGTTCGATAAAGCCCGGCGCGGCGCGCGAGCCGTCTTCGAGCAAAATCTCGCCGTAGCGCGGAATGCCGTCCTGGCGGGAGCGCAGCAGTTGCTCAAGTTCCGTCCACAGGCGCGCGGCTTTGTCGAGATAGCGCGGCTCGCGCTTCATCGCCGCCAGCATGACATAGGTGCTGTGCATGAGCAGGTTGAAATAGACATCGTAATTGCGCGTCACGCCCTGCCCCTGCCAGTGCAGACCGTCGCCCGCCAGCGGCACGGGCTTGCCGATGGCAAAATCCACGCCGCAGTCGCGGTGACCCACCGTGGGCGTTTCATCGGCAAAATGCTCACCGAACAGCCCGCGCGCTTCGTCCCAGGTCACCTGCTCCACCCAGTCCAGGGCCTCATCGAGCAGGCCCCAGTCGGCGGGGGTGACGAAATCCAGGTTTCCGCTCTGCGTCCAATTGGTAAATAGCGTCCAGGCGACGTAGAAAATCCCATCTTCTTCCAACCGCCCGTATTGGCGGTGAATCAACTGCCCAAACATGCGCCCAGACGGCAGGCCCGGCTCGTCCAGGTGGGTGGGGTTATCGAGCAGCAGGCGGCACAGTTCGGGCAGTTTGTGCGGCCAGCCCGCCGCCTCCTGAAAGGGGAAGGCAAACCCGGCATCGCGCACCCAAATCAGGTAGTAAATTGCCTTGAGCGAAGCGCGCGCCGCCCCGCTCTCGTCAATCATCGCATGCAAGCCGCGTGTCACGCCGCGGCGCAGGGCTTCCAGTTGCGGGTAGCGCCCTGAGCGGGTGTATCCACTATTTTCGATGTCCTGGAGCAGGGACTCGGTCTCGTTTAAGTGGCTCGAGACCGGCTTTTGGGCGGCTTCCGCCAAACGGGCGTGGACGCTTTCGCCCCCCAGCCCGCTTCCGATAACGAGCAGTTGCCCGGCTGAGAGTTCGGCCCGCGCATAACGGCTGGTTTCGGGCGCGTGAATGTGACCGTAGCGGATGCCCCCATCCCCCGCCCCGGCGCAGGCGGCGAACTCGAACGTGAAGCGCGGCTCGGGGTGGCGAACGTGGAACAGGCGTGATTCGGCAGCGAGAATGTCATCGTGCCTGAAGGTTTTCAACTCAACTGCCAGCGGATTCTCGCCCCACAGCAAAACGGCGGCTGAATCGGGGCGGACTGCCAGGTGCAGGGTCTGCTTCTCGAAGTGCAAAACGCAGTGATAGGGATCGTAATCGCAGCGCAGGAACGACTCCAGCCCGCAGCCGGGCAAAACGATTTCCTGGAGAATCTCGAGGTGGTCATCGCGGTTCGAGTAGTTGCGGTCGGCGCAATCGCTCGATTTTCCCGCCAACGGAGACCACCACAAGAGCAGGCGGGTGTCATCCAGGCGGTATTCGACGCGCAGGGCTTGCGGGTTGGAGAGGAAGATTTGGGTTGGGTGGGTCATTTGCTTCGACCTTATTTGCATACTTTGTCAGGATTGCATGCGTCTGCGGCTTACCTGGCAATTCTCAAAAGCGAACGAGCGCGCCGCTACCGCCAAATTCCCGTGATGAACTCAATATCGCTTTTTATGGCATCTTCTGCGGATATTCTGCTGTCAACCGCGATCTGGCGATAATCGTTTTCCAACATTAGCCAGCCCGAGTACCCGCGCTGGATCAAAACATCAAACGAACGCAGGAAACCGGAATTGCCCTTGCCCAACAAAGTTGAAGCATCGCTATTCAGGCCATCTTTCACATGCACTTCACAGACATGCGGATAAACCTGCTCCAACATGGGAGCAACATCGAACCCCCGCATGTGAAATGGATTGCGTGTGTCAAAGTAGAGTCTCAATTTTGGATGGCCGGCTTGTTCTATCAGACGCAGTTGATCGGCAGTCGAAAGAATATTTTCACTGCCAACCAGGAGTTCGGTGCCTTCCGCGCAGCGGCAGGCGTATCGCAAAAGTTCCACCGTATTTTGGAAATCTCCTTCCGAGTTTATTTCGGCAGTTCCAAAACTGGGGAGTTGGAGAAGGGGGATATTGAGAGCCAGTGCCGCTTCGACAGATTTTTCAATCGCCTGCCTGGTTCTGGCCTGATTCGGTGATCCCGAGATTCCATGCCCGGGTGAGCCAAAGACATTCACCGCCAGGGATGGATAGGCGACATTCCAATGATTTCTCAATTCAGTATATTGGGAGCGGATTTCCGGGCGGCAAAGTGAATCAGGATTATTCTCTTCGCCAAGATCCAACTCGATCCCTTGCAGGCCATTCTGCGCTGCCCATTGAACTCTGTTCTCGATCCCCTGGACAGGGATACACCAGACGCTTATACCAATTTTATTGTTCATTTGCTTCGACCTTATTTCCATTGGGCTGACGCTGAAAATACCCGGCTGTAACCGGGATGCGATGCTTGGCTTCAAAGGAGGCTGTTTTAATCGTGGAGGTACTCCGCCAGCAACAGGAAGACCGCCGCCGTCCAGGAATAGCCAGGGCAGCGTAAGCCCTGACCGGTGAGCGCATCATAGTTTTCCCAGAAGCCGGCATCCTGGGCGCACAGATCGCAGAAGCGCTCGGCAATCGTGCGCGCCAGTTTCTTTTCGCCGGCGTGGAGCAGCCCATCGAAGATCAAGTAGGTGGAGGGCGCCCAGATTGGGCCGCGCCAGTAACCATCGGGGGTGTACTTGGGGGAGTGAATCCCTTCGGTGGCGAGGCCCCATTCGGTCAAGAATTCGCCGCCGGGGGCCAAATCGTCTGCCAGGGTCTTGCGAATCTCTTCCGGTAGGCGCTGCCCCAATACCAGCGGAATGTAGTTGAGCAGCGAGGCGCTTTCAGGGGCGTCGGTTTTTCCATCCAGCGGGGCGAAGAAGTGCTCGTTTTGAACGCCTTGCTTGAGCAGCGCTTCAATCTGGTTTTTGGAGCGCGTTTCCCAACCGAGGGCGGCG
>Ga0172367_10008344_pt1 | contig 11589 bp, 6 predicted proteins | sample Lak10m_FD_114542 | JGI IMG/M metagenome (GOLD analysis project Ga0172367, IMG submission 114542) | Freshwater microbial communities from Kabuno Bay, South-Kivu, Congo - kab_022012_10m | ecosystem: Environmental > Aquatic > Freshwater > Lake | place: Democratic Republic of the Congo: South-Kivu...
CGGACGATCACTCGTTCGAGAAGTGTTGAACAGCGCGGCGGATCTCATTCCGGATCCGGTGAAAAAAACCCTGACGGTGCGGATTCATCGACTTGCCAGCCCCATCCACGATGAAGCGCTCCAACACCTTTGCGAAGAACTAAGCGCAACAGAAACCGTTTATCCGGGCACCGAACTGACCCTCATTTTCCAACCCGTCGGTGCCACTCATCTTCCATGAGGTCAGGAGTCCTGAGCCTGAGCTCAACGAGAACGACACGCGCAGCGACCGCGAGACCGCCCGCGCCACGGCCTTCGTCACGCTCGACGGCAAGGACCTCTTCGGCAACGGGCGCGCCGCCTTCTGGTTCGGCCGGCACACGCTCACCGGCATGTGGTTCGACAACACCATCCAGACCCGCAGCCGCACCTTCGGCCACGCCTACGAGAGCGCCACCCTCGATCTCGCCGGCATCCTTGCCAACACCATCGACCAGTTCCGTCGCCAGGTTGGCATCGCCGCCTACGTCGGCCCCTCGCAGCTCGCCACCGCGCGTCCGGCCGACGTGCGTCTCCAGCCCCTCGACATCGTCCTCCCGCGCGACAGCGACCGCCACCAGGCGTATTACTTCGACGGCAGCGGACCCGCGGCCCAGCGCGGCGTGCGCAATACCGAACTCATCGTCACCCGCTACCTCCGCAGCGGCAACATCGGCCGCCGCGAGATCGAGTCCTCCGTCGCCAGCCTCCAGAGCCACTGGCTTGCGAACCACGTGGTCACCATCGCGGGCCTCCGTCGCGATGCCCAGGATACCTTCGAGCGTCTCAACCTCGACAACGACGCCGACCCGGCCACCCGCGATCGCCTCCCGCGCGGCGACTTCGACTCCAAGGCCATCGCGCTCAACCCCCGCGCCGCCGAATCCGCCAAGGGCAACACCCTCACGTGGAGCGTCGTCGCGCGCTACCCGGAGCGCCTTCTGCCCAAGCTCCCGCTCGGCGCCGATGTCCGCGTCTTCGCCAACCGCTCGGAGAACTTCAGCCCCGTCGGCACGCGCCGCAATGTCCTCAACGAGCTCGTCGCCCCGCCCACCGGCACGACCAAGGAATACGGCTTCATGTTCGATCTCTTCGGCGGCAAGCTCTCCGCGCGCGTCAACCGCTTTGAGACCGCCGGCGAGGGCTTCACCAACTCCGCCCTCCAAGGCGCGATCAACAGCGCGATCGGCGGCATCGAGACACTCTCGCTCCAGCGCATGCTGGACGCCCAGGCGAGCGGCATGACCCTCGAGCAAGTGGGCCTCTCGCAGGTCGGCATCTCCTCGTTCGAGCAGGCCTACCAGGAAATCATCAAGTTCCTCCCTGAGCCCACGCGCTCGGCGCGCAACCTGCGCATCGAGACGCTCGGCAACACCCGCCGCGTCGCCGGCAATTCCTTCGTCGCCAAGGGCTGGGAGTTCGACCTCACCGGCAACCCGGCGCGCGGTCTGCGCGTGTCGCTCAACGTCGCCCAGCAGACCACGGTGAAGAGCAACATCGCGCCCGAGTTCGTCAAATTCGCCGAAGAGATGCGCGCCAACATCGACCGCTCGCCCATTCGCGATGTGCGCGACAGTCCGGTGCTGGGTGAACTCTCCACCTATGCCACCCGCCACAATGGCAACACGCTCGTCCCCCTCCGGGCCGAGCTGACCAAGGAAGGCACCAAGTCCCTCGAGCAGCGCGAGTGGCGCGTGAACTTCGTCGCGAGCTACGACTTCTCCGGCCGCCTGCGTGGTTGGGGCGTCGGCAGCGGTCTCCGCTGGCAGTCCGAGGTCGCGACCGGCTACCCGAACGTGATCGTCAACGGCGTCGTCCAGCCCGATCTCGCGCGGCCCTTCTTTGGCGACCCCGAGTTCAACGGCGACGTTTGGCTGAGCTACCGCCGTCGCATCTTTGGCGACCGCGTCGCCTGGCGCGTGCAACTCAACGTCCGCAATCTCGTCGGCAGCCAGGACCTCATCACGGTCACGACCAACCCCGACGGCCGCCCTGCCATCGTCCTCGTCCCGCCCGACCGCCAGTTCATCTTGGCGAACACGTTCCGCTTCTGATCGACCCGTCAATCACGCGTGAGCCGCGCTCACGCCGAAGATGGCCGGCGGCCGGGAGGAAGAAGGTCCGCCGCCCAGATCGCCGGTTTCACCGCCGACTCGATCTTGTCTCTTGCCTCGTTACAGTGAGGCCAGCTAAACTCCTCCCGGATCCGATCCCCCTGAAAATCCAGTCCCCTATCAGTAAATCGGCAATTCGATCGCGACGGTCAGACCGCGTTCGCCCGGCCCGGGGTGCAGGCTCAGGTTTCCGCCGCAAACTCTCGCGGTATCCCGCGCAATGACCAAGCCGAGCCCCAGGCCGCTGTCGTTGGCGCAACGACCGCCGAACTTTTTGAAGGCGCCGACTGCGTCGCGCTGTTCCGCCCCGAGACCCGGCCCGTTGTCCGTCACCTCGATCCGGTAGGTGGCGCCGGTGCGACGGCCGGCGACGACGACCGGCTGTCCCGGGCTGGAAAATCGGAAACCGTTTTCGACCAGTTCGGCCACCGCGTCGGCCAGCAATTGTCCCGCACCGCCGACCTCCGCCGGTTCCACGGCCAAGTGCAGGTCGGCTTTTCGGTTCGCCTGGTCGGCGGCGCGCTGGGCCCCGGCGACGACAAACGTCTCGGCCCGGCATCGCGCCGGGCCCGCGGCCGGCGGCGTCTCCAGAAGATTCTCCAGTTCGTAGTGCCGGATGATCTTGGCGGAGAGACGATGCTGGCGCTCCGCGCTGATCCGGATCATGCCCAGCAGTTCTTTGAGTTCGGCCGGATTGACCGTGTCCGCCTCTATCTCGAGCAGATAGATCGCGCCGAGCACGCCGTTCAGCGGCGTCAGCAATTCATGCGACCACTTCGCGCCGGCTTCCGGCCGCCGCTTCATCGTCAGTGCCTCGATCCGGTCGCGGATCAACTTGAAGCGATTGAGCCGCGCGGCGATCACGCCGAGAATCTCCCGCTCCGTGAAGGGCTTGGTCACGTAGTCGTCCGCGCCCAGTTCCATCCCGCGCCGCTGGTCTTCGCGGCCGCCGCGCGCGGTGAGGAAGACAAACGGCACATCCCGGCAGGGCGGGAGCGCCCGGATGGCGGCGATCACCGCGTATCCGTCCATTCCGGGCATGCCGATGTCGCAAAAAATGAAATCGGTGCCCGCCGCCGCTTGCCGGATGCCGTCTTGGCCGTCGGCGGCGAGCGCGACCGTGTGGCCGTTCAATTCGAGCATGTCCTTCAGCGTCTCGCGGATGTCCGCTTCGTCTTCGATCACCAGGATGTTCATGAGGGAAACGGGGCAAAGGCTCCGGGCGTCCGCGCGCCCGGGAGTTCGAACCAGAAGAGAGCACCCCGGCCCGGCTGACTCTCAACCCCGACTTGCCCGCCAAGCTTTTCGACGATCCGCCGCACGATCGAAAGTCCCAACCCGTGGCCGCCGACCCGCAGGGAGGGGAGCCGTGCGAACGGCACAAAAAGCGCCTCCTGCGCTGCGGCGGTGAGTCCCGGGCCGGCATCCCGGACCCAGAACCGCACCTTCTCTCCGTCGGCGTTTTCGTCCGCCCCGAGCGTGATCCGCGCGTTCGGCCCCGCATATTTCGCGGCGTTGCCGATGTAGTTGGTCCAGACATGCACCACCCAGGGTTGGTAGCCGAAGGCGGCGGGCCACGTGTCGGGCCGGTCGATCGTCGCCCCCGTTCGTTTCACCAATTCCTCCAGCCGGTCGATCGCCTCCGTGACCGTCGCCTGCGTATCCAGCGGCTCGCAGTGCGGACTTTGCCGCCGGACCGAAGCGAGCATCAGAATCTCGTTGATGATGCCCGAGAGGCGCTCCGCGGACTTGACGGCCTCGCCGAGATTTTTCCGCAACTTTGCCTCGTCCGCCGAGCCCAGAAGCATTTCCAGCAGCTCGAGCCGCCCGATCAGCGTCGTGAGCGGATTCTTGAGATCGTGCGCCACGGTGTGCGCGAACGAGTCGAGCTCGTTGAGGAGTTCCAGCTTCTCTAGCCGGGTGTGGAGCGACCGCAGCACTTCATCCTCGGAAAACGGTTTGGTGATGTAGTCGTCGGCACCCAGCTCCATCCCGCGCCGCGTCGCAGCCCGGTCCGCCTTGGCGGAGACCACGATGACCGGAGTGGTTCGCAGCACCTCGTCGGACCGGATCCGCTCGAGCAAATCGAAGCCGGTCATGACGGGCATCTGGATATCCGTGATGATCGCCGCGGGGCGATCCCGGTGTGCGAACGCCAAGGCCTCGGCACCGTCGCAGGCGCTGACGGTGGCGAATCCGTTGATTTCCAGAATGTCGATCAGGGTCTGGCGCACGGCGTCGTCGTCGGCGGCGACCAGAACGAGCGGGTGGGAATCGGGTTTCATGGGGCAGCCGGGCGCACCGGCAAATCGAGGATGAAGCGGGTGCCTTGGCCGACGGCGGACTCCACGGCGACCCGCCCGCCGAGCATTTCGGTCATGCGTTTCACGATGCTCAGGCCCAGTCCCGTTCCCTTGATCGAGCCGACGTTGCTCGCGCGCTCGAACGGTTCGAAAATCCGCGGAAGATCGGCCTCCGGTATGCCGATGCCGCGATCGGCGATTTCGATCCGCGCCAGGATCGGGCCCAGCTGTATCCGGATGGTCACCTCGGTGTCGCGCGGGGAATAGCGCGCCGAATTGCTCAGGATGTTCGAAAGCACATGGTGCAGGAGCTTGGGGTCGCTCGAGAAGGACCCGGCGCCGCCGGCGGTTTCCAGGGCGAAGCGATGCGCGTCGCGGTCCCCGGCCCGGATCTCGTCGACGACTCCCTGGACGAAGGCCGGCAAATCGACCGGGACCAAGGCCGGCGCCACCCGGCCGGCATCGAGTCGGCTCATGGTCAGGATGTCATCCAGCATGGCGGTCATCCGCTGCATCGCCGTCTGGATGCGCCCGAACAGCTCCGCGCGCTTGGGCGCCGCCAGCCGCTCGTAGTGGTTTTGCAGCAGTTCGGCCGATCCCATCGCCGCCGCCATCGGGGTGCGGAATTCGTGCGACGCCACGGAAACGAACCGGGTTTTCATCTCCGATACCTGGCGCTCCCGCTCGAACATGGCGGCGGCGTCCGCTTCCTGCTGTTTGCGGGCGGAGATGTCCCGGACGAATACCACGAATTCGGTGTTTGAGACGGCCGCCGCGCGCAGCTCGACGTGCACGGACCGCGAATTGTGCTCGAGGACGGTCTCCGCCGTCCCCACGCACGTCTGGACAACGCGGGCCCCGAGCTCCGCGCAGGCGGCGCGCAGGGTCTCGTTCTGCACCACCGGCTGTTTCGCGGGGTCCGCCATCGCGGCGAGCGTCGCCGAATCGTGCGACCGGTGGCAATGCACCACCGTTCCGTCGGACCGCAGGTGCAGGACGAGATCCGGGATGGAATGGAGGAGGCCCTGCATCTCGCGCTGGCGGGAGGCGAGTTCCGCCGTGCGCAGGCGGACTTTGTCTTCCAGGTCCGCGTTGAACCGCTCCAACGCGGTGCGCGCCCGCTTGGCGCTGAGGGCGTGCCCGATCGACCGCGCGATATCCTTGAGCGTTTCCAGATCCCTCACCGTGACCTCCGTCGGTTCCGCCAGCGCCGCGGCGACGTAGCCCATGGTGATCGAGCCTGCGGGCTGGTCGTTGATCCGAATCTCGACCGATGCGGCGTCGGCGCACGCGCCCGGCGCACCGCGAGTGCGGCGCAGGCCGTCGATTTCGACAGTTGCCTGCATCGCGTCGGAATCCGGCACGATGCCCGGGAGCAGTCCGGCGATGCCGGCCACCAGTTCGCCGAGGTCGTCCCGCGCATGGTCGAGGAATTGGGCGATCTCGTGCATGACGCGCAGCTCCTTGACCAAGCCGTGCAGCTCCAGCTCGGCGACCTTGCTGCTTGTCACGTCCTGCGTGGTGCCGAACACCCGCGGCATCTCCGCTTCGGTTCCTCCCTGGAAGCACAGTTTCACTTCCACATACCGGCAGCCCGTGGACTTCGACTTCAGACGGTGGGTGCTCACGTGATCCGTCTGCGTCTGCAGCGCGTGCCGGCAGGCGGGCAGCACCGCGGGGGCGTCGCCGGGATGCACCTGCTGCATCATCCGCTCGAGCGTCACCGGGGCCTCGTCCGGTCCGATCTCGTAGATGGAACGGGCTTCGGCGGACATCCGGACCGCGCCGGTCGCGAGGTCGACCTCCCAATGGCCCAGTTTCGCGATCGATTCCGCCGCCAGCAGTCGGTCCCGGCTGGCCCGCAGTTCCAAAGCGGCATTCTCCCGCTCGGTCACATCACGCGAGATTCCGAGCAGCTGGTGCGGGCGCCCGGCGGCGTCGGTCAACAGTGTGGAAACCACTTCGCCGCGCACAATCCGGCCGTCGCGGTGCCGGAGATCGTAGACCCGGACCAGGTGGAGGGCCGCTTGGTCGCCGGCCAGAAACGCGGCGATTCGTTCCTCGATGTGGCGCTCCGCCGCCGCGGTTGAGCTTGGGGCCAACACCGCGGAGATGCCCCGCCCGACGAGCTCGGCGGGCGGGTAGCCCAGCAGTCGCAGGCAAGATGGGCTGACATACGTGAAAACCCTTTGGCCAAGGTCGAACAGCCAGATCGCGTCGCTGGTGTTTTCGGCGATCAGGCGGTAGCGCGCCTCGCTTTCGGCGAGCGCCCGCGCCGCTTCCCGCTGCGCGGTGACGTCGGTCTTGAGCGCGACGTAGTTGGTGATTCGGCTCCCGCCGTCGGTGATGGGAGCAACCACGACGTCCTCGATCGACGTGGAGCCGTCTTTCCTCCGGTTGACCAACTCGCCTCGCCACACCTCGCCCCGTTTCAGCCGGGCCCACATCTCGGTGAACACCGCCGATGGCGTCTCTTCGGATCTGAACATGCGCGGATTCCGGCCCAAGATCTCGCCCGATTCGTAGCCGGAGGCCACCGTGGCATGCGGGTTGACGTATTCGATCCTGCCGTCGAGGTCGGTGATGATGACGGACAACGGCGCCTGCTCGACGGCGCGCGAGAGCTGCCGGATCCGGGCTTCGGCCTTCATTCGCTCCGTGAGGTCCACGAAGGCCACGATCATGCCCCCCCCGGCCGACACTCCGGATACGTCCGCGATCCGGGTCGAACCATCCAGGCAGGTGATCTCGCTTGTGAGCGCGATGGTCGCGCCCGGGTCCGCGTCCCGCTGCCGGACCGCGTGTTCCCACTCGTCGATCCGATTTTTCCGGTAGTTCGGCTCGGGGTAGGCCCGTTCGAACCAGCGCGCCACGGTCGGCAGATCCGTCCGGCGATAACCGAAAATCTTCGTGAATTGTCGGTTGAGGCCGATGATCTCGCCCTGGCCGGAGGAATAGGCGAGGGGGAGCGGGGCCAGCTCGAACAAGTCCCGGAAGCGGGTCTCGCTCTCCGCCAACGCCGTCTCCGCGCGGCGACGCTCGGTGATATCCTGCTGGAGCGACACGTAGCGCGTGATCCGCCCCTGCTCGTCCGCGAGCGGAACGATGGTAACAGACTCGACCAGGAGTGCACCGCTCTTCGCGCGGTTCACCACCTCCCCGTGCCATATCTTGCCCTGCCTGAGGGTCGACCAGAGTTCCGCGAATACGGCGGGAGCCGTGAGCCCCGACTTGAGAAAACGGGGATTGCAGCCCAGCGCGTGCCGGGCGCTGTAGCCGGTCAGCGTGGTGAAATAGGGATTGGTATACTCGATCCGGCCGTCGAGATCGGTGATCACGATCGAAACCGGAATTTGCTCCACCACGAGGGAAAGTTCGCGCCGCTGGGCTTCCTTTTGCTTCGCCTCGGTGACGTCGCGCCAGATTGCCGCCACGTAGTCCGTGCCGCGGATCTTCAGGCAGCGCATGGTCACGATCACATCCACCAGCCGACCGTCGCGATGGCGATGCCGGGTCTCGATCGTGCCGTGCCCGATCGTGAGAAACTCCCCGAGGATGCGCTGAACTTGCTCCGGCGGGAAATTCGCCTCGATGTCGCCGATGCCGAATTCCGCATACTCCGCGCGCGTGTAGCCGAGCATGGAGTGGGCCTGCCGGTTGAATTCGGCGAATTTTCCCGTGCGGATCTCGGCGAGGGCGATGGCATCGGGTGCCTGTTCCACGATCGCCGAGAAGATCTCCTCGCGCTCCCGGAGGGCGGCTTCGGCGAGTTTCCGCTCGGTGGTGAGATGCAGGTGAAGCAGAATCTTCGGTTCCCCTTCCGCTTCCGGGAGGGCCCGGACGCTCAGCGTGGCGCTTTCCCTGACCATGCGCTTGCCCCATACCTCGACTTCGCCGGATATCACCTCGGCGGGGGTCGCGACCGCCCGCTCCACCAGGGCGCGGAAATCACCCAGGCCGGACTCGACGACACGCGGCTCCATCGGGGTGCCGATCGCGCTCTCGTCCCAGCCCAACCGCATCCGGGCCGCGCGGTTCACGTAGGTGAGGTTGTGCCCGCGGTCCATCATGGCCACCGGATCGCCGAAGCCCTCGAGGATATCCAGCACTTGTGCGCGGCTTTGTTCAAGACGGCTCCGCTCCTCCGCCGCCTGCTCCTGCGCGGCATGCAGCGATCGGACCAGGAAGCCGATCTCGTCGCGGCGAGCGTGAAATCCCGAGAGATCGAGCTTCGTGCCGCGGCGTGCGAGCCACGCGATTTTCTCCAAGGGCCGGGCGACGCCGGCAATAATCGCGGTCTGGGCGACGGCGATCAGAATGATCGCCGTGGCGAATCCTCCCCAGATGATCGGACGCAGGAGGGCGCGGCTATGGGCTTCCGTCTCCGCCCGATCGAATTCGATGAACGCCAGCGCTTCGAGTTCGTTGCCCGCGGGAAACTGCCGGTCGATGATTCGCAGCGGCAGCGTGATCCGAAAAACACGATCCTCATACCGGGTGAAGGGCCCCGCGGTTTGCGCCGGATCGGGCAGTATCTCTGCGGCGGACGGATAGCCATCACCCTGGCCCGGATCCGCGAATGTCCGGCCGATCCATCGTTGTTGGCTCGCGGCCAGCACCAGCCCGTCGGATCTCCTCAGCAACGCCGCCGAGCGGATCGACGGCGCGGCAGCCGAGAGCAAAACCGCGCGCTGCAGTTCCTCGGGCGACCGGGCGAGAATATCGAAAGCTTCCCATCCGTTCACGATCCGCCCGGCGATGTCCCGCAGATCTTGGTCCGCGGCTTTCCGCACCAACCGCGGTTCCACGAACATCAGGACGACCGCAGCCACGCCCAGCGGGATCACTCCCGCCCAGAGCATGCGCGACCGCAGGGTGCCGGGAATGATCGTCATCGCGGATTCAGGATTGCGTCGCCGATCGGCTGCGGGCCGATGACACCTCCCTTTCGGAGCACGTCGGCGGTCGCCGCCAACACGCTTCGTCCGTTGCCGGAAGGACCGAAAAAGGTGGGCTGCCACGCCGCGTCGACGAGGCGGATACCGTCCTCCATCTGGCGACGGATCTCGATCGGATCGCCACCGGCCCGGCGCGCAATCCCGAGGCAAGCCGCGCCGGGATCCGTCCGGTAGGACTCCAGGGCCTTGTTGAAGGCCCCGAGAAACAGGCTGACCTCATTGCGGTCCGGCCGCAGCGAGTCCGGGGAAAAGGCAAACACATCGACGATCTCGCCGGGCAAGTCCTTGGACGAGAAGAGCACGTGGACACCGGGTATGCTCCGGGCCTGATCGAGAAAAGGGGCGTAGGCCACGGCAGCATCGATGCTTCCGCGTCTCAGCTCCGTGATGATGGCCGGCTGCGAAAGCGGCACGATCTGGCAATCGACCAGCGCGAGCCCGGATTGCGCCAACGCGCGACCCAAGAGGAAAAGCCCGATCGCACCGGGTTCGACCCCCACCCGGCGCCGGGCGAGTTGATCGACGTTTCGTATCGTGGTCGACGCGACGATCGCATCGGCGCCTTCGGAGTAGTCGATGACCCGCACGACCTGCGGGTTCCGGGTCGCGGCGCTCTCCTGCGCGATCAGGACTTCGGTCAACGTAGTGGCCATGCCGTCGATCGCGCCGAGTTCGTAGGCGCGCCGCGAGTCGGACAGTTGGCTGAATTCCACCAGTCTCACCTTCACGCCGGCCGCTTTGTAGTAGCCCAACGCATCGGCCAGCAGGGCCAACTTGTAGGGCGGGAAATCGCTGATCCCAACCCGCAGTTCGGGCTCCGGTGCCTTGGTGCAGGATACCGCCAAGGCCAGGGCGGCGAACGCACCCCCGCACTGCCACGACCGGCCTCGAATCCGCCGCAGGCACGCCGCCGCGTGCCGCAAAATTCTCCCGGAATGCAGTGAATCGAGCGCGCCCACGGAACGAGTATGCAATGCGCCGGAATGGGGTCAACATCTTACTGACTGGAAGGAAACCGGATTTTCAGGGGGATCGGATCCGGGAGGGGTTTAAGGGGAGGGTGCCGGGTGGAAACGGAGTCGGACCCCTGTAGTCCCCCAACCCTCAAGTCCGCCTGAGCGGCCAGCGGCGCGAAGAGCCGGTTAACGAAGATATCCCGACGGAACTCAGCGACTCGTCCGATTCCGGCGCTGCGCCGGCGAATGTTCGGAGGTCAGTCATGGCAGGCACGATGCGAAGAGACACGCCTCCGGCTGCTCGCTTTCAAGCAGCGAGGCTTCAAACTGATTCCGCTGCGTCGGCTTGAACGAAGTCGTCGTCTGGCGAGGCCTGCCCGCTGCCCGCGCACCAGAAAACCGGCTCGGAGTCGGCGGAATCAGGCTGGGAATAGTCGTCGCCGAACAGTGCGCCCTGCCCGGCGTCCGCCGGCGCGACTTGCGGTGGCAGGGGCAACTCAAAGCCCGTTTGGTCGAACGATTCGCTCGGCTCCATGACTTCGGCTCGTCGCGCGGCTGTGGATACGGCAGCCCGGGCGGGAAGTCCGGCGGGTCGAGGGCGTGACAATCGCCCGTCGCAGCGTCGATGAGGACGGCGACCTCCGGCCGGGGCGGACCCACGGCGAAGGGATGATCGTGCGGGCGGAAGAGGCCCAGGGGCACGAGGACGGCGAGGATTTCGGCTTTCGTCTCCACAACGGCGATCGGCCGCAGGAGACCCGAGCAGAGCGGGCATTTGAGCGGGTCGACGCCCCAGACTTGCTGGAGCAACTCCCGCCAGGCCGTGCGGCGGCGGCGGGGGCGGGCCGGTGGAGCGTGGATCGTGCCCGCCGCGGCGCCGGCGGTCCGTTGGCGGAGCCCGTGGCTCTTGTTGCTGTAACGACCGTAGTAGCGGACCTGCGGCACACCTTTCGGCGGCATCTGATCGAGTAGCGCGGCGATGAACTGCGGGGCAGAAAAGACCTCGAAGTTGGTGTCCTTTCGGCACGTGTGCGGAAAGGTAGATTTATTGAGGTGGAGGGGCGATTCGGTGGGGTGAGTTAGGGGCTTGAGGGACTGGAGGCCGGAGGATGATCGAGGGCTGTGGGATAGTTCCATGGCATCCAGGCGGCGGGGTCGGATTTGACGCGAGCCGCGTTGCTGACGACGGCCATGAGGTAGTCGAAGGGGTTGACGTCGTTGTTGCGGCAGGTCTGAACGA
>Ga0172367_10008349_pt1 | contig 11586 bp, 14 predicted proteins | sample Lak10m_FD_114542 | JGI IMG/M metagenome (GOLD analysis project Ga0172367, IMG submission 114542) | Freshwater microbial communities from Kabuno Bay, South-Kivu, Congo - kab_022012_10m | ecosystem: Environmental > Aquatic > Freshwater > Lake | place: Democratic Republic of the Congo: South-Kivu...
AAAGGCGACTAAACTTTTAATTACTTACGACGATAAGTAAAAAAATGATAAACGAAAATTGCTTTTAATTATTTGAAACGATTAAAGTTTTTTGAGTCATCCACTGCCAACCTAGGACAGTCCACCACCACCATGAACTACACCCACTTAATTGCAGACAATATTAAAAAAGTAGCCGATCTTTTTTCTATTTCGGGCCAATAGTGTTCGGTGGATTTCGGTTAAATTCTGTTGGCCGTGGCACTTTTGTGGCACTTTTTTGAAAAAAACAGTGAAAAATCACGATTGCGTCATGGTCATTTGTGCTTGTATGTCTTGGATTTTAAAGGGAAAAATTTTGGTTGCGGGAGCAGGATTTGAACCTACGACCTTCGGGTTATGAGTTGAGAAAAACTACCTTTTATATCCTTATCAATCTTGATATGTCTTATATATCTAAAGACTTAACGCTTGTCAAATATAACCATTCTTTTGATTTACTTTTATTCATGTTCATTCTTTGGGCACAAGTATTGCTTTTTTTTTAAATAATGTTCATATTTAGAAAACGGAGTATCAAATGAATTTAATAGATGAAAAAAAATATGAAAAAATTTTAATAATTGCCGAACTTATAAAACTGTCTTTAGAAGATGAGCCTTCAGAATCTTCAGAAGAAATTTTTAGTGATATCGCAAAGACATTTAAAAAGAAATTAAACATTTCGCTTGATTCAATATTGAATAAACGCAAAAATGCTTTTGATAAAAACATTTCAATATTTGTAAACTCATTCGCGGATAAACTTTGCATTATATATTTTGTATATTTAAAAATAGCGAAAGAATATAATTCTAGTAGCAACAATTCTCTCACCTTTAAAAACAAAATGAACACTATAGACAATTTACTTGAAAAAGAAATTTTAAAGATAAAGTCTCCTATCTTCGCTTTAAGTATATCTAAAAACAAACAATTTCTTAAAGATCTTAAACCACTTTCAATTAATGATTTACATTCAGCAACATTTCAAAAAAAGCTATATGGTTTTCATGAAGATAAAGTCAAATTAATGATACCTAATTTAAAAAAAGATGATTCACTTTTCAAAGTTAGCATAAGCAAGGCTGTAGAACAAATCACTGAGAAACATCTTGTAATTTTAGCGAATGAGTTAGGTTTAGATATTGGAAGTGCTACGTCTAGGCGCAATCCTAGATTAAACATCCTTAAAAAAGCTGAAATCTGCATTTCTGATTCTGACTTAGATAAATTTGTATCTCAATTAAAAAATATTGATAATTACAATTTGCGTAATTCAATTTTTAGATCTTTTAACTCTAAAGATTAAAAATAAAAGTTCCATATGCTATCCCTTGATATAAATCTAACCTTTCTTAGTGCGATGATTGAATCGGGATCTGAATCTGTGGTTTCATCGGAATAAGTATTTGGCTATATGTTCTTACAACACGGTTATAAAAATTTTTTTCTTTGGGTGCCTTCAATGAGATTATTAATGCGTACGGAAGTGCTTGAGGATTTTCTGCAGACGTTGCTCCATCTCGGTGGTGATACCAAATATCAAAACATGACTCTAGCATGGAAGATCCACGAAAATTAGCTTCGTGTCTGAAACATGGCTCCCATTTAAATCCTCCCTCTCTTAACCTAAATTCTTCTTCTTTAAACATTTTGCTTCCGCTGAAAAATGGAACCGTTTTAGGATGAGCTGGTGTTGTTCCATCTTTGTTTTTATTAAATTTGCTGGAATTAGGTCTAAAAGCGACTTCAAGGCCACCTTTTGTATAAGCTCCAGGATGTTCCATATCAACTTCAGGTGCGATTAGAAGAGTCGCTCGTAAAGTCACCATTCCTTGTATTGAGCCAGATGGTAATGGGAGATTTGCTCTGAGATGCTGACCAATTAATAGTGTTCCCTGATAAACAACCAGAGCTTCATCATCATCGCATGTCATAATTTGTTGAGGAGTTGTTGGCAATAATCCCCATCCGACTTCCTCTTTTTTATGTTTTCCGGCTTCCGCACGATGAATAACTAAAGCTCTAGTCGCAAGAGGAGTTAAATCATTGCCCGCGAGGGCCTTAGTTCCAGCGGCTGCTCCCAATACAAATGGAGCCGCAAAACTTGTTCCCTGAATTGGATAAGATCGTGGTACAGAGGATGCATCAAGCACCATGAAGGGCTCAGAATGTGAACCGCCAAATGCAACTCCATCAGGCTTAACAAATCCAGGACTTCGACCTGGCCCGATAGAACTATATGAAGCTTTTTTCCATTTTGCTCCAAGCGTATCCGTTGCTCCTACAGACAAAACATTTACAGCATCTGATGGTGGTTGAATTCGATTTAATTTAAGTTTCTTGTCCCTTTCTCCGCTGTTACCTGCTGCGACTGTGGCCATAATATTTTCAAAACAAAATCTTGCATCTAGAGAAGATGTCCATTGGTTTACTTCATCGTCTTCAATTGAAAAATCGGGACCCAAACTTAAATTTACAAATTGATATTCTCCTTGATGTTGATCAAGATAATTTGTGATGCGATCTAAAATATCTATATACTGAAGATCGTAGTTATCTGTATCACCAATAACACGCACATGATCAACGGGACAAAATGGTTGTCTAAGTGCTTGGCCATCAACAAGCGAGCCAAATAAAAAAGCAGAAGTAACAGCGAGACCATGAACAACACCACCAGGTAACGGATTACCAATCCCGACAGGTTCGTGATAATTACACCACAGATTTAAATCTACACTATCAGGCAATCCTCCATCAAAAATCACAGCTCGTACATTATTATTCACCGGCCCCTGATCAGGAAGAGTCACATTAAATCCTGAACTTGACCTTAATGCCGTTGTAGGAAATGGTCGAACCGTGGGCATTCCCCTTGCGACTCTTACAAATGAGAAAGTTGCCAATTCAGTGACTCTGGATTGATCAATATATGTAGGTACAAATGTAAGACCACCAATAGTTCTAATTCTATTACGTAAAACCTCTCCACCAAGAGTTTTGGCATAGTTAGAATATTCTTCAATAGCTTGCTTACCACCAAGATTATGTATTGCAACTTCGAGGAATATTTTCTTTTTAGTATCCGGAATTCCACGAATTTTATCTTCAGCAATAAAAGGAGAAAAATCTTCTATTTGTGAAAGAGTCGAAGCTCCTTGAGAATTTTCATCCCAACTCTTAATATTTTCGAGCCACTTATTGAATGTACTTTTTTTTCCTGCAACAAAAATTTGCTCTGTACTTGCTTCTTGAGGATGCTTTTTTATTCCCCAGGCTTCAGGTTTAATCTTCTTGGGTCTCGTACCAATTGCACGAAGACCTGATTGGTTTAAAAAATTTTCTGGAAAATCTGACTTTGATATATATCGAGGGTGAATAGTTATCACTCCTACAACTTCGTCATTAGGGCAGGCTTCTTTAGGAATGTTGCTAAAAATTTTATTAGCACTCTCTAATTTTTTTGCAACCCTCTGTTTGGCGACTTCAAACTTGTATGGCGGAGCTTTTTCTCCACCTCCAGATGGAACCTCTACTGGAATAGTTAGCTTTTCTCCTTTTCCAAGTAAAAAATTATGCTCTCGTGCCATTACTGAATCCTTGTATGATTAGATTTCTTTTTTAGTGCTTTAACTGGAATGTGTTTGCGAAGAGTATCTCTTGAGATACCTGTCAGTTCATTTACTCTATGCTGTGAAAGTCCATTTTTTATTAATACCTTAGCAATTTCAAGTCGTGATTTAAAAGGTTTTTCTTCAATATGATTAGTAATCATTTCTTCTAGACATTCTTCAATTGAACGTTCTGATATTAATGATTGTTTTTTTGCTTGTTCAATATCTCTTTTAATATTTGCAAAACTTTGATCCTCTGTGATGGATGCTAAAAAATCAATAAATATGTTATTATTGCTAATACTAGTATCATTAAGCATCTTAAATAAAAATGTTCTTCTTATATTGATGTCTGGTTTAGGAAATTCAATCACACGATCAAATCGTCTCCAGACAGCGGGGTCTAATAACTCTGGGTGATTAGTAGCCGCAATTAGAAGTCCATCAACTGGCCAATCATCAATAGACTGTAGCAAAACAGTTACTAATCGCTTTAATTCCCCCACTTCGGTTGAATCGTCTCTTCTCTTTGCAATGGAATCAAATTCATCGAGCAGAAGTACAGAGGAGCTTTTTTTAGCAAAATCCAATACGGCTCTAATATTGTTTCCAGTTTTACCAAGATAGCTACTCATTACAGATGATAAATCGAGAGTAAGAAGTTGTCGCTTCAGTGCTCCTGCGATCCACTGAGCAGCAAGAGTTTTCCCAACTCCGGGTTGTCCCACAAAAAGAATTGTTCTAACAGGAGCAAGTCCAGCATCTAAAAGTTTATCTCCATGCCTTCTTTCTTCAATTATTTCATTTAATGCTGTTTGGATTTTATTTGGCCACGTTATTGTTAGTGGAAGATTCAAGATAACGTCTCTTCTTACAAGCTCCTGACGAGAATCTAAATCAACAGGTAGTGACTCAATTGGTTTTGAAGAGCGATGAATATTTCCAATAAGTGATTTACTGATTTCTTTACTAATATCTTCTAAATCGGGCCTTTTTTTATTTATCGAAGCTAATGTTTTACGAGCATAAGCATTGAAGTCGTCGCTTTTGCCCTGTATTGCAAGTTGTATCAATTGGACAATTTCTTTTTCGTAATCCATTTTTAGTCCATAAAATAATATATTATTTTTAATATATTACACAACCAATGGACTAAAATCAACACTTTTTTAATATATAGTCCATAAGATAAAACTTGGCATGACTGGTCTGTAATTAATGACTTATTCTTACGTTAATCCATTCCTTCACTTTACTGAATTAAATTAATCAAAATTTAAATAATGAATAAAGCCTTTCAAGGTGTTGGCCGAACCAATAGATAAAAACAGACGGTAATATCCACAAAGAAATAAGCAAACCAAGATGTAGCCCAGCATATGATTCAGATGAAATAGCGACGAGGACTATTGGAGTTAAAAAAATTTCTAAGAGAATTATAAAAGCAGTATTTCCATGCTCTCGAAGATGTCGATAAGAGTCTGCAATGTCTTTATCTCGATTAGATCTGATTTCAGTAGTGCTACTTCCTTCATCTTCGTCATTATCTTTTATTGTTTCCTTATTTTCAATTGTGGACCTACGTTTTGAGAGCTTTACTAAATAGGCGTAAGAAAAACTTATTCTTTCACGTTGTGTTTTAAATTTATCCTGCTTAAAAAAACAAAACGCCAAACGTGCAATCTGGATTAACATATAAAAAATTACTGCAACATAAGCTAACGATATACAATTGAAATATGCAGATGATAAAGAAAGAATACCAAATATAAGAGTGTGTAAATAAGGATTGAAATAGATTCTAGCAACTTTTGTACCTTCCTCTTTAAAATCGATAACTCGTGTGACATGAAAAACAAGAATTGGATATGAGGCTAAAAAACAAAAAAATGATCCACAAATAAACCAAATTATCAAGTGAGCCGATGAAAAGAATTGCGAGTCTGTAATTGTGAAGGCAGGAACAAATTTTTTATATTTTCCATCTCCTATTTCGAAAATAATTCGAATAAGGATCATTCCACCAAGTGAAGGCATTAGATAACGAACTAAATAGTTTTCCCACCAACGATTCATATTATTTTCCATACTCATTTAATTTCTCCTACAGATACTGCCTTCACATGCTTGAAATTTATACTTGTTCAATTTTTCTCTGATAATTTCTTCTTAAAATCAACCTTAATTAATTTATACTATTTTTTTACAAATTTAATGAATTGTTTATCGACAATTGCACAATAATAATTAGAGAGGAACTTCAAGATATCCTGAAATTATTAATGAAACGTTTCACCGTTAAAGGATGTACTTTATAAATTCTTGCAATTGACCTAACGCTCACATTCGCTGATATTAATCTCTTTATTTCTGATTCATGTTCACTCAATTTTTTATTCTCAATTCTGATTCCATATGGCCGACCAAGATGCTCTCCATTCGCTTTCTTTCTCTGAAGTGACTCTTTTGTTCTTGAAGAAATCATTGATCTTTCAATTTCCGCACTTAGACCGAAAGCAAATGCCATAACTTTAGAATTAATATTGTCTCCGAGCTCAAAATTTTCTTTCACTGTATATAGCAGACATTCTTTTTCCATTAATACATTTAGAGTAGACATTACATCCATCAAAGAGCGCCCTATTCTTGTTACTTCTGAAGCTAGTAACAAATCACCTTTTTTCATTTCAGAAATAACCTTCCCGAGTTCTCTTTCACTAGCTTTTAAAGTTCCGGACTGGGTTTCTTCAATCCATTTATCAACGACAATCTTTTTCTCCGCAACATACTTAAGAATCTCAAAGCGCTGGTTCTCAACAGTAGACTTATCACAACTCACTCTTAGATAAGCATAAACTTTCATACAAAGCTCCTCTGGTCACACTAGACCCAATATTGTTAATGTTTTGATATAATTTAAAGGCAGGAAACAGTATCTTAAAATGAACTACATTAGACGTTCGTTTAAAGTGAACAAAGCGAGCTTTGCTCAAGAAGTTCTTCAACTTCTCGATTGTGTACAAAGATAATATGTTCCTCCTCTGCAGTTAGTCCTATAGGTCCAACTAGATCATGACGAAATTCTCTATAACCATCATCTGCCTTGTCTGAATTAATTAAGAGATTGTTTGCACCAAAAAATGATAAATAATTTTTCGGCCCATAAATAATTAAATATGAAAGTCTAAATGCCTCCTTTGTATATTCGTCTGCAAAACCTTTACGAATTAAATCTTTAGATAATTCAAAAACCACTTGAGCTCTTTGTTTAGTAATAGAATCTAAAATCATACGCACCTCACTTTGACCAATAATTTGATGATTGATAATTTGACTTAGTATTGTTTAAGCTTTGAGCACCTTCAAATGAGCCAGCGTTAAACATAGGCGAATCTGGTAGTTCTGACTTACGTAAAATGGAACCTATAAAAACAACCACCGTGCTAATTGCTCCCATCATGTTGCCCACTAAAATCATTTTCTCTGCGAATGTAAATTTCCTTTTCTCGTTCATTTTTCCTCCATAAAAATAAAATCCTCAATTCACTTATACCAATAGGTGATGAAAATAATACGACTCTCTTAATTGGTATAAGGAACATGGAAAGGCAATGTCGCCTTTCTTGAATTCACTAAAGGAATATAACTATGAGCATCAAAGAAAACGAATTGAAACCAAAAAACAATCAACAGGAAAAAGAGCCTATTCAAACTGAAAAAAAACTTTCATTAAAGAAAAAGGACAAAGAGATTTATGTTGAGTTGTTGAAAGTTGTTGGCTTCACAATTATTAAAGGAGCCGCTTATGCCTTAGGTGCCAAAATAGCGAACACGGCCTACGACAGGGCTATCATGAGAAATTTAGATAAAACAAACTATACCGTCATAAATGGTGGGAAGAGTGTGATGTCAGCCTAGTTCCAAATTTCGGAGTTACGATTACCATTCATAGCGCGACTCCGAAATTTCTTGAAAATACTATCTACTTAGAGCGAATTAATTTTATGAAGAAAATAAAACATGAAATGAAAAAATCAAAAAAATTTAAATGGAACTTGCACCCATTTGGTAGTTAGAGATCACAAAGACTATAGGTATTTGCCGATTGAGCGGATTCAGAATGATCGAAAGTTGGGGGGGATCCCTATTATGATATCTAATAAGGGAAAGTATTCTGCTTCATAAAAAAAATCACCTAAGGATATGAGAAATATCTCAAAATCGATAATACTTATCCGCGTATCGATAATCGCTTTCTCCTGACAAACATTATGTCGATACGAACACATAAAAAGGTGAAATTATATGGTATTAAGCAAAACGCTCATTAAATATCTTAAATTAAAAAAAATGAATTTATCTCAACTAGCTAAAGAAAGCGGAGTTGCTCAAAATACACTACATGGTTGGACGACTGGCAGATCTGTTCGAAATATAGATGATCTAAAAAAAGTATGCACTATTCTTCAAGTAAGCCTGCATCAACTTCTTTATGACGAGTCCGATCCCTATGAGTTAGCTCAGGAAGAAATTCTAAAAGAACTATTCTCAGGCGATCTTAGAGTAACCATTCATCGAATTGAAAAAAAAAATAAAAACTCTTAATGTAAATTAATCACGAGGTCAAAATGAAAAAGAAAATTTTAATCGTAATCGTTTCCATGTTGATTTTGATTCCTTCTATAATAATTGGATACAAAACATATAAAACAAATAAGTGGATTGATGAAAATTGGGATGATTCAAATCCATATTTCGGAGGCGATACAGACAGGTTAAAAGGTTGGCTAAAACGTAGAGAAGCTATGGGCATAAAATCAAGTAAAAATGATTTAAGTGAAATACTTTTTGAGGAATTATCAGGCAGAGGTGGGGATTCTGTAGAAAAAGAAAATGAAACAAATCTAATACTTTCAATGGGAGCAGATCCCAATTTTTGTAGAAAACCAAATGATAATTCAAATAAAGAATGCTTAATAAATCATTTTTTAAAATACGGCGAACGTCTTACTCCAGATTCTCTTGAAGTAATTGAATTAATTATTAAATATGGAGGAAAAATAGATTTCGAATACGGTGAGCTTCTAGGGGGTTACTATGATTGTTCGTTTCCAGGTTCTTTTGTTACAAATGATAAATTATTTAATTTTATCTTCAAAACATATTTAAACAATAAGCCATCCAGTAAAATAATTGAATGCTCAACAAAGTCACTTATTGGAAATGGAGTTCACCAATTTTTTAGTTCAAAGCAATTTATTGAAAGATTGAGTTACTTGTCTGAACATGATCTAAACCCAAACATACTCATACCTGGATTTATAAAGTTAAAATTCAACGACAAAGAAGATCACGTTCATGTTAAAGCTCCTCTCATGTATCATTTAATTTATACTTACTGGCTACATGGGGAAGAGTTCTCTCCCTATAAAGATGATTTTTATAAATTAATATCAACATTACTAAAAAATGGAGCTGATATAAATGCGAAACCTACTATTGAAACAGACACTACAATAATGAGTCTTGCACAAAAAACAGGCGACACTAAATTGTTTGCTTTGCTAAATTCTAAATCTGTTAAGTAGTTATTTTCTAAATGGTTAAAAAAGTTAATTAAACTTTATAAGGAGCTAGCGATGATAAATAATTTAAACTCAAAAGACTATTTCCAATTACTCTTTGTTATTCTCATATTTAACTTAATTCCATTTATGTCTATAAATTATCTTTTTCCTGGAACTCCGCTAGTTGCTTTGCTTTTCTTGATCCTTTATAGCTTTAAAGATAACTTCAGCTCATTGGCACAAAAATTAACCTGGATTTTTGCTGGTGCTGGAGCAATAGTATTGTCTCAGATTGTAATTGGATTCCTCAATATTGATTTGACATTTTTTTCCTCGAATGGCTTGTCCTTAATTTTTTTGGTTACTCTAGGGGGAGTATCGAAAAAGGTAATCTTCGAAAATGATTGGAAAACATATGTTACCTTTGTCATAATCTGGATACTTGATACTATTTGGTATGCGGTGATGAACAAGCAAGCACATGGTTTAGCTTTGAGAGTTTACAATGGTGGCAGCTTTGAAAGTGAAATTCCATCATTTAACAGATTTTTTAATGGATTAGTTTATGCTATTGAAATTTGCTCTATTTTATGCATGTCCAAATTTCAATTTAAGAAAACGTTATTGGACGATACTCAAATTAAAAATAAAAATGAACTCTGCTAGTTGGTTAACTTTTTTCAATCTTTTATTAAATACTCCTAGCCAATTAAACGAGATCCAAATCGAAAGACAGCAAACTATTGAATGTTTGAAACAAAAAAAATGCATGAGTGTATGGGATAATTCACTACAGGACTGGGTCATCTATCGCTTGGACAATCTCCAAGAAACATGTGGGGCGTCTCCATCTGAAAATAAAGCTGCGTCTGATCCAAATGGAGCGTGCAAAATATATTACGAAAGAAAAAATATGAAAAAGAGTAGTCAATAACGATTACTCTTTTTTTAGAAATGAGGTCTGATATGACACAAAAAGTTGAGGATCAAAAGCGATAACCAAAGTCATTTTAGATTTACTTTCCTCAAAATCGATTAACTTTAGGCAAACTGTAAATAAATTTTTTAAACTAAAATTTCAACATGAAGGAAAAAATGAAGTTGCTTAGTCTTTTATTGATTCTTAGTTGGTCACAATTAAATGCAATTGACTTAAAAAGAGAATGTGTAGATGTTAATGGAAATTCTGTGAAAATTGTTAACAATAGTAAGCTTCACGATTTAGCTTATGCCAATATTATATCACCCAAGTTGCCAAAAATAGAAATCAACAAAGCTCAAATTTCCAATCTTCCTAAACCAGCTCAAGAATTTATCTTTTATCACGAATGTGGTCACCATGCCCTTGGCCACATGATCTATACAAATAAACCTATTATTCAACAAGAGCAAGAGGCTGATTGTTATGGAATTAGAGCAAGTCTTACCTTGGACCTTGTTTCCCATTCTGATTTGCCCAATATTCAATCTAAGATCAATTTAATTGGTAATGGAGACTGGGAACATTTACCGGGGAAAAATCGCGCATTAAATCTTGAAAAATGTCTTGGTGAAGGAATGGATCGAACAAAATGGAATAGCTGTAAAAAGAAATTTTATAGCAATCTTGAATTTGTAAGTAAAACTACTGCAACACTCGATAGTCTAATATTAGGATGTCGTAAAAAGGGCAGCAAGCACCCAGATTGTATTCAAGCTAAAGAACTCTCCAAACAATTAAATATGGGAATTCAAAATGCCATTTCTTTAGTTGATAATGAGTGCCCTTATGTGATGGAGCCTAAGTTTAATTTGATTTTTAGTGATTACGTCAAAAAATATACTTTGCTAAATAATAACTAAAAAAATAAATGATAGAGAATTTTCCCCATCATTTATTTTTTGATCACTTTCGATATTTGTCTAATAATAGATTCATTGGAAGCTCTTTTTGTAAGCCATATTCATCTTTCCATGCTGAATGACGAGGACTTAAATATCCTTGTGACCATCCAGGATAATTTTTTTTTAGTTGAACATAATCTTCATAGGTAATCGGCAAATTTTCTTCTGAAACTACTTCATTCTCGTCAAAAAAATAACCCAAAAAACGATGATAATGGGCTATATCTGCGACGATTTCATAAGGGCCACATTGTTTTAAGTTTTCACATGCATAATGAGTCATTACTCTCATATTTTTCTCCATATTTTTTTAAACACAAGAACACTATTTATTTTAATTTAGTTTTACCATACAAAAAGAAATTGCAAGTGTAAGTATTAAGAAAATATAAGATAGAATTTGATGTGTTTCTGTGTTTAATGAAATCATAAAACTTCATCTTCCATATTTAATTTTTTCCAGCGAAGTCCAATCCAGTGACGATCACGATTCTTAA
>Ga0172367_10008351_pt1 | contig 11582 bp, 13 predicted proteins | sample Lak10m_FD_114542 | JGI IMG/M metagenome (GOLD analysis project Ga0172367, IMG submission 114542) | Freshwater microbial communities from Kabuno Bay, South-Kivu, Congo - kab_022012_10m | ecosystem: Environmental > Aquatic > Freshwater > Lake | place: Democratic Republic of the Congo: South-Kivu...
ACTTCTGATGCAGTAGTAGCAATTGCAACGCCCCAACTAGTTGCTCAAGCAACACCAAAGGGTGGTATCAGCCGTCCTACCCTGAAAGTTGGGAGTCAAGGAGAATGGGTATCGGAACTTCAGGCGGCTTTAAAACTCTTGGGCTTTTACTCAGGTGCAGTAGATGGTGTATACAGAGAGGAAACAGCCAAAGCTGTTTCTCGGTTCAAGGGAGCAGTTGATTTGAGTCCAGATGGTATTGTTGATGCCATCACTTGGCAACGACTATTTCCGAGAGAGCCAACAGTAACACCAACGATTTCTTCTGATAACTCAGCATCTAATTTGACCACAAATTTTCCTGTTCCCACTCAGACCAGCACAAATACAAGGCTTGTCAGTCCTCGACCTCAGCCAAGCCCCGCATTACCGCCTTCTACACCATCTATTAGATCCCCTGGACAAATCCCTGGTGTTCAATATACCGCGCAAGGGTTGCCGATTTTACGTTTAGGAATGCGTAATTTGGAAGTGAGGAAACTGCAACAACGACTAAAAAAGCTTGGTTTTTTGACGGGAGATGTAGATGGAGATTTTGGTGTGATGACTGAAGCAGCAGTAAAAGCTGCACAACAGCGCTATGGTTTGGAGGCTGACGGTGTGGTTGGTGGTGCTACTTGGGAAGCGCTATTGCGAAGATAGGTAATTTCTCAAACAAACAGATGAAACACTTTTTGCTAACTTGGCTAGGTACTGCGGTAGCTTTACTTATTACTGCTAATTTTGTCCCTGGGTTCTTTGTCAAGAATTTTGTAACTGCTTTAGTGGCTGTAGCAATTATTGGTTTAGTAAATGCTTTTATTAGACCAATTTTAGGTATTTTGGCGTTTCCAATTACCTTGATTACTTTTGGTTTATTTACATTTGTGATCAACGCTTTAAGCCTTTGGATAGCGAGCAACTTCACCCCTGGTTACGGTTTTGAAATTCAAGGTTTCTGGTCTGCTTTACTGGGTTCAATTGTTCTTACCATGGTTTCTAGTCTGATTAACTATTTTCTCAGAGTGGTTTTGTAGGAGAAACAATTCTTTAGCAGCAACAGCTACTGTCACTGTTCCTGGCTCGCCCTGTAAGCGAAAAATACGTTTAGGGATCAATAACCTGACCTTTGACTCTTGGTTTGTAGTTAAAGGTAGGGTAATTTCCGATGCGGCAAGAATAGCAGATGCTTCGGCTACGCTGGGAGTTCCCACTGTTGTTGCAGCGATTTTGCCAGGGCTGGGGACGGTAATAGTAGATAAAATCCTAGCAGAAAATATTTTTAAAGGAAAACTTCGTAAACGACAAAGTTCTATTAGGCCAACTTCTGAAGCTTTAGTTTCTATAGTAGCAAGGCCTGCGATGGCATTTTCCTTGAGTTGATTTTCTTGAAATACCTTCTCTATTGCGGTTGCTATCAATTTCTGAGAAGTACCTTTTTGACAACCAATTCCTACCCATAAATTTTGCTTTTCTGAAGTATTTATTTTTATTATCATTGCCAATTGCAAGTCTTGATTACACTGACAAAACCATCAATTTTTTGCATTTTGGTACAGGTAGATTTAGTTTATATAGTTTAGTAATGAATTATTTTTGTGTAAAACTTTTAAAATATTTTATTAAGTTCCTATGTACTCTTAAATTACTTAAATTTTTAATAACGAATTACAAAGGCGCAGAGAGGTGAATGCGTTGGGCTGGTTTCCCAACTGGTTAGGGAAGCTACTCTAAAAGAGGCGGCAATTGGCGCAACACAGAAAAAAAACATAATTAGTTTTTTCAGGGGAAGAAACTCACTGAAAGTTAACCTGCGATCCCCACTAAGTTAAGCATTTTTGCTGGGGTGTTACTATGATACCTTTAAACTGCTCCTTATAATACTGTTACCGGAAATTAAACCTTATATATTTAGCTTATCTAGCACAGTAAAAAAACCCTAAGGGAAAAACATTTTGCCTGTTATACCTTAGTGTTTGAATTTCTTCTTGCTCCGACGCAGCTAGGTCTCTACAGTTGCGCCGGAGTTTTGTTTTTTTGAGTTTTTTATACTTTATTGATATTTAGTTTATGACTGCAATTATTCTGAGTGCCATTGAGATAGAACTTCCTAGTAAAATAGTAGAGTCATATCAAATCCGAAAAAAGCACCAAGCAAAAATGCTTGAGTTATTGGGTAAACTCTTGTGTGAAATTTATGGAAATATGGCTATTCCTGTGCGCCAGCTTTTTTCAGAATCTGGGCTATGTTTTTATCCCCATTAAATTCCGCAATCATCAAAGCAGTATAACCCCCCCGATTTTTGACATTTACATCTGCCCCAGCTTGAAGCAATATCTGTACTGCTTGATCATCACCCCCAGAGACTGCCCACATCAATGCTGTTGCCCCTGCTAGGTCTTGAAAATTCACGTTTGCACCCTTAGATAGCAACAACTCAATTATCCCTATGTAATTGTATTCTGCTGCCTTAATTAAAGCTGTTTTGCTATCATTCCCTAATGTATTGGGATCAGCACCGTAGTCTAGTAACAGTTTTACTGTGTCTATGTATCCCTGGGATATTGCTAGTATCAGGGGTATACCCAGGGTTGTGGCATTGATTTTGCCACCATAACGCAGCAACAATTCCACAATTTGGCTATATCCCTGTAATGCTGCTACAAACAATGGTGTATCTCCCAAGTGATTTGTAGTTTGGGGATCTGCACCTCGGTTGAGTAACAGTTGCACGACATCAATGTAGCCTTCTACAACGGCTAAATGTAGGGCAGTTTCACCATCTTTGTCTTGAAAATTAATCTCGGCACCTTGATCTAGTAAAACAGATGCGATGCCAGTATGTCCGGCTGCTGCCGCTGCTAATAGGGCGGTAATACCATCCTCGTTTTTGAGGTTAACATCAGCCCCAGATGCCAGTAACGTTTGTACAACTTCCAAAAGTCCCAAGTCGGCTGCGATCATTAAAAGTGTCTCACCTTCTTGATCTTGGATATTGACATCTGCTCCATTTTGTGAAAGTTTTTTTAACACTGCTTTGTGACCGTGTTTTACAGCGAGTTTCAAAGCTGTATCATCATCTTTATCTGTAATATTCACTTCAGCGCCAGCAGCCAGTAAGACTTGCACTACATCTACGTAACCCTTCAGTGCGGCTGCCATCAAAGCTGTGCTGCCATCTTCATTAATCGCATTCACATTAGCACCTCTCAATATCAAAAGATGCACAATGTCGAGTTGATTAGCGCTAGCCGCCAACATCAAAGCTGTCAAACCATAGCGTTTTCTGGGTAAATTAATATTTGCCCCGGCGTCCAATAGCGATCGTACAATTTCCCTGTAACCTAAATTGGCAGCAAACATTAACGCTGTAGTTCCATCGCCGTCGGTAACGTCCACCTTAGCACCAGCAGCCAATAGTTGACACAGCCCTTTAATGTCACCACTTTTAGCTGACTTCAGCAGCAAGACATCGTTGTTTTCCATGATGAATATTTCCTGCACATGCAGGTTTTGTTATTCTAGTCCCAAAATTTAGTCTGAAATTGTTTAACCACTTTGGCAAGAGGGGTAATTCCTAGTTCGTAACTTGTAATTCGTAATTAGGAAGAAACAAAAAATTAGAGTTTGATTTCCTGGTTTTCTTCTTTCCCCTGATTTTCCGACATCTTTCACCCTTGGTAAGCCCAAGGAGGGAAATTAGAGTTATGCTAATTTTTATGAAGATTTAAGGATTAAGGGAGAACACTATGAGTCTGGAACTGTCACCTGAAGTTAAATATTGGCTAAACTTTTTTCACCCACTCACCATGTGGGGACTATTAGCAGTTTCACTTTATGCTGCCTACCTGGGGCTACAAGTACAGCGTACCAGAGGCGCTCAAGGGGATGAAAAGAAGGAACTGATTAAAGGTAGATACAATATTAAACACTACCAAGTTGGTTCTGTACTGTTGGCTTTGATGGTGACAGGTGCAATTGGTGGTATGGCTGTTACCTACATTAATAACGGTAAGTTATTTGTAGGCCCGCATTTACTAGCCGGACTGGGAATGACCGGTCTAATCGCATTTTCAGCTTCTTTATCTCCTTTCATGCAAAAAGGAGCAAATTGGGCGCGTGTAACTCATATTGCTCTAAATTTCATACTTTTAGGTCTGTTTACTTGGCAGGCTATTACTGGTGTACAAATTGTCCAAAGAATTCTTACTAATGCTTAATTATTAGTTCTTGGTCAACAGTCAATAGTCATTGACTATTGACTGTTGACTTATCGCTTTTTATGCGAATTCACCGGAAAAGGTATTCTTAGAGAGTGATGAAAGTCTTCTTGAACTTTACGAGTTAAGCGGCGGGATACTTGACGGACGATTTGGTTAAGTAAGCTATCCCCTGTAGATTTAACTAAAGACTTGGGTAATCGTTGAATAAATTGGGGAAAGTGCAGATTAACCATTAAATCCAATTCCCATTCGACTTGTGTAATCACATTAAAATTAATATTCTTGTCGTTGACCTGATGTTCTACCAACTGTAGCGATGCCTGATAGTCTACATCATAGCCAGGTGGATGGTAGTCAGGAACAGGGATTGTGCGAATACGGTATATTCCTTGGTCTGGGGGTAAAAGTTCTAAACCAATTTTTGGCTCTACCTCATAACCAAAAGAGCCAAAGCAGCCGATAATCACAGCATAACCATGTTCTCCCAATGGTTGTACCTTCATCGGTTCAGCACAACGGGAAAACCAGGAAGCGTGGGTTTCAAGATACTCAGCAACTTGATTTGCTGGGCTATACATGGGCATTGAGTCGCTATAATGACCGTAAAACTTGGTGGTTAACCCAACAGTTGCTTCTGTAACTGTGTTTTCGGATTCTTTTAAGCTTGACGCTACCGGTACAATTGTTTCTTTTATGTCCCAAGATTGATATTCGCCGTTTGTCGAAAGCATCAATTCGTTCCCCTATAAAATAGCCTGTTTCTATGAATTAAGAATTACCAAGTTGCCAGTGTCTTTTAGCAGTGGACTTACATTTTGCCTGAAACCTCAATAATCTGTCACAAACTTCATGAAATCACTAAAATTAGAGAAATAAACAATCAGATATTAGTTTCTTAGGATTGTATTTGTGTGAAAATCGTAGACTTAATTGCTTGGTTTGAAGAATGGGCAAATCCGGCTTGGTGTGAAAGCTGGGATAATTGCGGTTGGCAAATTGAACCAGGTGTGCTAGAGAAAAAGGCACGGGTATTGGTGTGTTTGACACCTACTTTGGCTGTTATGCAAGAGGCGATGGCCCTCAATGCTAATCTAATTTTTGCTCATCATCCGTTAATTTTTAGTCCTCCCAAATCTTTGCGTAGTGGTGAGGCCATTGCAGAAATGGCTAGATTAGCTTTTATCCATAATATTGGGATTTACAGCGCTCATACAAATTTTGATCAAGTACAGGATGGTACAGCTGATGTTTTGGCTCAAATTTTAGATTTGAAGGAAGCGGCTCCTATAGTAGCGACACAAGCAGGATTAGGCTACGGGCGCGTTGGTTTACTAGAACCACCTCTGAGTTTACAGGAGTTACTCAGTAAAATTCAAGCCAAACTCGCTCCTCCTCGTCTAATTTTTTCACCCACTGCTGATTTAGAGCAGACAATTTCGCGGGTGGCTGTGTTGGGTGGTTCGGGAGCTAGTTTTATTTCGGCGGCAGCTAAAACGAGTGCTCAAGTTTATTTAACTGCTGATTGTAAGTTCCATCAGTTTCAGGAAGGCCGGGATCATGGTTTAGTTTTAATTGATGCGGGACATTATGCCACTGAACGTCCTGCTTGCCATGGCTTAGTGCAAAGATTTATGTCTTTAAATTTAGACTGGGTGAAATTGAGTGACGAAGACGAGGATTTCCGTTATTTTTGGGCTTAATTTTACATAAATGTCCTTTTTGATTGATTTTAACTTTAGGATTATTGCACAATTAGCATGATTCAAATTACTTAGTTGGTTAATGGGAATCACTTCGATTTATGGTTTTATGTCAATAAATAACAAGAAAAGACGTTCCACAATGAAACTCAGAACATTCTCGCCGTACCCTATTCAAGATGATTCCTACAATTGTTGAATCTGCTTTCCAAACTGGATATCTTAGTCTTGAATCTAAGGGTTTACTCAATCAAGTGCTGGCGACTAAGTGCTGTGGTTCAGAAGATTTACTAATCCTTTCAGCTTTATGTGCTGCAGTCAGCACAGGTCCAATCAAAATGAAAGCATCCTTGCAACTGCCAATAGAACTTGCCCGCCAATGTAAAATTCGGTAATTCTGCCACTGTATTGTAGTGGAAAATTCCTTATACTACGCACATCTACTTTTTAGTTTCCAGTGCGTCAACTTAAAACTCTTTGGCGATTGTTGCTCAAAAGCATTAAGGTCGGCAAGAGAATGAGTTAAGATCAAGTACATGGGGATAAAAATAAAGCAAAGTTCCCGGACTTGCAAGCAATGCTAATGACTACAAGTAAGCAAATCAAACAACCGTGCTCAATGCTTAATTTGGGGTACTTTTTCTTACACAACTCTGGAAAGATTTACCAGCAAATATCAGTCTGGTCAGGACAATTCCCGAACTGTGTGACTTCATAAAGGTAGACATTCGCTGAACAACCTGAAGGAGATTTCGTTCAACAGGTACAGTAGCTGTGAGTCTGTGAATTCAAATTTCTCTAGATTGTGGCAAACACAAGTAACTCTATTGGTAGAATCGTCAGATACAGTGCTCCTGAATCTGGAAACTAATTTCTAGAAGGTGTATCTAAATGGGGTAAAACCCAAATTTCACAGGTTTAACTACGTTGTTTAAAAAGGTAGAAGCAGTACATGCTACACCGCAAGATTTATCAACTGTGTTGCGATGGGCGCGAGGTATGTGTATTCTTGCGGGACCAGCAACGCTGGATTGAACGCGCCCGCATCCTCGATATAGAGGGGGATTTAGTGACTCTACGCTATGAGACAGACGAGGAAGACGAAGTTTGTGCTTGGGAGGAGATGGTTCGCTTGGAAAGCATTGGCTCCGTAACCCAAAAGTTAGCCTCAGTACCACGCGGTAATATAGATTTTCTGATGACGGAAGATTGTCCAGAATCAGAGCGTATCCGTAACCATTATCCTGACTCAAATCCCGAGTAAAGACCCAATTAGTTGAGTCTTGAGGGAAAAGTAATGAGTCCTCGGTTTCACTGTCTGCTGGGGACTCATCATTTAAGTTTGGCTATGAGAGTTGTATAAGCGCTCAAAAACAGGGCAGTATCCCTCCAGGGTTACTTTGAAGTTGTGTAACGGAGAAGCGGGATTCCAACACCGTTGTCCTCTTTGATATCGACAAGTACCACAACAATTTATATCAGACCAAGTATAGCGATCGCTACTTTGGTGCAACAGTTCTCGTGGAGACAATCCCCGCAACACGAGTTCTTCTCCTTGCCAGCGAGCTTCTACTAAACCGGTATCGGCAAACTGTCGCCAACGTGGGTCATCTGTAATCGCATCCGGTAAGGTAACTGTGATGACTGTTCCTAACTCTGTGAGTTCGCCTTCATAACTAGTTTCTGGAGGTGCTGGTTGTAAAAATGTCTCGCCAATTGGCAGTTCTACTAAAGTCCCAGCAGGTGGAGAATGTACGTGATAACGGTTTTGTAGTTCTTCTAAGCTAGTTAAATCTGCTAAGTATGCAGGGGAGCCGTGGACAAAAACAACGTGCTGGGGACGCAAATTATGAATTAACTGAGTAGTTCCAGGCCCATCGCTATGCTGGGCGAGGAGATAACTTTCGTCGGTACTGTTTGATGAGTATTCTTTATTAAGTTTTATATCAATTTTTTCTGGTAACAGGATCAACCAAGGGCCAGTTTCTGTTTGGCAGTATTGGTGCAAATTAGCTGTGGAGTCCGTCAGCACAATACAGGGAGATTTGCCCACAGTAGCACGATGTTCTGGCTGCAAACGACGGACTCGTGGACGCACTCGCTCATCCCAAAACAAGGGTTGATGACGGGCGAAGTTCTGCACTGATGGGGGTAGATGGGGCAGTAGTTCCAAATAAGCATCACAACCTGCGGCGACAGCACCATCAACCCAAATGTCTAAATCCCTGCCGGTGAAGTGGTGATGAGAACGTAACAACATCAACAATTCTTGACCTAATCCTAAAGCGGGTGTGGGCAGCAGTACAGAACAATGATCGCTGATGGCTCGATTAATCCGTTCCGCTAATTGATTTTCTTGGTGCCGGCGGTGGGGATGACGAGATGTGCCATAAGTGCCTTCAAGAATCAGTACGTTTAGCTCTGATCCCCGCAATTCTTCTAAACGCAAGCCTTCTACCAGACGGGAGTTGGACAAGAAAAAATCTCCTGTGTACAGTAGCCTGTAAGAACGGGCTGCGGTGGTGTAGGTCAGTAAAATTACTACTGCTCCTGGTAAGTGTCCCGCGGGAAATAATTCCACGACCAAACCTGCTTGGATTTCCACAGGTGATCGCAATGGCAAAGCATGACAAAGCTGAGGAATTTTCCGGGGATCTTGATCTAGCCAATTAAGCGGTAGTAACTTGCTAGTCACCTCGCTGGCATAAATAGGTAACAGAGGAAAAGTTTTATGTAGGTCTAGTAGTCCTCTGGCGTGATCAGGGTGGGCGTGACTGACCAAAACTAAGTCCGCTGGCATTGGGGAACTACTTCGAGGTGCTGACTTAGGGAAGGAGGTGAGCAATGATGAACTATCACCTAATCCACAATCTAGTAAAATACGGTGTGGCCCCATCTGCACTAATAAACACACACCCTCGTCATTGTGCTGGACACTATAGGGCAAACAGTTTAATTCACTGGTTGCCTCGTCACCATTAACGCGAGAGGATGCCGACGGATTATCCCTCATGCTATCCTCCCCTCTAACCTCATCAATATCGACATAAATCAAAAGCCAAGAAGAATAGTCCTAAATCTTGGTTTTATGACTTAGGGGCAGATTTTACTACGCGCCCCTACACCCTGAGATTTAAAACTTTTGATTGGGGAGGACGCTGGTCCTGAACTTAAGGCTGTTCAGAAAATTTATTTAACAAGAAACACTCTTATTTGGAATTAAATACAGTTTGCCTCTTGCCAATTTCGCCTGTTGACGTTTTCAAGGTAAGATTCCTACTATTGAGGTCATTTCAATGTGCAGAGCCATTACCATGATAGTTTTCTGAGTCATAAAATCCATTTTTAGTGCCGAAGAACAAACACAAAGCAGTGAATACAATTGTTAATCCCACTAAAATGAGCTTTACATCCATTTGTTTGTTTTTCCTTTCTCAAGACTTTCCTATGGTAATAGAATGCTTGCTAAATCCGGCTGAATCACCAGAAAATCTTTACTATGGTTGTGCTGATTGAGCAATAGGTAAATTTACCCCAGCCAGTCGAATTGTATAACTTTTTCGCTAACCTGTCTATACACAACATCACCTCGGCATCAAAGCGAAATAAATCTTAAGAAAGGAAAAAATTGACTTGAATTGCCTAGTGTGTTTTGTGAATAAAATTGATCTAAAAATTTACTAAACTGTAATTATTAGTACTTCAAATAGTGTAAATACTGAAATGGCTCATCATATTTTAAAAGCCACTAGAGATACTGTACATCTTGGAGGTTTCTCTAATCTACTCAAACCAGTACTCACGATTAACTCTGGTGATACCATAGATGTAGAAACTTACACTGGTTATTATGTTTACGACCAAGCACCACCGGAGTTTCTCACACCAGAATTTGTGGATATTTGCCAAAATCTAGCTTCAGAACGTAAAGTTGCCCCAGGACCGCACTTGCTAACGGGGCCTATTTATGTGCGGGGGGCTGAACCAGGTGATGTTTTGGAGATAGAATTACAAGCGATCGCACCTAGTTTACCAGTTGGTTTTAATGCAATTCGTCCAGGTTGGGGCGCTTTATCACAACAGTTTACTCAACCCGCGCTGAGATTTATTCCCCTGGATTTAGGAAATAATGTCGCTGAGTTTCCGGTTCATAGTGGTATCAAAATTCCCCTCAAACCTTTTTTTGGTATCCTTGGTGTTGCCACCCCAGAAAATGCCCGCATTTCAATTCCACCTGGTAGTTATGGTGGTAACATTGACAATCGTGAAATCCAAGCAGGTTCGCGGCTGTTTCTACCTGTTTTTGTTCCAGGTGGATTATTTTCTATTGGTGATGGACATGCAGCCCAGGGAGATGGGGAAGTTAATGTCACAGCTATTGAAACTTCTATGAATGGCAGAATCAAGCTGACCCTACGGAAGGATTTGCAACTGACAACACCTATAGCTGAAACGCCAACTGATATGATCACAATGGGTTTTGCTTCAAGTTTAGATACAGCCTTAGAATTAGCTGTTAAAAACATGATTGATCTTATGGAACATTTCATAAATTTGTCGGCAGAAGATGCTTATGTCTTGTGTAGTTTAGCTGTAAATTTTCGCATTACTCAAGTTGTCAATAGTCCCCAAAAAGGTGTTCATGGGATGTTACCCAAATCCATACTCTCAGGGCAAATAAATTTATAAATATTTCTAAATATTAATAAATATGTCTAATTTAGTTATTCAAATGTTCAGTATTGGCTTACTTGCTGGCTTGACTGGTGGTATGTTTGGTATTGGGGGTGGTGCGATTATGGTACCAGCAATGGTGTTGTTAGTGGGTCTAGATCAGAAGTATGCCACTGGCACTTCTATTGCTGCTCAAATTTTGCCCATTGGGATTTTAGGTGCAATAGTGTATTATCGTCATGGCAACATGAATATTAAATATGCAGGAATTATCGCTGCTGGTTTAATACTTGGTAACTTGTTTGGAGCTTTATTTGCTAATCAGCCATTTATTACTAGTGAAATTATCAAGAAGTTGTATGGCATTTTTTTGTTACTTCTTGGTCTACGGTATTTGCTGGGAGTTTAGGAAATTAGCAATGAAGAGTGAAGAGTAAAGAGTGGAGATCGAAAATAATTCTTTACTCAGCACTCATGTAAAAGGCCCTCAGTCAATTATTGTATTTTTTCAGTAGGTAAAGCACCAGTTCGCACAGCTAAGTTAATATTTTGCCCGTTGCGTCGCAATCCTAAGCGCAAATTTCCCCCGACTTGAGCATTTTCTACTGCTTTTTGGATACTACTAGCATCTGTGACTGATTGACCGTTAAGCTGTTGGATGACATCCCCAGCACGTAAACCGGCTTTAGCTGCGGGTGAATTGGGCATCACGCGCACAATTAAAACACCTTTATCTTCATTGACCATGACACCGCTATTGGGGTCTGAGTTCAGACGTTGCTTAACTTGAGGATTTAACTCTACCATCTGAATTCCCAGATAGGAATGTTGCGCTTTACCTGTAGCAATTAATTGCTGGGAAATTCGTTTAGCTGTATTGATGGGAATGGCAAAACCAAGTCCTTGTGCTCTTTGGATGATAGCTGTATTCATCCCAATTACCTGACCACGAGCATTTAACAAAGG
>Ga0172367_10008352_pt1 | contig 11579 bp, 6 predicted proteins | sample Lak10m_FD_114542 | JGI IMG/M metagenome (GOLD analysis project Ga0172367, IMG submission 114542) | Freshwater microbial communities from Kabuno Bay, South-Kivu, Congo - kab_022012_10m | ecosystem: Environmental > Aquatic > Freshwater > Lake | place: Democratic Republic of the Congo: South-Kivu...
ACGCTCTACGACAGCGGCATCCGCACCCCGCTCATCGTCCGGTGGCCCGGCGAGATCGCTCCCGGCAGCGTCTGCGAGCGCCTCGTCAGCACCGTCGACCTCGCCAAGACTCTTCTCACAATCGCGAAAATCGAGAGGCCCGGCATCACCTTCGAGGGGCTCGATCTCGGCCCGCTTTTCGCAGATCCGACCAAACCACTCCGCGAATACGTTTTCGCCGAGAAGAACTGGCACGACTACGAGGACCGCAGCCGCGCCGTGCGCAACGAGCGCTACAAATACATCCGCAACGATTACCCCGACCTGCCCCTGACTCCTCCCGCCGACGTGGTGCGCAGTGCCACCTACGTCGAACTGCTCCGACTCCTTGAGAAAAACGAACTCTCCGCAGCGCAGCGGGTCCACTTCCTCGCCCCGCGACCCACCGAGGAACTCTACGACCTGTCTCTCGATCCCGACGAGCTCAACAACCTCGCCACCGACGACCGCTACGCCCCCATCCTGCGGGCCATGCGCGCCGCCCTCACCGATTGGGAGGTCAGGACAGGGGATCAGACACCCGGGGAGCGCACTCCCGACGAGTTTGATCGCCTCACCGGGCTTCCCACTCCCGCCCGCATCCGTCCGCGCCCGTCGAAACAAGAGATCGCCGAAGCGCGCGCCACCAAATCGATGGAAGGAGAAAACGCCACCCCCGTGCCGGCCGAGGCCGCGACCGCCCCGGCTCCCTGACAAAACATGAAAACGCCACGTTTCCTGCTCGCTTTCACCCTTTCCGTGACTTCCGCGCATGCTGACTTCACCTGGACCGACGCCCCCGGCAAGCATCTCGAACTCACCCACGACGGGAAACCCGTTGCCCGCTACGTCTACGAAGCCATCGACGAGAGCACCCCCGAGCGCCGCGATGAGACCTACAAGCCCTTCTGCCACCTCTACCTGTATCAGTGGGAGCACTACGGAAATCTCCTCACCAAGGGACCCGGCGGCAAATTCCCCCATCACCGCGGGGTCTACTACGGATTCAACCAGATCTCTTACTCCGACACGTCCGGCAAAAGGCACGAGAATGTCGACGTCTGGCATTGCCGCAAGGCCCACCAGGTCCATCGACGTTTCACCGGACAGGAGGCCTCTGCCGAGGCTGCCTCCTTTACCTCCGAGATTGATTGGGTCGGCAATGATGGAGCGCCCTTTGCCACCGAATCGCGCACGATGCGTTTTTCCCTCAAAGGGCCGGACGTCGTCGTTGATTTCGAATCGACGCTCACCCCCCGCGTGGCCGAATTGAGACTTGACGGCGATCCCCAGCACGCCGGTTTCCACTTCCGGGCCCACAACGAGGTGAACGAAAAAACATCCAATGCCACCTATTATGTTCGCCCCCTCACCGGGATCGGCCAACCCGGGGTCACCATCAACTGGAGTGACAAGACTGATAACGAGCAGACCCGCGACTTGCCTTGGAAAGCCATGTGCATCACTCTGCGGGACACTCAGGTGACCATTGCCTACCTCGATCATCCGCAGAACCCCAAACCGGCCCGAGCCAGCGAGCGTCAATACGGGCGCTTCGGCACCTATTTCGCCACCACCGTGAAGAAGGAAACTCCCCTCACCGTCCGCTACGGTCTTGTTATTCACCCGGGAGAATATGAAAACGGGGAGGAAGTCGAGAGGTTGAGCCAAGCTTTTTTGAAGAGTCAGGAGTCGTCAGATTGAGCGAACAGCCAGTCGACGACCGCAGGTGCCGTCATCCATGAACAAAAACCGGTCAGCCGCGGCCACCGAGTCGCGCAACGAGATCACCGAGATTCTTCGCAAAGTGCGCAAGATCGAGCTCCGCACGCGTGGACTCGTGCGCGAAAGTTTCGGGGGCGAATACCACAGCTGCTTCAAGGGCGAGGGCATCGACTTTGAGGACTTCCGCGAATACCAGCCCGGCGACGAGGTCCGTTCCATCGATTGGAACGTCACCGCCCGCACCGGTCAGCCCTACGTGAAGAAGTTCACCGAGGAGCGCGAGATGACGGTGTTCGTCTGCATCGACATCAGTGCCTCCGGCGACTACGGCAGCCTCGGCCCGAGCAAACGCGAGATGATGGCCGAGGTCGCCGCCCTCCTCACCTTCAGCGCCCTCCAGAACAAGGACAGGGTCGGCCTGATTCTCTTCACCGACGAGATTGAGCTCTATCTTCCCCCCAAAAAAGGTGTCGGTCACGCCCTCCGTCTGATCCGCGAAGTCCTCCACTGCGAACCCGCCGGCCATCGCACGTCGCTGAAGGCCCCCATCCGCCTGCTCAAGAACGCCGTGCGAAAGCGCTCCCTCGTCTTCCTCATCTCCGACTTCCTCTTCCGGGAGGACCTAGCCGACGATCTTCGCGTCGTGAACCGCAAACATGATCTTGTCGCCATTCAGGTCAGCGATCCGGCCGAGCTCTCGCTGCCCGCCGTTGGCCACGTTCGGCTCGAAGATCCCGAGACCGGCGAACAAGTCGAGATCAACACCTCCAGCCCTCGCGTCCGTGCCGCCTACCTTGCCGAATCGCGCCGCTGGCAGGAGGAGATCGACCGGCACTTCAAACGCCTCGGGATCGACAAGCTCGCCCTCCGCACCGACGAGGAATACCTTCCCGTCCTGCACGGATTCTTCAAACGCCGCGTCCGGCGCGCCGTCGCCTGATCCCCTTCGTCGATGCACCCGATCCTTTTCCATCTCGCCCAAGCAGCGACCGGAGCGCCGGCAGCAGAGGTTCCCGAAGGCATCTACGACCTTCTCGTGCCCGAAGCCGAGCGCCCGACCTGGCCGCTGTTCGTTTATTGTTTCATCGCCCTTCTTTTGATCGCCGGGCTTGCCTGGCTCGTTCTCTTTCTCCTGAGAAACCGCGAAACTCGGGGCGACTCCGAGGCTGCGGATTCCCGCGCCCTCCGCGAACTGGATTCCCTCGAACGCCGGCGCGACGAACTCACCCCGAACGCCTTTGCCCTCGCCGTCTCCGAGGCTTTGAAGAACTACCTCGCCGAGCGACATCGCGATCCTGTCCGCTACGAAACGACCGAGGAGTTCCTCGATCGTCTTTCGCGCGAGGACACCTGCCTCCCGCCCCCAGCCCAGCAGGCCTTGCAAGAGTTCCTCACCTCCGCTGAGGAAGTGAAATTCGGTCACCGCGCCGACGCTGCCGCCTCCTGCGCTCCCCTCCTCCAACGGGCCCGTCAGCTCGTCGCCCTGAGTGAGATCGCTGACTCCGCCGACGGGAGCAAAAGGGGGTAAACGGGCGCGCAATCCGGAGCTTGCCCATCCGTGTTTCGCATCTCCCCCGACCCGACTGCCCATGGCTCACGTTTCACTGAATCCCGCTACTTGCCTCCGTGCCAAAACCCCGCTTCTATCGAAAATGTCTCGCATGAAAACATCTCCCCTGATTCTCCTCCTCTTTGCCGGATTCCTTCTCTCCAGTTGTGGCAGCTTCGAGCGCGAGTGGAGGCAGTCCGTCGCCGACTACCGAAGCGGCCAAGTCGCCTCTCCCGCCGGTCCCTGGACCGGGACCTGGGCCACCTCCACCAACGGCCACACCGGCAAGCTCCGCGCCATCGTCAGGCCCTCAGAGAAGAAGCCTGGGGACTATGATTTTCGCTACCATGCCACGTGGAAAAAGATCCTTTCCGGCACCTACTCGGTCACCTACCCCGTCATCCAAAGCGGCACCACCTACCGCGCTGATGGTGAGGAAAAACTCGGTGTTTTTGGGAGTTTCGGGCACCGGGCGACCATCACCGCGAGGCAATTCAAGGCGACCTATTCAAATGACAAGGGCGACCTTGGTCGCTTTGAGATGGCCCGGCCATGAGCGCAGAAGCGACCGAAGGTCAGCGATGGACAACGGGGAACTCCGTCACCCTCAACGTCTCCATAGCTGAACCATCCCCACCCCCGAGTCTCCCTGAGCCTGCCAGATCCCCAATCCAGCCCCTCCATCGGCATGCCCAAGCCCGCCGAGGCTGAGTTCACGGGTGTCGGCCTGATCCAGCAGTCGGAGCTGAAAGGGATCAGTGGCGTCGTAGAGACGGGGCAGGCCACCCCCAAAACCCACCAGCAGGCCGTTCAGCACCTCAAGGCGGCTGAATGACGGCGCGGGCACCCGCTGGGTCCGGATAAAAGATCGATCCCTGTTGATCCGCCAAGCTTCAAGAGCCTGTGGGCTGCCGTCCTCGGGCGCCGCGACCCCCAAAAAGAGCGTCTCCCCATCAAATGCGTCGGGATCTCCTGCGGCGGCGATGGGCAGCTGGTCAACAAGGGTGGCGGAATTACCGTCGAAACGGCTGCTGTGGAAAGCTTGACGCCCAAGCGGAAGCCCACTGGAGTCGAAGGCGCATCCCCGGGTGAGTAGCGTCGAACCTTCGTCAGAGACGGCAAGGAGTCGACCTGGCAGGTTCACCTCAGGCCCGACAAGGGGACGGTCAGCATCCGTGAAGTCGACAACCTTCATGAAATGGCGGTGGCGGCGTGAGACGGCTCCGTCACCGGGAGCAGAGACGCCGTCGAATGCCATGGAGCTCACGTAAAGTTTCCCCCCATGGGCCACCGGGGCGCTCCAGTCGCCAGTGTTCCCGACCCGGGCATTGACCGTAACTGTGTGCCGGGGAGCTGTCGGATCCGCGACATCAAAGACGACCATCTCGTCGCCGACACGGCTGCGATACCAGGGCGCGATGAGACGAGCGGCATCGTTGGCGACGCGGAGGGACGAGGAGACCAGAGGACGGGCGGTGATGGTGGGTTCGGAGGCCACGACCGTTAAAAGAGATCGGCCGGACTCGTCCGCCGCACCCGATGGGGCAAAGGGAATGATCGACGGTAGCGTCGTGGCGAACCGGACGTCATCGAGGAGAATCGGGCGATCATACCACCACCAGGAAGTTCCCTGCTCGCGCACCCAAACGAGGGTCTCTTCGCTGGGCCAAGCCGGTTCGAGCTCCCCCGAGTCGTAGCCATAACTGGAATCGACTTCCGCTTCGGCGCGTCCGATGCGGGTGATGTTGGGAAGGGCGGAGAGATCGTAAACAGAGAGGATCATCGGGTTGACCACGGCCGGGGCATCACTGCCGCCCACCGAGGTTCCGCCGAGGGGAAGGGAGTCGTTCGGATGTTGCTGGGCCAGGTAGAGCTTGCCCTCCCTCACGGTGGCGCCAGAGACTGGCACATCTTCCAGTTCGAGCAGGGTGACGGTCGTATCGGGGTCGACCGCCTTGGCGACGGTGATGCTGGGGGGAGCGGCATGGCTCCGGTCGGCAGACCCCCCGATTTCGACGAGGTAATCGCCGGAAAGGAAGACCCGGTCGACGCGCCAGGCGATCTCGACATCGGAGGTGACACGAGGTAGGTCGCGGTTCCCAAAGTCGACGGTGACGAGCGCACTGGGCGAGACGGCAAGGATCCGATCCCCCACCACGGCGGCGCGACGGGCCGCGAAGCCCTGGTCGACAACTCCCCGCTTGGAAAGCCCGTCACGGGCGAGATCGATGAGTTGGATGCGGCTGGCCCAACCGCTCGCCCGATCGTATCCGGAATAGGGCACGAGGATGAGACCTTGATCGGGAAAGACGCCGAAGGCTTTCTCATCCCAATTCGCTTCACTGAAGCTGTAGCCTTCACCGAGAGGCAGTTGGCTCACGAGCGAAGGCGCCGCGGGATTACTCACATCAAAGAGCGACACCGCCGTCTGCGAACCGAGATGCCCGATCGACACGAGACGGTCGCCAAGGGGCTCGATATAGGTGGAAAATCCGGGGATCTCGAGTTCACCGAGGAGCGTGGGATTCCCGCGATCGGAGAGGTCCACGACCCAGAGCGGATCAGTCGTCAGGAAAGTCACGACATAAAGACGATCGCCGCTGAAACGGGTGGCGTGAAGTGTTTCACCGACCCCGAGTTCGAGGGACCCGAGCTTTATTGGGCCATCAGACGGCGCGAGGGAGAAACTTTCCACCATCGTGCGCGAGAGGCTCTGCGGTGCGTTCCAGGATCCCCAATTCCGGGGAACTTCGGAGACGACGGTGAGAAGGTCGCCTTTGAGGTCGAGCTTGAACTTGTCGGGCACCACGCCGGCTGCGGTGATCTGGCCGCGTCTGGCGAGGGCACCATCAGGCGCCGAGATGTCGACCACTTCGATCAGGGATCGGCGCCAATCAGCGGAGGCGCGCACCACGAAAAGAAACCGATCGGTGGCGCTGACCACGTTCCCGTGGCTCTCGAGTTCCAGACGATCGATCGGGGTGGGATGGCCGGGGTCACTGAGGTCGTAGGAAGTGACGACGAGTCCTGCCCGGTAAGAGTCATCGTAGACCCGCGAGACGAGGTAAAGGGCGGTGCCGATGAGTCGACTTTCGATTAAATCACCAAGATAGGACAACCGCGCGACCTCGACCGGCTTGCCTTCGGCAACCTCGGCGATGACGATGGCTCCACTGGCCGCGTCGTAGACGGTGGAGCCGTTTTTCGCGAGGGAGAAAGGCCGGTTTGCGAGCGAAAACGCGTAGGAGGCCCGGGTGAGGAGGGCGACATGCTCCCCATCGAGCAGATACATTTGTTCGCCTCGGTTTGGCTCGCGGAGCTGGCCGAGCAGGGTCGGCGCATCGGGGTCGGCAATGTCGAAGATTTGCAGCCCACGGAGTTGGTTGAAGAAGTAGAGACGATCCCCCGAAATCCGCCAGATATCGGATTCGGCGACTTCGCGGGTCTCCGGTGAAGACCCGCCCAAGGTGGCCACGGAGTCGTTGGCGACCCGGGTCATGGCCATGGCCCCGGAAAAACCACTACCGGCCTCGAGCGCGGGATCGGCAAGGAAGCGGGTGAGGGGACCGGTGGTGGGCGTGCTTTCCACTCGGCTACCGAAAACAAAGAGGCCCCGCCGCGGGACTGGCTGCCTCAGGACGATCCGATAGACGCCGCCTTCGCTGGCGGTCGGGCGGGTCGCGAGGATCGTCCAGGTCTTCGATGGTCGTCCCCCGCGCTGCTGAAGGGTCACCGATGCATAACCACTCGGCACCTTGATAAAAACGACTTTGCCCTGCACTGAACGGATCACCGGAGACTCCCCACCATCGGCGAGCAGGTTTGGGTGGGAAATCAAAAACCCGAGGACGCAGAACCAGACAACCAGAAGGCGGGCACACATAGAAACCTTTTTAGAGTTGTAAGGTGACACCCGTTGGTCGGTCAATCAAAATTGCGGAGGAGGGATAAGCCAAGCACCGTTTCCCTTGCACCCCCGGTGGAAAACCCGCATCGTCCGAGTCCCTGCCCCAAGCATGACCCGCGACCGTTCCCTCCCGATCTTTGAACTCGAGCCTACCCTCCTGCGGGCGCTTCGCGAGGAGAAGGCGCGGATCGTCGTGGAGGCACCGACCGGCTCGGGGAAATCGACGCAGATCCCCCAGATAATCATCGACAGCGGGCTCTTCGGCGACCGCGAGATCTACGTGCTGCAACCGCGCCGCCTCGCCGCCCGCATGCTCGCCCACCGCGTCGCGGAGGAACGGCGCACCCGCCTCGGGGACGAGGTCGGCTACCAGGTTCGCTTCGAAAACGAGGTCTCGGCGAAGACGCGGATCCGCTTTGTCACCGAAGGAATCCTCATCCGCAAGCTGATCGAGCAACCCGACCTGCGCGACGTCGCCGCGGTCGTGCTCGATGAGTTTCACGAACGCCATTTCTTCGGCGACATCAGCCTGGCCCGCTGCCTCGAGGTGCAGCGCACGGTGCGCCCCGACCTGAAGCTCGTCGTGATGTCAGCGACGCTGGAGACCGCCGCGCTCAATTCCTACCTTGGCGAGGGAACAAAGCACCTCATTTCCCAAGGCCGCACCTATCCGGTCGAGGTCGCTTACGAACCTCAGCGCGAGCGCCACCAGGGCGAACTCTGGGATCACGCCGTCCGCGTCATCCGCGATCACTTAAAAACCTTTGGCATTCAGGGACATATACTAGTTTTCATGCCGGGAAGGTATGAAATCCAAAAAACCCTCGATGCCCTCAGGCATGCCTCGTGGAGCGGCGGCTTCGAGCTGCATGCCCTGCATGGTGAGCTCCCTCCCGCCGAACAGGATGCCGCGGTCGAGCGCAATGTGCGCCCCAAGATCGTCGTCGCCACGAATGTGGCCGAGACCTCGATCACGATCGACGGAGTCCGGCTCGTCGTTGACGCCGGATTGGAGCGTCGGGCCTCCTTCGACTCGCGCCGTGGCATCGGAACGCTGCACATTGAAAAGATCTCCCGCGCCTCGGCCGATCAGCGGGCAGGCCGCGCCGGACGAACCGGCCCCGGGGTCGCAATCCGGCTCTGGAGCGAGCGAGAACACGAGCAGCGCGAAGTCGCCACTCCCGCCGAGATTCGGCGCATGGACCTGAGCGAGGCGGTGCTCATCTTGTGCTCGAGCGGGGTCGAGTCGATCCGGTCCTTCCCATGGTTCGAGGCTCCCGATCCGCGCGGTCTCGATGAGGCGATCCGACGACTCCGGGAACTCGGGGCGCTCGACGAGCGCGAGCAGCTCACGGATGATGGCCGGCTCATGGGACAACTGCCGGTTCCGCCCCGTTTCGGTCGCATCCTTCTCGACGCGGCAAGGCAGGGTTGCCTCGAGCCCGTCGCCCTCGTTACCGCGATCACCCAGGCGCGCTCGCTTTTTCCCGCCCGGAAAAGGCACTCCGAGCACCTCATGCCCGCCGATTTCGTGCAGGATACCGACGTCGCCGACTTTCAGCCGCTTCTTCGGGCCTTCCGGCAGATGAAGCAGAACGGTTTCCGCCGCGAGATCGGCGAGCGTCTCGGCATCCACGCTGGCGCGGCCCGCGACATCGACCGCATTGCCGCGCAACTGATCCGCGTGGCTTCGCGTTGGGCGGCGAACGCGACCGAGTTCCCTGATCCCGACGGCGAATGGCTCGGCAAGGTCCTCCTCGGCGGCTTTTCCGACCGTCTCGCCCTGCGCCACAGCGCCGCCACCCTGAGCTGTGCCGTCATCGGCGGACGCCGGGGCCAGTTGGAAAAGGAGAGTGTCGCCGCCGACAAGGACGCCGACCTTTTCATCGCCGGGGAAATGGTCGAGGTCGAGGGCAAGGACGTCGCCGTCAAACTCTCCCTCTGCACCCGCGTCGAGGAAAGCTGGCTGCGCGAGCGATTCCCCGGCGATTTCCAGGAGCACGACGGGGCAGCCTGGGACGAGCGCAACCGCAAGGTCGAGGCGCGCCGCGAACGGCGTTTCCGCGACCTCGTCCTCGAATCACGTCCCAGCGGAACCCCGCCGAAGGAGGAGGCTGCGACCCTCCTCGCCGAACGCGTTCTTTCCGGCGAACTGAACCTGAAAGCCTGGGACGAAAAGGTCGAGGCCTGGTTCGCCCGCATCAACCTCGTTGCCGAGCATTGCCCGGAATACGGGCTCGTCCCGATCGACGATGAGGCGAAGCTGCTCCTCCTCGAACAAATCTGCTCCGGAGCGACGAGCTACGCCCAGATCAAGGACCGCCCCGTCTGGAACGCGCTCCACCAGTGGCTGCCTCCGCATCAGTCCGGCGCCCTCGATTTCCTCGCCCCCGAGAACATCACCCTTTCCTCCGGCAAACCCACCAAGGTCCATTACCGACCAGGCGAAAAGCCGCGGATCTCGGTGCTAATCCAGCACCTCTTCGGACGAAAGGACTCGCCCACGATCTGCGACGGCAAAGTCCGCATCGTGATCGAGATCCTCGCCCCGAACCACCGCCCTGTCCAGGTCACCGAAAACCTCGCGGGTTTCTGGTCCGGCAGCTACCCGGCAGTGAGGGCCCAACTCCGCGGGAGGTATCCCAAACACGAGTGGCCCGAGTTTTGAGGTTGCAGACGGGCCCCAACAGCGACCCGCAGTCGCGGCGCCGAACGCCTCAACGCCGCTCGCCACGGGTCCCCCGTTTCCACGTACTCTAAAGAGCTACGGAAACAGGTGAAAATAATGGTTTACATATGTTTCGCTTTTCCTAAGTATTTTAACGAGAGATCTTGGGCCTTTCCGGGGTGTTTCCTGAAAAAGGCCATTCGTTTCCACCATCCAACAACGTCTGTGCCATGAACCACTCCTACTCTTCCTCGTTTGAAAGACCCTCGCGGCCAAATCCGCTGAAGCAGTTCTTTTTCTGGCTCTCGGGAGCCGGAGCTGAAACCCTCGAGCAGTGCCCCGGCTGGGAACAGCGGAAGTATGTCGCCTTCGGGGCCACCGTGCTCGTTCCGACCGTTTTTGCCTTCATTGCCTGCGGGTATGCGCTCTCGACCCTGACGGACAACTGGAAGGTCATCGTCCCGATCGCCCTCGCCTGGGGCCTTATCATCATGACGATTGACCGGGCACTCCTCTCGATCTACCGATCCTACCAGCGCTTTCACCGGAAGGTTGGCCAGTTCTTCCTTCGGATCGTCGTGGCTGCCCTGATGGGAGTCACGATCTCACACCCCCTCACCCTGCTCCTTTTCAGCGACACCATCACCAGTGTCGTCGAAGAGGATCGTCAGTCCGAGATTGAGGCCGTTCGAGAAGCCGCCAACGACGAAAAGGGCATCGTCGAGACAAAGATCGCCGGGCTGGAGACCCAGATCGCCGAGCAGCGCGCGAATTTCGAGAAAACCTTCTCGGCCGAGTTCCTTGTCGAAGACGCCACCGTCGGCCTTTCCGATCCGCTTGCGGAGCTGGATGACGAACTCCGCGCCCAGATGACGGCCCGGATCGACACCGAAACCTCCGCTGACACGACCAAGATCGAGAAGGTTGACGCCGACTTCGCCGAGCTACAGGGCAAATACGCCACCCTGCAGACCGAGCTGGATTCCTGGCAGAAGGAATTCGAGCGCGAGGTGAACGGTCAGCGCAGCGGCATCATCGGTCTCGGTCCCCGCGCCAAGAGCATCCAGGCCGACCAGCTCGCCTGGCGCCGCGACGAGGCGAAGCGCATGAGCGAAACCCTCGCCTACCTCACCGAACAGCGCCAAGCCCTTGCCGGACAAGTCAAGGCGACCGAAGACGGGATCAAGAACGAGTTTGTCGGCCTCGCCGCGGCCAAAGCCGGCCGCCTCAAGGAAGAGCGCGCCCGCGTCGCCGATCTGAAGCGCCAAGTGCAGCAGTCGCAGGCTGACCAGTTCGTCGAGCAGCAGAACACGATCCGTTCGACCATCACTGCCCAAATCGACACCCGACTTGCCGAGCTCGGCCGGCTCCAGGGCGCACTCGCCGCGATCGCCGCCCAAGAGCAAGGCCGTATCGAGTCCATTGCCGCCGAGCCTCGCCGCGACATCCTCACCCAGACCCTGGCCCTCCACAGCCTGTTCGATCAGAACACGGAAGGCGGCAAGTTCGCCATGATCGCCTACTTCATTCTCGCCGGCCTCTTCATGCTGATCGACACGATCCCCCTGGTGGTGAAATTCTTCTCCCAACCCGGACCCTACGACGCCCTTGTTGATCGCGAGGAGATCCGCTACGCCCGGGAGCGCACCGCCTGGCTGAAGAGCTACCACCAATACATGGACGACCTCTCCGATGGCCGCCTCCTGCACCTC